>ERZ1066127.1166-NODE-1166-length-10629-cov-11.312275_pt1 | contig 10629 bp, 8 predicted proteins | sample MGYA00382774_ERZ1066127 | MGnify/ENA primary metagenome ERZ1066127 (study PRJEB33369, sample SAMEA5778357) | biofilm metagenome | biome: Industrial cooling water; feature: Water cooling tower basin; material: Biofilm | place: United Arab Emirates | collected... | reverse complement strand
GGGACAAGAGATCCTCGCCAAGATCCAGCGCGCCAGGATCGCCATGAACCAACACGCGGGTTATGAGTAGCTATTTAGAAAACACTACACTAGGGAATCGATGGACTATCGTGATTCTCGCCTTTTTCCACTGATACACTGAGGTCCACTGAAATCACTGAATTTTTATCACAGAAAACCAGAGAATCACCGATTTCTCCCATTTCTCCATTCTGTTCATTCTGAAAAATTCTGCAATTCTGTTCGAATTAGCTGACATCACGCGTGAGCTATCATCACTCTGAGGCGTCAACATGATGGGATCGAATCCATCTCCCTAGCTTGATCCCCCTGGCTGCGTAGGAGACTTTTTGCCCTCACTTTTCCGGCAAAGAAAGGCCGCGCGCGGTCATGTGGCCCATCATTCGCCACTTTCCACCGCCTGGGCCACGCGCAAGAGCAATGCCTCCTGGAGGTGAGGCGCGATGATTTGCAAACCAATCGGCAGGCCCTGCACCGGCAACGGCACGGAAATGGCAGGCAGACCGGCGAGATTCACCGGGATGGTGCAAACATCGGCGAGGTAGTCTTCCAATGGATTCGAACACTCGCCCATCTTGCGGGCCGGGCTGGGAGCCACCGGGGAAACGATGACGTCCACACGCTCGAAAGCCTCGGTGAAATCGCGACGGATCAGTGTGCGGACTTTTTGGGCCTTGTTGTAATAGGCATCGTAGTAGCCGGAGGACAGCACGTAAGTGCCTAACAGAATTCTGCGTTTCACCTCGGGGCCGAAGCCCTCTTCGCGCGATTGCTGGTAGAGCGAAAGGATGTCCGCAGGCTGGGAGGCGCGATGACCGTAGCGCACGCCATCGAAGCGAGAGAGATTGGACGAGGCCTCGGCCGGGGCGATGATGTAATAGGTGGCAACGGCGTATTCGGTGTGCGGCAGGGAAATTTCGACAACGCTGGCACCTTGCGCCTCCAGCTTGGCAACGGCAGCCATGGTGGCTTCCCGCACCGCCGGATCCAGGCCCTCGGCAAAGTATTCTTTCGGCATGCCGATGCGCAGGCCTTTTACCCCATCACGGAGGCCGCCGAGGTAATCATCGACCGCGACGGGCAGGCTGGTCGAGTCCAGCGGATCGTGCCCCGCCATGACTTGCAGCAGCAGCGCGGCATCCTCGACCGTGCGGGTCATGGGTCCGATTTGATCGAGGGACGAGGCGAATGCCACGAGACCGTAGCGGGAAACACGACCGTAGGACGGCTTGAGGCCGACGATGCCGCAGTGCGAAGCTGGCTGGCGGATCGATCCCCCCGTGTCCGAGCCGAGCGCGGCAGGGGCGAAATGGGCCGCCACCGCCGCAGCGGAACCGCCCGAGGAGCCACCGGGAATGTGACCTGGAGCGGATGGATTCTGCGTCACACGCAAGGCGGAATTTTCCGTGGCCGAGCCCATCGCAAACTCATCCATGTTCGTGCGGCCAAACAGAATGGCCCCCCCGGCACGCAGTTTCTTGATGACGCCGGCATCGTAGGGAGAACGGTAATTTTCCGCGAGAAACTTGGAACCACAGGTGCAAGGCTCATCGAGTGCGTTGATGTTATCCTTGATGGCAATGGGAATGCCGCCGAGCGGCAAGGACAGATCCGCCTGCGCGGCTGCGGCACGAATGCGCTCGGCATCGAGCGACAGAAACGCGCCGATCTCGCCATCGCGTTGCGACGTTTGCGCCAGCAGGTCATCGACGATTTGCACAGGGCTGACTTCGCCCTTGCTCAGGAGCGATCGCAGGGCGGTGATGGAGGTGTGGGAAAGGCTCATGGAACAGTGAAAAAATGTTAGGCGTCCGCCACGACTTTGGGCACACGCACTTGTTGCTGGGCCTGGTCCGGCGCGTTTTGCAACAACGCCTGCTGCGGCAGGCTTTGCCACGGCGTGTCATCGCGCATCGGCGCAGCGATGGGCATGGGATAGGCCGTGGGTTCGATGCCGGTGACGTCAAGCGCCGAAAGCTGCTCGATGTGACCGAGGATGGCATCGAGTTGACCAGTGAAGGCGTCCACTTCCGCGTCCGAGAGTTCCAGACGGGAGAGAGTGGCAATGCGGCGGACATCCATGTGCGGTTGCGACATGCGCGGACACTAATGAATCAAGCGGAAAAACGCCACAGATTTCAGAGCAGCGGATGATTTTTCCATGGCACTGTGCGGCGGATTCACCGATAGTCGGGCCGTGCAAGCACTCGCGGTATTGAACATTGTCGGCCTTTCCTCGCGCTGCCTGGGTGAGTCCACTCCCCGGCTTTGCGCTTTTCGTGATCGCACCGGGCTGCAATCCTTCGCTCCGGCATTTCCTGCGGTCACTTGCACCGCCCAAAGCCACATGCTCACCGGCACGGATGCCTCAGTCCACGGCATCGTTGCCAACGGCTGGCTCGACCGGGAATCCGCCGAGGTGAGATTCTGGAAGCAGAGCAACCGGCTCGTGCGAGGGGAAAAAATCTGGCACCTCCTCAAGCGAGAGGTCCCCGGCTTCACCTGCGCGAATCTGTTCTGGTGGTATAACATGGCCACCGATGCCGACCTCGCCATCACACCGCGCCCGCTGTATCTCGCGGACGGGAGGAAATCATTCGACGTCCACACCCAGCCCATGGGCCTACGCGAGATGATCAAGGCAGATCTGGGAGCCTTCCCCTTCCCCAGCTTCTGGGGCCCGGCGGCTGGCATCGCCTGCTCCCAGTGGATCGCCGATTCGGCGCGCTGGATCTATCAGAAACATCAACCCTCGCTCAATCTCGTCTATCTGCCGCACCTCGACTATGGTTTGCAAAAATACGGCCCCGGCGCTCCGAAAATGGCACAGGAGCTGGCGCAGATCGATCGCGTCGCCGGGGAATTGATCGATTTTTACGAACAACAAGGCGCGCGTGTGCTCATCGTTTCCGAATACGGTATCTCGCCCGTGAGTCGCCCGGTGCACCTGAACCGCATCCTGCGCCAGGCGGGCCTGCTTTCGATCAAGGACGAACTCGGGCGCGACGGACTGGATCTTTTCCAATCAGATGCCATCGCCGTGGCCGATCACCAGGTCGCCCATGTCTATCTGAAAAATCCGGCAACCCTTGATGCCGTCAAAGACCTGCTAGCCGCCGTGCCGGGAGTGGACAAGGTGGAATACGCATACGAACGGTGGGGCCCGGGCATCGCGCTCGAACGCGCCGGAGATCTCATCGTCACCGCCGCGCCCGATGCCTGGTTCACTTACTATTTCTGGGAGGACGACCATCGTGCGCCCGACTATGCCCGCTGTGTCGATATCCATCGCAAGCCCGGCTATGACCCCGTGGAGCTCTTCCTCGACCCGCAGATCCCCTTTCCCAAGCTGAAAATTGCCGCCTTTTTGCTCAAGAAAAAACTGGGGCTGCGCGCGCTGATGGAAGTCATCCCGCTGGATGCCACCCTGGTCAAAGGCTCGCACGGCCGCGATCAAGTGCCTGCGGGCGAACAAGCGCTCGTCATCGGCGCCAAGCGCCCCATTCACCAAGCCGAGCAAGTCTTCGACGAAATGCTCGCCCATTTTTTGCCAGACGGGACTCTCATCGGCTCGTGAATGGGAGCGAGCCAACCCATGCGCTCGCCGTCTCCCCTGCCGCTGCTCGCTTTGCACTTGTCACTGTGCCAGGAATCGTTCAGGCTCGCGCCGATGTTTTTCAGTCCGAAATGGAAAAAGGATACGCAACTGCTGCTCAAGGGAGCGCAAAAGTTTCTTCATTACAAACGCGACCTGCTCAAGCCGGACCGCATTGATGAGATCGAATCGCGGATGTCCGACCTGCGCAGCGCGCTCAAGGCTGGCAAACGCGATGCCGTGGACGAATGCTCGAAGCAACTGCGGGCCACATGCGAAAACGCCCTGCCCTACAGCAAAGCACCGCGTTGGTTTGAGGAAAACGTGGAGGTCATTTTTGTGGCGCTGGTCGTCGCACTGGGCCTGCGCTCCTACGTGATCCAGCCCTTCCGCATTCCCACCGGATCGATGCAACCCACGCTGAACGGCATCATCGCCACCGTCAGCACGGACAAAAATTATTCCCAACCATGGGTGGGCAAGCAGGTGCTTGATTGGGTCACGCGCGGTCGCCGCTGGTATCAGATCGAGGCACCCACCTCCGGACGCATTCAGCGGGTCACCGACAGCTCCTGGTTGTTTTTTTCTCGCACCCGAGTGTATTTCCAGGATGGTCGATCCTTCGTATTTCCCGCACCACCCAACGAGACAACCCAGGCGATCAACACGTCCAAAACCTACAAAAAAGGCGAGATCCTGTTCCAAGGCACAGTGGACGGCGGTGATCTCGTGCTGGTGGATAAAATTTCCTACCATTTCCGCAAACCCGTGCGCGGCGAGGTTTTTGTGTTCGATACCCTGGGCCTAGAAAAACGCATCGGCAATTCCAGCGGCAACGACCAGGCGAAGGCCACCCACTACATCAAACGTCTGTGTGGCGTGCCCGGCGACACCATTTCCATCGAGAGCCCGCATCTTTACGTCAATGGCAAGATCGCCACGGAAAAAGGCATACGCAAGGTGTTTGCCATGCCCAACGACGCCGCGGCGGGCGGACAAGGATACTCCTATGCCGATCCCCGTAGTCCCGGCGCAGAAATTCTGAAAGCCGGTGACGAGCTCAAACTCGAAGCCCAGGCACCTCAGGGCATGCGCGAGTATGCCGCCCTCGGTGACAACTCCGGAAATTCCTTGGACTCGCGCTATTGGGGCACGGTCAAGGAATACAACCTCGTGGGCCCCGCACTGTTCTCACTCTGGCCTTTCACCACAGACCACTGGGGCTTCATCAAATGACTTCTTCCGAGATCACCCGCAAGGCGAAATCCAACCTCGCCTTCGCCCTCAACATTCTCCCCAAGGAACGCCGCGAGGACATGGTGGTGTTTTACGCCTACTGCCGGGTGATCGATGACATAGCCGATGAAGAAAGCCGCCCGGTCGAGCAACGTGTGGCCGAGCTCCACGAGTGGCGCCGTGGCCTGGTGGATGGGTTCAGCACGCCCACCAAGTTCCAGCAGGAAGTCATCGCCCTGCGACAAAAATACGAGATCCCCACCGACCTGCTGGTGGCGATCATCGACGGTTGCCTGATGGACACCCGCCCCCAGCGCTTCCAAACCTGGGAGGAACTTCAGGGTTATACCTGGAAAGTCGCGTGCGCCGTGGGTCTAGTTTCCTTGAAATTGTTCGGTGCCACCCATCCGCAATCCGAGGCCTACGCGGTGGCTCTGGGTCATGCCTTGCAACTGACCAACATCTTGCGCGACATCGGCGAGGACATCGCCAACAACGGGCGGATCTACCTGCCGCTGGAGGAAATCGAACGTTTCGGCATCGCGGAGCATGAATTCCTCGCCAAATGCTGTGACGAGCGTTTCCTCGCGTTGATGGCATTCCAAGCGAACCGCGCCGAGTCCTTGTACGAAGAAGCGGGACGCCTGCTTCCCGCCGAGGACCACAAGGCGCTGATGGCCGCGGAAGTCATGCGGGAAATCTATCACAACGTGCTGCTCATGATGCGCGCCGATGGCTTCCGCGTCTTTGAAAAACGCTACTCACTCTCCAGCTTCCGCAAAATGGCGATCCTCGCCAAGCACATGCTCTGAGGCTCAAAACTCACCACGGAACGAGCAGCTCGCCGTGGGCGTCTCATAGATGCAGATTTCGTAGAGACCGGGCAATTGCGCCTCAATCTTGCGCCAAAACCACGCGCACATGTTTTCGATGGTGGGACTTTCCAGGCCCTCGATGTCATTCAGATAGCCATGATCCAGCATGTCGAGCAAGGGATTCATCGCCTCTGAAATGCGCTTGTGATCGTAAATCCAGCCGATGGCCGGGTCCACCTCGCCTTCGATGGTGACGGTGACCTTGAAGCTATGGCCATGCATTTTCCGGCACTTGTGCTCCGCCGGCAGGCTCGGCAAGGTGTGGGCAGCTTCAAATCGGAATTCCTTGGTCAAACGAGCGCGCATGACAGGAATCAATCATTTCTCCGCACGCGGCGCAAATCTTTTCAAGCCGGGAATCCTCCGCAGGATCATGCCCAGACTGTCGCGGGCTTCCTTCACGCCCAGCCAGTAGCACAGGGTGAAATACACCGCCGCACCGATGGCGATCGTCACGCCTAGCAAAGCTGTGCGCGCCAGCCACGGCATGACATCGATGCCGGAAATCACAAAACGATTCGCCAACCAACAAAACTCACCCATCACGGCGGCGGCGATGAGGCAACGCCACAGCGGATCGAACAGCGACCACGGCGACAGCCCCGCCACATAACGGCGCAGCATCGCGGTGAGCAGCACAAAGTTCATCACCGCCACCAGGCTGGTAGTCAACGCCAGGGACTCATGGCCCCAATGCATCACACGAACGAAGTACCAGTTCAGCGCGAAGTTCACCACCATCGCCACAAAGCTGATCGCCATCGGCACCCAACGCTTTTCGATGGCATAAAACGCCGGCTGCACGATCTTGATCCAACTGTAGCACAACAGCCCGTAGCCATAGCACTGCAAGGCCCCGGCGATCATCGTGGTGCTGCGATGGTGCATGTCACCGCCCTTGAAAATCACCGCCACCAAGGGCGTGGCCAGCAGACACAAACCCACTGCGCAGGGCAACACCAGAATGGTCACCAGATTGATGCCGCGCATCAGCGTGGGCGAAAATTCCTTGGCAATGCCGCCCACCGCCGCACGCGAGAGTGCGGGCAAGGTCACCGTCGCCACCGCCACGCCAAAGACTCCAATCGGCAACTGCATCAAGCGGAACGCGTAATTCAATGCGGACACCCCGCCCTCGCCCGTGCTGGTGGCAAACATCGCGTTGACCATCACATTCACCTGCACGGCACTGGCCGCGATCATCGCCGGACCCATCATGGCGATGATTTTTTTCACCCCGTCATCGCTCCACAAGACATCCCAGCACAGCCGGAAACCCGCCCGCCACAGCGCGGGAAACTGCACCACCAGCTGGCCAAGCCCGCCTAACAACACGCCGCAACTGATGCCGATCAGGCTTTTCTCGCCCCACTGCGGGTCCAGCCAGTAGCCGATCACCCCACCGCCGATAATGCAGCCGAGATTAAAAAAACATGAGGACAGCGCCGGAATGCCGAACACCTGCTTGGCATTCAACATACCCATTACCAAAGCCGAGAGGCTGACTAACAACAAAAACGGATACATGATGCGCGCCAGGAGCACGATCAAATCACGCTGCGCCGGACCAAAGGACTTGTCGGCGAAGGATAATATCGCATCGACGATCCACGGCGCCAGCAGCACACCCACGAGCGTCACCGCGCTCATCACCACCGCCGCCAGGGACAGCACACGGTTCGCCAGCCCCCATGCCGAGGCCTCCCCCTCTTCCTTCATCCGCTTCGAAAACGTGGTGACAAAGGCCTGCGAAAGCGCGCCCTCCGCAAACAAATCGCGCAGCAGGTTCGGGATCTTGAAGGCCAGGTTGAAACAGTCCGCCAGGACGCTGGTGCCAAACAGCCGCACCATGAAAATGTCGCGCAACAAGCCGAGCACCCGGCTCAACATCACGGCGATGCCAATGACGCCCGTGGCCTTCGCAGTCTTGCGGTTTTCCTCGGCGGCGCTGACTTGTTCCTCGGCCATGCAATCGGTGACCGTCTCAGCGACGGCATTTCTCTAACAAGGCACCAAGGAAGCGGGCGATCTGGTGGAGTGCCTCGGAGCTTTCATTGTCCGGCAAGACCGAAAGATCATCGTGACACTTGTTGAGCAAATCTTTTGCGGTATCGATGGCACTTTCCACCGCGCCCTCATATTCGGCAATGCCGACCAACACCGGCAGATCGAGTGGCTGCTGGTTGATGATGCGCGCGGTGAGTTTCATGCGCTGGGAGTCACTGGCGGACTCCAGCAAATTCAGGATAGGCAGGGTCAGCTTGCCCTTTTCCAGATCGGTGCGCAGGGTCTTGCCCACGTCTTTTTCATCGCCCACGAGGTCGAGGCAGTCATCATAAATCTGATAGACCGCACCGAGACGCATGCCGTAATCATACATGCGTTTTTCCACATCCTCATTGGCACCGGAAAGTTTCGCCGAAAGCCCGGCTGCGGCGGCAAACAGCGCGCCCGTTTTCATTTCCATGATCTGGAAATACTCGTCCTTGGTCAGGGTCAGATCGAAACGACGCTGCGTCTGCATGATTTCGCCCTGGCACACCTCGCGTGCCGCGTGGCCCACCTTGCGGCAGATGTCGATGGAGTCAAAGTCCGTCGCCAGGGTCAGCGCGTGAGAAAACAGGGCGTCGCCCAGCAGCACGGAAAGCCCGTTGCCCCATTTGGCATTCGCCGTGGGCACCATCCGGCGGGTGGTGGCACCATCGATGATGTCATCATGGACCAAAGTCGCCATGTGAATGAGTTCCAGAATCACGCCCATCTTGCGGTGATCCTCGTTCGCCTCGCCCAGAGCACCGCCAGTGAGCACTGCCAGTGCGGGACGAATGCGTTTCCCTGAGGTATTGCAGACGTAGGAGACGTAGGGTTCGACCATGGGATCGAAGGCGCGGACTTGTTCGCGGATGGCGACCTCCACCATCTCTAAGTGCGGGCGCACCAATTCAAAAGGAAATGAATCGCTGTGTCCCTGCGGCGTGGTGATAACTGGCATGGCGTGGTGAAGCTTGTGAAAGATTTCACAAGCGGACGCAATTAGCAAGTCGGAACCGCGAGGTTTTCTTCGAATTTTCCCCCCATCACGCAAAAAACCACCCCCGCTGAGTGCGGAGGTGGTTTTGCGAGTGAATCACGGATTATTTCACCACACGCACACGACCAAACAGCTTGCCGCCGACCTCGTAGGTTCGGGGAATGGCGACAGTGATGTCATCGGCAGCAGCTCCATTTTCGACCACGGTCACGATCACGCCGTTGGCGGGACCGCTGGTGTGGGTGAAACTCGCTGCGGGCAGGGTGACATCCACCCAACCGGCAAGATCCGCGCCGAACTGCATCACCTGGCTGATCACATCGCCCTCGGCCTCATCAAGGCGCTTGAAGGTGAATTTCAGATAGAGCGGATCGGTCAGGTCCGCTTGTGGCAGAACAGCACCGTTGTTGGTCAAGGGATGACCGTCCAGATAGAACTCCAGCAGGTTGATGACACCATCGCCATCAGGATCGGCGGTGAGAGCCGGATCCTTACCGGAGGTGCCGTCCAGTCCTTTCGCTTGCGCCCATGACTGATAGGGAGGCAGCGCACCAGTCAACACATTGACCACTCCAGTGCCGGAGAAATGCGTGTTGTTGATGAACGTGGCGCCTGATCCTGTGGCACCGTAGGTTCCTGCGATCTGCTGCACGCCATTGATGTAAAGGGCTTCCACGGTCTCGACACCAGTCACTTCCACCACGCCGGAGTTGGCCACATAGAGGTCGCCACCATCCGCGATGGAGGAACCATTCACCGCCAGCACACCGCCGGAAACTGTGGTGTCACCGGTGTAGGTGTTCACCCCGTTGAGGGTGAGGCGACCCGCAGCCACGGTCACCGTGGCGCCGGGATTGATGACGTCCGCCAGGGTCAAAGCGCCCGCGCCCGTCTTGGTGAAAGGCTTGTTGATGTTTCCGCCCGTGCCGCTGAAGGTGATCGATGCCGTTTCGCTGACAACTTCGATGGTCTTGGTTTCATTGCCGGTATCGATCCACAGGTTGCGTGCGGAGGTTTGACTACCCGTTCCGGTGTAGCGGAAGGTCGCATTGTTGGCGATGCCGAGGTATCCCGGGGAACCTGTGGTGTAAACACCCAGGCTGCCCACGCCACCGGCGTCGGCGATGGAGGCAACCTCCAGCGATCCGCCATTCAATGACATCCCACCCGTCGAGGTGTTGGCTCCTGTGATTTGCAGACGTCCCGCACCGGTCTTGGTGATCACTCCGGAGTTGCCGATGTTTCCGGAAATCACCAGATCGTTCACGGCATCACCGTTTTCCACCGCCAGATTGACGCCATAGACCAGATTCAGCGGACTATCGATCACTGAACTGGCGCTAGCGGCCTGGATGGTATATATCGAGCCACCCAAGGTACGGATACCATCCAGTGATCCCACGCGTGTGGTGGTGCCGGCATTCATGGTGAGGAATTGCATGTATTGCTCTCCATTGAGAATCCAGTTACCGCCGTTGAGCACGACAGCGGGAGGATTTCCACCGCCACCGATGCCACTGCCCATGGAGTGAACGGTGGTGTCGAGTGTGGCACCGGCATTGACCGTGATCGTACGATCCGCCAGGAATCCAGTGCTGAAACCGCCGCCGCGCGCAAGGAGAGCGCCCGCATTCACCGTGACGTTGGCATTGTTTCCGGAAGCGGTCCATGTGAGATTGCCGGTGCCGTTTTTCACCACCGTGCCGCCATTGTTGATGCGGCGCGCTAGCGTCTGGGCATCGGCGCGGTTGAACTCCAGAGTGCCGGAAATGCCGAGAGCGATGTCCCCCGCCCCACCGAGGCTGCCCGTGGTGCCACCATTGCCCACACGCACGCGACCACCGTTGATGGTCACAGGCCCGGTATAGGTG
>ERZ1066127.1161-NODE-1161-length-10664-cov-10.525403_pt1 | contig 10664 bp, 4 predicted proteins | sample MGYA00382774_ERZ1066127 | MGnify/ENA primary metagenome ERZ1066127 (study PRJEB33369, sample SAMEA5778357) | biofilm metagenome | biome: Industrial cooling water; feature: Water cooling tower basin; material: Biofilm | place: United Arab Emirates | collected... | reverse complement strand
GGTGTAGCTCGCGCCTTTTTCTGTATGGTCTTTTTTGTTGAGCAGATGGCCTGTGGTGGCGCTGTAGTTCCAGGTGGTTTTGGCGAAGCCGGTGCTGGTCTCAAGAGGCTCACCGCTGAGGGTTTGGAAGGTGCGCAGCTCTCTGATGCGTCCTTGGTCATCGTAGAGGGTGAAGGTGGGGTTGGTGAGGCTGCCCCATTTCCCGGCGGGCTGGCCGCTGAGGTGGTAGGAGGTGTAGGTGAGGCTGTCATCGGGTAGTTTTACGGCGGTGGGGCGACCGAGACGATCAAGGGTGGTGGTGGTGACCTCTGCAGCGGGGCTGGTGGTGGTGCGGGCTTGTCCGGCCTCGGTGAAGTCGCTGTAGGTGGTGGTGCCGGTGCGGGAATCGGTGGAGGTTTCTAACTGTTGGAGGGCGTTATAGATTGCGGCGACGCTGGTGATGACGGCATCGTTATTTGCGAGCTGTTGGTTGAGGGTGGTGAGGCCGTGGGTGGTGGTGGTTACATTTTTTGTGCCATCGGGGGCGATGGTGGTTTGGGTGGCGACGCCAGTGGTGTCGTTGGTGCGGGTGCTGATGCTAAGACTCTGGCGGTCAAAGCTCACGCTGCCGCTGAGCAGGCCGTTGATGGAGCGGTAGCTGGTGGATGTGGTGACGGGGGCAAAATCGGTGGAGGAGATGGTTTGGGTGCTGCGGAGGGAAACGCCGAGTGCGGTGCCGTGGAGGGTGACGTTAGAGACCACGTCATTTTCTGTGGTAGTGACTTGGGTGGCGGTGGCGGGCAGATTTGCGGAATCGAGAATGGGGATGGAGCGGGAGGTGGTAGTTTGCTCGCCTTCGCTATTGTAGCCGTAGCTGATGGTAACGTCATCGTCATCGGTTACGGTGGCGATTTTCCCGCGTGAACCAGCGGCGGCGCTCAGCAGATGGTAGGTGTAGGAGGTGGTGCCGCTGCCGGGGGAGGTGCTGGTGAGGGTGCGGCCCAGAAGGTCCATGGTTTGGCTGCTGGCAAGAGTGCCGCTGGTGGTGGTTTCGCTGAGGGGGGCGTAATCGTAGGTGGTGGTGGCATAGCCGGTGCGGACGCTGGATTTCATCTGGCCGCTGAGATACGAGGTGGTGGTTTGTGTCGAAGCATCAAAGTCGTTGCTTGTGACGACCGTATCTCCGGTTCCCGCATTGTGGGAGGTGGTGCGGGTGGTGGTGACGCGATCGGCGGCGTCGTTCGAGTTTTGCGCGGGGCTGGTGGATGTGTATGTCATTCCATCGAGGCTGCGGGTGCTGGTGCCGAGGAACTGCGAGGCAGAGCTGCCGTACGTGCGAGTCTGGGTGGTGGTGAGGCCACTGAAGGTGGTGAAGGTAGCGATGACGGGCGAGGCGGCGGAGGCCTTGGTTTCTACTTTGTAAACGCGTTTCATGCCATCGCGGTAGTACTGGGTGGTGGCTCCCATGCGGTCGCGGGAGAACTCCAGACCGCAGCAGGCGTACTGGGAAATATCGTAGTCGTTCACATCGGCATTGTAGATGCGCTTGATGGGACGGCCGAGTTTATCAAAACCGTTGTTGTAGGTAACATCGGTGTCCCATTGCTGGATGTTGAGATTGCTGGCGATGTCTTTGGTGATGGCGGAAATGGCGAAGTTGCCGAGGTTGTGGGTGGTTTTCACTTCGGTGCCTGCGGTGATGGCGGTGCGACTGCCCGCACCAGTGCGCTCGGTGACAACGAGTGCGCCGCTGACGGTGGCGTAGTTATAAGTGGTCGCGGTGCCGTCGCTATTTTCGATCCATTTGATGCGGCCTGCGGCAGGAGCATCGGCTGTGTCGGGGAAGTAGGCGGTGGTGGTGACGTGCCAGGCGCTGCCGTCCCAGCGTTCTGAGGTGGTGACGGGATCTCCGGAAATGGCACCGAGGGTGGTTCGGGATTTGGACACCAATTGCCCTTCGATGTATTGTTCGGTGAGCGCTTCATTGGCGCTGACTTGGGTAACCATCTTGCGGGCATTGGCGCGCTGAGCGATGGTGAGGTCTTTCCAACCGGAATAGGTAGTGGTGATGGCGACGGGCGAGGTGGGGGTAATGGCGTATTCCATGAAGGTCCATGAGCCATCGGGATTGACGCTGGACTCCAAACGACCGTGGACGGTGGGGTTAGTGGGCGACTGAATGTAGGTATAGGTGGTGGTTTGCGGGGATTGGCCGGTGACCGCAAATGCCTCAGTGCGCGACACGAGGCGCTTCATGCCCAATGAGCCACCCACGCTATTGGTCGAAAAATCATCGTAGTCTTCGCGAGTTTTAGCGGTGAGGGTGAGCGATCCGATGGCGCCTGAGGCGCTGACGGAGGAGGTGAGGGTCTCGCGGGTGATGGTGTAGTCCCAGGCTTTCGTGCCGCGCTCGGAATAGGTCAGGTTTTCCTGGGAGAGCAGTGCTCCGGATGTGCCTTCACCGGCATAGATTTTGTTGGTGACGGTGGCGGGTTTGCCGTTGGCGTCTAGGGTCTGAACGACTTCGGTGGTGGTGATGCGGGTGCCCGATACGCCCGTGGTTTCCTTTTGGACGTAGATGAGTGTGTCGTTGGAACTGGAGCCAGTGGGGCGACTGAAGGTTACATCGGTCAGGGGCGTTACTGCGTTGAAACCTGTGATGGAATAAAACCCACCGGAAAGTGTCAGAGCAGCGGCGTTGCGCTTCCAGACGCGGAGGCGCCATCCGCTCGCGGGAGCGGGAAGGATTTCAATGTGGGTGAAAGCATCATCGGTAAGGATCTGGTGGATGTATTCTGGAAAACCGCCTGCGGCGGGCTTTTTCAGGGTGGTGAATGTCGCCTCGGATTGGAGAAAGAGCACGGAAGGATGGAAGGTGGCAGCAGAAATCTGGGTTTGGGAAAGTTCGAGATGGATTTGGCGCTGTTGCAAGGGATTGCTAGAAAAATAGCGTCCATAGATCTCGCTAAACGTGGGCAGATTGCCATTGAGTTCGAACGCGGTCTGGCCAAAATTGCTGAATGTGGTGGGCTTGGCGTAACGGGCGAGGCCAACTTGGATGCCCCATGAGAGGCTTTTGACAGCAGTACCGGAGGTTTTTCCCGAACCGCTACCGTCATTTTCTCCCTCGCAACAAGTATCACAACCGGTGCTGCATCCAGTGGGTTCCGGGTTGACAGCCCCGGGATTGGAAGTGGTGAAAAGCAATAAAGTGGTAAGGACGTGGCTAAGTTTGGCGTTCATGGAGTCTGATGAGCTTAAGAGTGGAGAGAGTAATGAGGAGTTAGGAAGGATCGACAATGCCGAGACGGGACACGAGCTTAGTGGATGCGTCCTGTGCGGCGTAGGTGAGTTCAGGAGAGGTGGCGGCGATGGCTCGGAGTTTCGTTAGATCAGCCTGTTCTCCGATCTGCCCCAGGGCGGCAATGGCTGGCAGGCGCAAAGAAGAACCTGCGTTTTCTTGGTAAGCGATGTTGCGGATGAGCGGGCGGAACTCTTTGGGAGCAAGGATGCCTGCGGCGGAAACGGCGGAGACGCGGATGGGATTGCTGAGTGCAGAACCATCTTGCAGTGCCTGATGGAGCCATGGATGTAAGGTGGCTATGGCCTGAGTGCAATCGACACCGCTATCGGACCGCACGAGATCGACGAGCATCATGAGGGTGGTGCCGGGGATGGTGGAATGCGCCAGAGAGGGATCGATGGCGGCGGAAGCGAGGGCATTCAGAACCTCGGCAGCCATTTCTGGAGACGCGGCAGGAAGGCGAGTGGCACCCGCTTGGGTGGATGTTGGGTTGAGCCAGGTGACGAGGTGTTGCACAGCGTAATCGCGAATGACTTCTGGCTGATGATTGGCTTGAAGAAGTCCCCTCAACTGCTGAGAGAATCGCTCGGGATCGGTCTCGTGGTTGTGAACCATGGCCATGATGTCATTGGCCAGAACATACCAGTGCTCGGGCAATTCGCTGGCGGGCGGGGCTTTTTCCAGCAGTTGATACATGTATCGCAGTTCTGGCTCGCTACAACCGTCTGCCAACATGCCGCGCAATTGATTGATGCGCACTTGATAGGGCTGTCCTGTATCTGTGAGGAAAGCTAGGTGGGATGGCTGAGGGTTAGTCGGACGCGGCTTGGGCGAAGGTCGAGACTCCTCCACACCAGTGGTCTGCACTGGCGGCGTTTTGTCCCAGTTTTTCCACGCAAGGAACCCTGCCACGCCCAATACGGCGAGGGTGAGGAATGGCAGTGGTTTGCGGAACATGACGAGAGATCAGGATTAATATCAGCGGGAACCGAGGAAGAGATCATTGCGGTCATACACCTTTACCGTATGGCAATAACCGCCGGGCATGCCTAAGGGAAAGAGAAACTCCAGCGACAGGGAACCATTTACCAGATCGGCAGGATAGACGTTCATCAGTGTCGTGCCATTCGGGAACATAACACCAGCCCGGTAAATGCTCACTTCGATGCGGCCTCCGGGCGGTAAGTTGAGGACCGTGAGCGGAGTTTGCAGGAGTTTGTAACCGGCGATCGGAGATGTGGCTGCGGTGGTGAGGTCATTTTGCAAGGCATCAGAAACGCCGATGACGTTCACGCGCTGGACTGACAAAATGGGACCTCCGAGGAAGAGGCGTGCGGCCACTCCGATCTCCTCCGGGGTCAGCGGAGAGATGGAGAGCGTGGCATTGGATGAAGTGCGTGCCACCGTCAGTCGTGCCAGATGCTCTGGGATCTCAAACGCAAGTTCGGGAGCGGCGCTTACGGAAAGCGAACGCGCGAAGTTATCGAGAGCATCCACCGTTTGTCCGGAAAAGCCCGGTGGCGCGATGACTCGAACCGTAAGAATGCCCTGAGCACCATTGGCCAAAGCACCCGTGACGGTGAAGACGCCAGCGGTGGGGAATGTGAGAACCGTCGTTTCGGCTCCTGTTAGTGAAGTCGTGCCACCCGACGAGACAGTCACAGTGGAGGCCATCGCTGGATCGGCACCCCATGCGCCGACGCGGAGTGCATCACCCATGCGTATGGTGAGAGTTTCCGCATCCAATGCGTTGGTGGCCTGCCAGGTAATTTCACCCGTGGATTGCCAGCCTTGCTCATAGGCAATGGTGTAAGATTGCGCCCCTACAAGATTGCCAAGAGGAATATTGGCATACCAATGGCCTCTGCCCGTGCCTGTCTGCGCGGGGATGGTATTGACAGAGACCGTCCCCGGATCGCGGGCGTAGCCTTCCAGAAAGAAAGGAGAAGTGCGCGATGTAGCCGAGTGAGACAGAACGCGGTTGTCTTGCGCAAAGATGGCGGCCGCGTTGGCTGGAGCGAAGATTTTTAAGGAAACCAGGCGCACCGTGCGACGAGCCAATGAATTATCCACAAGCACACTGACTTGGTGATTGCCCGCCAGCAGCCAAGGGCTAAGAGCTTGGAGAAGACCACGCTTGCCCGTGCCGAAGCGCACGGATTTGCGTGCCGCAATCTTGCCATCCACTTTGATCACGATGGGGACCTCCTCATTGCCGTAGGTGGCGCCCATCAGTTCTAGGTCGAGACGCATGAGCCAATTACCATCGGTAGGCACGGTAAAATTCCATGTGGCCTCTCCGCGGAAGCTATCCGCGAGCAGTCCACCACTTGTCATGGTCCAATTCGTGGAGGAAGAAACGTAGCTGCCAAGGGCGATTTCTCCCAGAAGTGTATCCGTGATGGCATTGGGCGTCAGGGCATTGGTGCCCAGAGCGATGACCTCATCGAAGTCGGATACGCCATCGCCATCAGTGTCAGAATTGCTGGGATCGGTGCCGAGCAAGTATTCTTCTCGGTTCGTGAGTCCATCACCATCGAAGTCCCCACGCTCGCCCTGCCGCGCTAGATCGGTCGAACCATTGTCAGTGGTGCTAAGGCCATATTGGCTTTCCCAGGCATTGGGCAGAAAATCGTCATCCAGATCATCGGCGGTAGGCGTGTAGGATTGAACGTTAGCGAGCTCAAGGGCAGTGCGGCTCTTACCAGGTGGAGCCCATGCGATACTGACATGAGGTTTGATGCCGTGGCCGTTGGTGTGAACCGTTTCAAGATAATAAGTTTGCCCTGCCGTGAGTTGGATTTCCTGCGACATCTGGGTGCCATACACGTCCCAGAGATTGGAGCTATCGCTGAGAATGCCGTGACCGGTTCCGATTTCAGGATTCAACTCTGCAATGACTCTTTTGGTGTATTTCGATCCGTTGGTAGAAAGCAAAAGCTGCACACCATTTCTTCCCGAGATCCAGAAACGGTAAGTTCCTGTGGTCGGTGCTGTGATCCATCCGCGAGAGCGGCTGGCATAGAAAATACCTTGATAGAGTAGACTCGACTCATCCGGGTTATCGTAACGGACCAAAGCCGCCTTGCGGTAAAAACCTTGATCGGCGACCATTTGATTCGTCGAATAATAAGGCATGTCGTTCCAGCGTTCATGGACGAACCTACCCGCTAGCTGGCTGCGCACAGCAGGATCGGAGCCAAACGCCAGCTCACTCATGCCGTCCAACAGATCGCCATCAGCATCGTCAAATCCTGCGGCTCCAGGCGTAAGCACCGCATCAAGTTCAAAATTCACACCGGACACGACGCCAGGATCAAGGCGCAACCGCGTAATCGTCTTACCCGCCCATTGCGGGTGATTGCGCAAATCGAATTTCAGCAACTGCCAGCCTCCAGCATAATTGTAAGTCATAAGTGCCGACCTTGCCTCGCCGAAACCGGCTTCGGTCGTAGTCCAATAAAGCTTCACCTCGCAATCAGCGTTTGCCTTGAACTCCGCCATCACGCCCGCCTGACCACTCACGGAAATGGCAGGGCCAACGATATTGGGATCAGTCCCCGTGGTTCTTCCTTTGAGTTTGCCTTCTTCCCATAGAAAATTGCTGACGTGCTTCGGCCCCGTCCATCCGTCCAGACTGGTGTTGAAATTGTTTGCCTGCGTCAGCCAAGCAACATCGGGTTGCTGCACATGATCCAATGCCGCGACATAATCGATCGCAAAAGCTATTCCATTACTACCCGGATCCAGTCGGATTCTGCTGATTGTCTTGCCCGCCCATTCCGGATGCGAGCTCAAATCAAAACGAACAGTGGTCCATTGTTGCCCGGGCACCGCTTGAATCACCCGCCGTGCGCTCGCAAAACCACCATTTTCATTTTGCCAGAACAATTCCAGTTGCGCATCTGCGGAAAAATACATTCTCACCGCAACCCCCGCTGTGCCCGTCAGCGACCGATCCGCCAACAATGGACCCGTCACATACGGATCATTGCCATTCGCCGTACCGCGCATGCAGCCCTTGTGCGCCGTCAGTCCAGTGATCATCTTCGGCAACCCCCAGTCATCCATGCCGTTTTCGAAATCCCAAATCTCGCGTGCCCCCTCTCGCACAAGGATCGAATCAGTGACCGGCAGAGCCGAAGCGGATCCAAGCGACAAAAAAGCACAGGCGGATGAGACCAAGGCTGATCGGAAGCGAAGTAGCTTGGTAAAGAAAAAGTGGGATTTCCAGTTCATGGTTAAATTTTTACGAGTTCAAAAGTGAAGAAAATGAGTCAAACACAATGGAAATAAGTCAGGGAACCTCCTGCTTCCGCAAGTGAAGTAGGCAAAAAAACAAAATTTGCTGCAAAGAACATACCAATGGATGGGGGAATCTACGATTGAGTTGTGACCGAAAATCGCCTAACCAATTACTCTAACACAAACCCAAACGTGTCAATGGATAAAAATCAAAAAATCAGAAAATTTTGGATCACGCGTCAGAGATAGGCCAAAGTTGCTCACATGCATGAAAAAACAGGTGACGAAGTTGACAAGAATTTCGCGAATCGGCAAAAATGACCTAACCGAAGCAGCCATTCGTTGACATAGCGCTAATTCGGCTCACTCATAGGAATGCCCGGACCCACAGGACTCCCTAACATCGCCGCCATGCGCGGACGCCGCAAAGGCGGTGCCAAAACACCAGCAGAAATCACCCCCCAAGGACTCGATGCCCACATCCACGCCTTCCTCCAAACCCTCCAAGCCCGCTCCTACTCACAGGCCACTATCGATGCCCACCACTGGGCCCTACAACAATTCAGCACCTGGGCACGCGAACAAAAACACACCCAGATCGAACACATCACCCGCGCCCACCTCACCACCTACCAACAATTCCTCCACCACTACCGTTCCCCGCGCGGCGACAAACCCCTTGCCATCAACACCCAAATCGCCCGCCTCGGCTGCCTCCGCCGCTTCTTCGCCACCCTCTGCCGCCAAGGCCACATCCCCGCCAACCCCGCCGCCGACCTCGACCTCCCCCGCAAACAAACCCGCACCCTCCCCAAAACCCTAACACCCGAAGAAATCGCCCAACTCCTTGCCCTCCCCAACCCCACCGACCCCTTCGGCCTACGCGACCGCACCATGCTCGAACTCCTCTACGCCACCGGCCTCCGCCGCACCGAACTCAGCCAACTCGACCTCGGCGACTACGACCCCACCACCCACACCCTCACCATCCGTCGCGGCAAAGGAGGAAAATTCCGCCTCCTCCCCGTAGGCGAACGCGCCGCCGCGTGGCTAGAAAAATTCCTAAAAGAATCCCGCCCCGCCTTTGACCACATCCCTAACGAAACCGCCCTCTTCCTCAGCGGCTACGGCACCCGCATCACCCCCGCCTACCTTGGCAACTGGATCAAAAAACTCCTCCTCCGCTGCGGCATCCACAAACCCGGCTCCTGTCATTTATTTCGCCACACCTGCGCCACCCACATGCACCAAGGCGGAGCAGACATCCGCTACGTCCAAGAAATGCTAGGCCACGCCCGCCTCGAAACCACCCAAATCTACACCCAACTCAACATCGAAGCCCTGCGCCACATCCACACCCGCTGCCACCCCCACGGCCAACTTCCCCAGGAAGAAAAAGATCACCCAGCAAAAGAAAATTCTTCCACGATCGCGCAAAACCCGCTAATGCCTCCACCCATGCCCACCACGATAGAGCAACAAGCACAAAAGGAGCCAATCGCTCCCGAAGAGTGCAGCTCTATCCACAAGTCACCCATCGCAACCGACGATCCACCACCCGAAGAAGACGGCGGAACACCACTACCAAAAGCCCCCTCAACCCCACCTCAAAACGGGCCATCAACCACATCCACCGCCACACCGAACCCCAAAAAACCAAGCAAAATCAATGATTTGCGAGCAGAGGTGAACTACTACGGCTACAGGTGGTATGATCCACTCACCGGAAGATGGCCCTCCCGTGATCTTATTGAGGAAGAAGGCGAATTGAACCTTTATGGCTTTGTGGGGAATGACGGAATCAGGTGGACTGATATACTGGGACTTGTAGAATTAAGACCCAATCTTTTAACTGAGGCTGAGGCGATGCATGAAATCAACCAAGAGATTAATGCGAACGATAAAAAGCAGGGAAGAAATTGGACTTGGGAGCAGATATGGAAAGAAGTTACAGCTTGGAAGCGAATTGGGTATGGGGGATACAAAGTAATTACGCGGTACAAATACGGAATTACCGGTGATTACTCATGCCCGGAGGGTTGCTTTAAGCTCTATCTTCAGCCTATTTACGATACCTATCAGGAGGTAAAATGGGAGCGCTGGTCTGAAATGTATTCCGGTATAAGGTTAACGACGAATATCAGAGTGCAGCGAGAGGCAACAAATAAAGATATTTTTCTTGCGTTGGCTAAGGGGCCATTAAATCTCGTATTCCCGCAGGGTGCTACCGCGCTTGATATGGTTCCCGCTACCGAAAATCCTGGGGATCCCAAAGAAGGAAATAAAGTGAGAGACTTTTATTGGAATGTGAATCCTACGAGAACTCATGTATTTGTGCGATGGGAGTTTTCATCACGGCAGGAAGGTCCGAGGTTCATTTTTCCCGATTGTTTGCCTCTCGATGATGTTATTGATGCAATATACGCACTTCAAGAATGGAAATCAGTGACCGAGGACTTTCCGGAGAAATCGGATGAAATTGTGCGTTGACTTTGAGATTTAATAATTTTCCGAATGTGAATTGAAAATTAGTGATAAATTTTAGTATGAAATACATATTTTTGTGCCTAATTTCATTTATCGCATTTCTGTTATTTTGCGAGAATGTCTGTTTTAATGATAGATCCGATGAAAATGGAGAGGGTATTGAACAGAAGGGCAGACCGGAGTTGCTAGACGAGATTAGAGGGCGCGCGCCACTTCACTCCGCGGAGGGGAGGCTTTTGCTCAATCAAATCAATTCTAACGATAAGCTCAAGAATTTGGATATTGATCTTTTTTATGAAGCTGAAAAGGCGCAGGGTTCTTCCGAAGGCCGAATTCTCTTGATTGTAAAAGGATCAAGAAGAGTAGAGGATGCGAGATTGCTCATGAGTGAATTTAGGAGCGCATTCGGGAGTGAGCTAAGGAGTCCCATTCGAGTGGTTTTTTTGAGTGACGAGCGTCGTAACTCATCAGTGCTATTTATGGAAGAGATTCAAAAAAATTCTATGAGGTCAGTGAAAGCGCCGGGATAAACCGGCTTGGAATAGAGAATGAAAGAGTCTTAGTCTCTGGGGGTCAGTCCTCGCATGGTCTCTGGGGGTCAGTCCTCTTGACTAACTTGTTGCTGTATTAAGGGTTGGAGTGAGTTGGT
>ERZ1066127.1159-NODE-1159-length-10673-cov-46.816632_pt1 | contig 10673 bp, 7 predicted proteins | sample MGYA00382774_ERZ1066127 | MGnify/ENA primary metagenome ERZ1066127 (study PRJEB33369, sample SAMEA5778357) | biofilm metagenome | biome: Industrial cooling water; feature: Water cooling tower basin; material: Biofilm | place: United Arab Emirates | collected... | reverse complement strand
GGTAATGGGTAATGGGTAATGGGTAATGGGTAATGGGTAATGGGTAATGGGTAATGGGTAATGGGTAATGGGTAATGGGTAATGGGTAATTATTTTTGCTTTGAGATACCAGAATTGCAGATTTATACGAGTCTCTTTAATTCTCAATTACCCATTACCAATTACCAATTACCCATTACCCCTATTTCTAAATATCGCCGCGAATTTCTTCCACTATCCCATCGCGCAGGAGAACTTCTACCTGCATTTTCTGGATTAAGTTTTCTCCTGGTTCGATGGTGAATACGCTTTCAATCGTTCCTTGATTGACTTCTTGGTTGAGTTCTAGTACCTGCACTTGCTGGAGTTGTTGCAGAATCTGATTTTTTTGGTCTAGCAGTTCGCTTTTCCTTTGATTGACTTGGCCTTGAATGCTCTCAATTTGTTGCATTACTTGCGGCCCTGGTGGTGAAATGCTTTGTTTTTGAATTTCGTTAATTGCCCGCTGTCCTTGGATTTCTAGCTGTTGCAATTGTTGATCGAGTTGATTGAGTTGCAATTGCAGCTGTTGCTGGGCTTCTTCTTTCCAGCGAGGAGTGACAATGGCTTTAACGTTTACAGGTCGCTTCAGCAGGAGTTTGTTTGTCGAGACTTCCATATTTATATTGCTAGTTCAGCGGTTTAGCATGTTGTCAGCTTTTTGTCAAGTTCAGGTGTCGGTTGTCTGGGAGCGGGTTGTATGTCTCCATCGATGATTTCATCGATAGTTAATCTCAACCCGCCTCCTGTCAGTTATTTACCGCTGACGATTGACGACTGACGACTGACTATGATGCTGAGTGCATTTAGAACATCCCGTCAATCATATCGCGATAGCGTTCCGTTACGACGGGGCGGCGAATTTTCAAGGTTTGGGTCATCATGCCATTTTCAATGGTAAATGGCTCGGTAATTAGTTTAAACGGGCCGATGCGGTCGTCGGGGCGGTAACTGGGGCGGTTTTGGACTTCGCGGTTTAATTCTTTGCGGAATAAGTCCTGAATCGGTTTACTATCGAGATCGATTTCTGGCTTGCCTTTAGCGTCGGGGGAAAGGGTTTGATTTGGTAGGCGCAAGGTAAAGTTTTGCGATGCCGCCCATTGCTGGAGGGCATCGAGGTTTGGGACAATTAATGCACCAAGCGATCGCATATCCTGTCCGACAAGCATAATTTGGTCGATATACGCACTCCGCAAGCAAGCATCTTCTATCGGTTGCGGTTCGATGTTTTCCCCATTGGTTAAAACAATCGTATCTTTTGCCCTTCCTGTTAGCACCAGGTCGTTTTTATCGGTCATCCATCCCAAGTCACCGCTATCGAACCATCCTGCGGCGTTAATTGCTTTGGCGGTGGCTTCCTGATTGCGATAATATCCTTGCATTACCTGCGACCCGCGAATTAAAACTAATCCGCGATCGCCTACTTTAACATCTTGCCAGGTTTCTGGGTTGACAATCCGAATTTCTGTCCCCGGTAAGGGTTTACCAGCAGACCCGCGCAGGTTACTATCGGGACGACGGGCGGTGACTACGGGGGCAGTTTCGGTCAAACCATAACCGACTAACACTTCAATACCGATAATTTCAAAGAAGGTATCTAAGTGCATTGCTAAAGAACCGCCGCCGCTAATTACTTGCTTAATTTTGCCCCCAGTTGCTTCCCGAACTTTGCGATAAACGATTTTTTCACCTAAACCATGCAGCGGCGACAGCAGCGCCGATTTAATATTAGCCATCAAGCGTTCGGAACTAGAAGGATGGCGTTTTTCTAGATGCAACCCTTGCGCTATTCTTCGCGCTTCTACATATTGCTGGGAGATGCCTAAAAAGAAATTAATCAGTTTTTGTTTGCTGGCGGGTTGTTCGCGGAAAGATTTTTGCACCCCTTCATAAATAGATTCCCACAACCGGGGAACGCCGACCATAAATTGCGGTTGAAATTTCTTTAAATCTTGTTTGACTTGGCGCAGATTGGTGTAAATTAAGGTGCAACCTTGGGCAAGCAGAAAGTATTCGCAACTGCGTTCGTAAGCGTGCCAAGTTGGTAGGATACTAAGGACGCGATCGCCTGCCGTTGGTTGTACAATTACCCCTATCGTCACGATCTGGTGCAGTAAATTGCCGTGGGATAGCATCACGCCTTTGGGTTTCCCCGTCGTCCCGGAGGTGTAAAGTAGGGTTGCCAAGGTTTCCCGATTTTGATTAGCTGGCTGTAAAGGTTGATTTTTTCCCTTTGCCATCACTTCGGTAAAGTTGACAACGTTTAAGACGCCTTTGGCATCGGGTTGTTCGTCCGAGAGTAACACGACTAATTGAATGGGAAGATCGTATATGCGATCGCCCAATTTGTTCAATGTCTTTAAGTCTTCTACAACTAAAGCGTTGCTGCCGCTATTTTCCAAAATATACAGCAGTTCGTCTTTATCTGCCGCCGAACTGCGAACCACGTTGGCTGCCCCTGCCATAATTATCCCTTGATCCGCAATCAACCAACGCGGACAGTTATCGGAAAATAAGGCAACTCTCGGAGGTTCATACGCTGGTATCACTCCCAATACTTGCAATCCAGCCGCGAATTGCTGCATCTGCTGGTAAAGTTCAGCATAGGTAAGAATTATTTCTTCTTTGGCGTGAGGGTCGTGCAATGCGACGATATTGGCATATTTTTGGGCAACTATTCCCCAAATTTCTGGCAGAGACTCTACCCCAGAGTAATCTACCAAACTCTTCAACGCGCGGCGGTCTTGTTCGGTGAGTTTAAAACCAGGGGTAGAGGGGGTAGGACTATCTTTTAACATAACTGTTTCTCGATCTTGACTTGGCTGTGATTCCAGCTTATCCCGCTACCGCATCCAGATATCTACCCCTCGTGGACACAATTGCTGGGTGTCTGTTCACCAATTCCCCATTACCAATTCTTCATCACCATCAGTGCAGCTTATATCAGCTACAAGTAATTTAAACCATTCCTCGCGTTTGGTGTGAGGATTTTTACTGCATACTTAATGAGCTAACTTATATTTTCGGAGTGCTATAGTTATGAGTTTACTTGATTGTCTATTAATGACGCTGTTCAATGCTGCTATCTGCATCGCCTTACCTAAACTAATTTCTTTATTCCAGCAAGCAACAGCTAACAGCAACAAAAAATCCCAGCGTAACTACACTACACAAAATACTACCACAAAAGCTCCCAGCTTTCCCTAAAAAAACAAAGAAACTTGGTGGCGGCAGCTTTGTCGCTACCTATAAAACCCGCCCCGCATTGTCGGGGCGGGTTTTACCAACCATGCTGGGGAAAAACCAACGCATTGAGATTGTCGGGGCGGGTTTTACCAACCATGCTGGGGAAAAACCAACAGTGAAACTAAACCCGCCCCCCCAAGTGTTTCGCATTCATATTGTCGGGGCGGGTTTTACCAACCATGCTGAGGAAAAACCAACGCATTGAGATTGTCGGGGCAGGTTTTACCAACCATACTGGCAAAAAACCAACAGTGAAACTAAACCCGCCCCCCCAAGTGTTTCGCATTCATAGGAAAACCGTTTAATATCATATCCGGTGGCATCAGTACTCTCTGCCGGGGCGGGTTTATTTAACCTTTGCACTGGTGACAAATATCCCTCGTAAAACCCGCCCCTACTATATACAACCTTGGCGAAGGGACATGATATAAGGGGGAAGGCGGGTTTATTTAACCTTTGCACTGGTGACAAATATAGATACTTAGCTTATTAACTGCGACACCGGCGATTTATTAGCTTTTATTTTTTCGCCAAAACGCCTTCACCAAGCGAATTTCATCATAAGTAAACTTCTCTTCTAGATATTCATAAATTGGTTTGAGCGCTTCAGTATCTCCTACCTCTTTTATCGCTGCCATAATTATGTTTTGTCTTTCTGGAAACACGAGTCCTGATATATCTATTTCTTTCCCCATTTCCAGCATTTCTGCTAAATGACTGGTAATCGTGCTAGTTCTTAAATTGCGTTGTTTGGCGATTTCCTCAATTGATAAACCTTGTTCGTATAAGTCCAAAGTAATTAACTGAGTAAAGTTGGGGGAATCGGCTTTTTGTGCCTTCTTACTTACCACCAATCCTTGTTCTTGGCGATAAGCTTTGATTTCAGATAAAAACCGTTCGCCGTATTGTTCTAATTTGCGCGTGCCGACGCCCGAAATTTCGCCAAATTCAGCTAAAGTTTGGGGTTGGACTTGCGCCATTAATTTTAAAGTAGAATCGTGGAAGATAACGTAAGGCGGAACCGATTGTTCGTCGGCGATTTGTTTGCGGAGTAGGCGCAGGCGGTCAAATAATAGTTCAAATCCGGCTTTCTTCAAATTGGTTTCTGCTAACGTTGCCGTTGGTTTCTTGGTAATCGCGATAGAAACAGAACGCTGACGCCGCATTACTTCCCAGCTTAAGGCGTTGAGCTTGAGGACGGCATAACCATCGGTAGTCTGATCTAATAATCCTTGATTGAGGAGCGATCGCGCCAACACTTTCCACTCTTCTGCCGTCTTATCTTTGCCGATTCCATAAGTCGAAAGTTCGTCATGTTTGTTCTGCAAAACCTTTTGTCCGCGCGAACCCCGCAGCACATCTATGATATGATTCATGCCAAACTTTTCCTTACACCGGGCAACGCAAGAGAGAAACTTCATCGCCTCAATTGTCCAATCTTCCACAGGTTTAGGCGCGCAGCAGTTATCGCAATTGCCGCAATTTCCGGCAAAATATTCGCCAAAGTAACTTAACTGCATCGTGCGCCGACATTCGCTGCCTTCCGCATAATCAATTACCCGTCGCAGTTGCTGACGCGCAATCATTTGTTCCTGTTCGTCGGGTTTTTGGTCGATGCCCCATTCGATTTTTTTAATATCGCCAAAGCTGAAATAGATGATGCAACGGGAAGGTTCCCCATCTCTGCCCGCGCGTCCAGATTCTTGATAGTAACTTTCTAAATTGCGCGGCAAGTCATAATGGACAACAAACCGCACGTCGGGTTTATTAATTCCCATCCCAAACGCAATCGTCGCCACCATTACCTGCACGTCGTCGCGGATAAACCGGGTTTGATTTTCTGCCCGTTCTTCGTCGGTTAATCCGGCGTGGTAAGGTAAAGCTTTTATCCCATCTTTTTGCAATTTAAACGCCAGTTCGTCTACCCCTTTGCGACTGAGACAATAGACAATTCCCGCTCCCTTCGCCTGCTTAATTTCCAGTAATAATTCGGTATAGCTGTTTTTATGTTTCGGACGAACTTCGTAATAAAGATTTTTGCGGTTAAAACTAGCAATATGAATATTCGGTTGTGCCAGCGTTAACTGTGCGATAATATCTTGTCTGACGCGCTCGGTTGCCGTCGCCGTTAGCGCCATAATCGGTATATCTGGATATCGTTGGCGCAATATCCGCAACTGACGATATTCTGGGCGGAAATCGTGTCCCCATTCAGAAACACAGTGCGCTTCATCGATAGCAAAACTACTCAATCCAATTTGATGTTTGACTAAATCTAAAAACGGCAGAAATCTTTCGCTAACTAACCTTTCTGGGGCGACGTAAAGCAGTTTGCTTTTACCATTGAGAATCGCTTCTTCCCGGTGCCTTACCTGCCAACTGTTCAGACTGCTATTGAGAAAAGTCGCGCCGATGCCATTATCGTGCAGCGCGTCTACTTGGTCTTGCATTAAAGATATCAGCGGCGATACCACCACAGTTAAACCTGGTTTAAGTAAAGCCGGAAGTTGAAAGCAGAGAGACTTGCCGCCGCCCGTAGGCATTACAATTAATAAATCCTGGTTTTGCAGCGCTTGTTCTACGATTTGTCGCTGCCCTGGACGAAATGTATCGTAGCCAAAATAATGTTTTAGTGCTTTTTCCAGAGTCTGAGTCTGCATGGTAGACGGCTGTTGCGGGTGCTGGGATTATTTTAGACTTGCCTGCTTGAGTTTGGGCGGCTCGATTATTCTCATAATGGTAATTGTAAGTGACAAAACAAAACACACCTATGGCGAAAGCAGTTTGGAATGGTGCTACTTTAGCAGAGAGCGATCGCACTATCGTCGTCGAAGGAAACCACTACTTCCCCCCCGACGCCATCAACAAGCAATACTTCAAGGACAGCAGCACCCACACTACCTGTCCCTGGAAAGGCGTAGCCAGTTATTATACCATCGAAGTCGATGGACAAGCGAACAAAGACGCCGCCTGGTACTATCCCGAAACCAAAGACGCTGCCAAGAATATTAAAGGCTACGTAGCGTTTTGGAAAGGCGTGAAGGTAGAGCCTTAGTTGGCTCCAGACTGAAGTCTGGGCTACACAAACAAAACCTGCCTCCGCAGGTTCTTCTCTGGTTTCGGAGGCGCAAGCCTCCGATTATTTTATTTCATATCATGTCCGGTCGATTATCCATTTTTATGATGGGCAATTCAACGGACATCATATCACAAGGGAATGCTCGGCGATCGCATTGCTATTACTAGATTGTTAGGCTTAGTTTGCGAGCGTTAAAATATAATATACCACAGTTCACGAGCGTGGAATATTAAAAATCATCTCAATTTATTGTTGGAATAAAATTTAATGTTTTTTGGGTCGCTCCTCGGTTAATTTATTTCTAGCGATCGCCAAGCTCAAAATACCCCAACAGCATCAGCAATGAATCGATTGGCACCAGAAAATTTTCATGGTCAGAATTGCTGCTAAAAATAATAAAAAACCTCACAGAAATCAAGCTTAATATTGGCTGACTGTTCTTATTATCGCTCGCGACTTCAGCGAGCGCTCAGTCGAGCCGTCGATTTTCCGTCCCGCAATGAATTGACGGGGATACCAATCTCCCAAACTTTTTAGGTGTCACGATGAGGACAAGAGCGATTTAACAAATACTCACCTGAGAGGCGATTCATTAGTAACATGGTAGAAGTTTTCCACCAGCTTGAGGTGAGGGAAAGGGAGATTTATACTGGTGAGTAACGAGCTGTGGTGGTAAGTATATTTGAGAAATTATATTTGAGAAACCGAGCGAACCTTAACCTACCTCTCTGACTCAGAGTAAAACAATGACTAATTTAAAGAGTATAGCTCCATCGAACCCGCCGAGCCACCGGATGCGATCGCTGCTAGTGTTATTTGTGTTAATTATCGCTGGTTATGCGGGTAACTACTGCAAAATACCGATCGTTTTGCACGCAGACTGGTTATTTGGCAGCATTGCTGCCATGATTGTTGTCAGGTTGTATGGGTGGGGATGGGGGACGGTTGCGGGTGCGATCGCTAGTTCATATACAATCCTATTGTGGAAACATCCCTGCGCCTTTATCTTATTTACCCTGGAAACTTTTTTTGTCGGTTGGGGACTAAAGCGTCGCAGTAAAAATTTACTTTTATTAGATGTGCTTTATTGGGGATTTATTGGATTCCCTTTATTGTGGTTACTGTATGTTTTTCTGGCAAAAGTAGAACCCAGCTCGGTTTTGTTTATTTCCTTTAAAAACCCGGTGAATCAGATAGCTAATGCCCTGATTGCCTGTTTAATTTTAAATCATACACCAATTCCTCAGTGGATAGTTCGTTCTAAAGAAAAAATAACCATCGCTTTTGAGCAAACCCTATTGAACTTGTTCGTTGCTTTTGTTTTAATACCCGCATTGGTACTGACGATTTGGAATTGCCAGGGCGCCGCCTCGGAGCAAGAGCATCACATTTCAGCAAGTCTGGAAAATACCATCCAGAGCGTTAGTACAGAATTGCGGAACTGGCATCAGCAAAAACAACGAATGCTGGAAACACTGGCAACAAATGCTAAAGAGCAAAATCTCTTAAGCTCCGATGCGCTCCAAGACACTATAAAAATAGCCCAGAGTTCGTTCCCAGAAATCCGTAACTTTTACATCACCGATGCCAAAGGAAAAATTATTTCCTCCGCTATCCCGACAAATTTTATAACGTTAGAGCCGCCAGAGTACAAAGCCTTACTGATGGAAAAACAGCCCGCTATCTCTGGAGTATTATTCCTTCAAGGAGCGAGTTACCCATCGATAATTCAGAGCCTTCCCATCTTAGAAAATGACAGGGTAATAGGTCATGTATTTGCAGAGATTGATGTTAATGCAATGGAGGGTTGGTTAAGGAATAATCATCAATCATTAACAGAGTTTGTTAGCATACTAGATGCCCAGCAACGGGCAATTGTTAGTACGCGCGAAGATCTCAATCTTCTGCAACCATTCGATCGCAATGGTGAAATTCAATCCCTCAATAACGCCACCTATCGCTGGATACCAACGGTGCCAAATATGGCTAAAGTAGTTCGTTGGAGAAAATCATTTTACGTGCAAAAGGCATCGATTGGAGATAATTTGCCTTGGCAATTGGCGATCGAAGTCCCTAGCGCACCGTATCTTGTACTGTTAGATCGACTTTACACCAATGGTTTTGCTGTTTTAATGGCGATCGCAGTTTTGACACCACTGTTGGCAAAAGCTATCAGTTATAATCTGGTCAAGCCTTTACTGCAACTGGCAAATTTAACCACTAACCTGCCCGATAAACTGATTGCACGTAGAGAATTAGAATTACCCAGCAGCCAAGTGAGCGAAATTAATGCCTTGACGAACAACTTTCAATTAATGGCTCTGGCACTGCAAAACAAATTTCAGGAAATTCAACAGGCAAATCTAGAGATTCAACAAGCAAAAGAAGCCGCCGATGCTGCCAATCAAGCTAAGAGCGAATTCCTCGCCAATATGAGCCATGAATTACGCACGCCCCTCAACGGCATTCTTGGCTATACACAAATTATCCAACGCAGCGAAACTCTGACCGATCGAGAACGCAAAGGGGTAGAAATTATTGGGCAATGCGGTTCACATTTATTGACCCTAATTAATGATGTATTAGACCTCTCCAAAATTGAAGCTGGGAGGCTAGAACTCAATCCCGTTGATTTTTATTTACCTGCGTTTCTAGAAAGCGTGGTAGAAATTTGTTGCATCCGCGCCGAGCAAAAAAACATTGCATTTCAGATCCAACTCGACCCCAATTTGCCAGGAGGTGTCACGGCAGATGAAAAGCGCCTGCGTCAAGTCTTACTGAATCTGCTGGGCAACGCAATTAAATTTACCGAGCAAGGAAGGGTTACTTTTAAGGTTGAGGCGATCGGGAATCGGGAAGAATTAAATTTACCGATTACCAAAATTCGCTTTGAAGTCAAAGACACCGGAATCGGCATGAAACCAGAACAATTAGAGAAAATATTCCTCCCCTTTGAACAACTGGGAGATGTGAAAAGTCAAGCCGAGGGTACGGGTTTGGGATTAACAATTAGCCAAAAGATTGTCTCGTTAATGAAGGGTGAAATTAAAGTTCAAAGTGAATTTGGCGTCGGCAGCAATTTCCATTTTGAAGTAGAACTGCCCCAAGCCAAAAATTGGGCAGTTACTTCTCTTAAGGTGCAGCAGGGCACGATTGTCGGCTATCAGGGAGAGCGGCGCACTATTCTAGTCGTTGATGATAATTGGCACAATCGCTCGGTGATTGTGAATTTACTCGAGCCAATTGGGTTTACAGTTATAGAAGCCAGTGATGGTCAAGAAGGATTGGAGAGTGCGATTTCTGGCAAACCAGATGCGATAGTGACTGATTTGGTGATGCCAGTGATGCATGGATTTGATTTCATCAACCGTCTGCGTAACTCTGCCCAATTCAAAAATATTCCTATTATTGCTTCCTCAGCCAGCGTGTTTGAAACAGATCAATATAAAAGCATTAATGCTGGTGCGAATGCATTTCTCCCCAAACCTGTAGACGCTCAAACTCTAATGCAATTGCTACAGCAATACTTGCAGTTAGAATGGATATATCAGGGTAAGACAGACACCATCAAACAAGCCAATGGAAATAGCTCAACCAGTCCAGTAGCTCTGATTCCTCCTGGTAGTGGGGTTTTACAGCAGTTACTCAACTTGGTGCAAGATGGAGATATTCAAGCAATTATAGAAATGGGTCAACAACTGCCTGCATCCGATCAAAAGCTAACGCCATTTGCAGTGCAACTGACGCAGCTTGCTAATACTTTTCAAGTTAAACGACTGGAAATGTTTATCAAACAATACCTTTAAACACTCGCCTAATTAACCAGGAGTAAATCCATCATGACAACGCCAAGAGATACCGGATTCATTTTGATTGTGGATGACAATCCTACCAATTTGTCTGTGCTTTCCACAGCCTTGGCTAGTGCTGGGTTTCGCTTCCGGGTTGCAGTTGGTGGAGAAAGCGCGATCGCACTGATCGAACGCCATCAACCAGAGTTGATTTTGCTCGATGTGCAAATGCCAGGAATTGATGGATTTGAAACCTGTCGCGCCATCAAAGCCAATCCCGTAACTAAAAACATTCCGATCATTTTTACCACCGCTTTGGCGGATACAGAAAGTAAAATCAAGGGTTTTGCCCTCGGTGCGGTAGACTATATCCCCAAACCGTTTGAACAAGAAGAAGTAATTGCCAGAGTCAGGGTGCATTTACAACTGAAACAACTGACAGAATCATTAGAAGAGCAAGTACGCGATCGCACTGCCGCTTTAGAATTGGACTTTGGACAAAGAGGAAAGAGATTCGCGAGATTTCAACGCGAAGCAAA
>ERZ1066127.1154-NODE-1154-length-10753-cov-8.703403_pt1 | contig 10753 bp, 8 predicted proteins | sample MGYA00382774_ERZ1066127 | MGnify/ENA primary metagenome ERZ1066127 (study PRJEB33369, sample SAMEA5778357) | biofilm metagenome | biome: Industrial cooling water; feature: Water cooling tower basin; material: Biofilm | place: United Arab Emirates | collected... | reverse complement strand
CCCCAAAGCATTGCCAGGCTTTTCTTTATTAGAAATGGCAATTGTTTTATGTATTGTGGGAATTATTGGCGGGGTTAGTTTACCTGTCCTCACGGCAACCTTTAAACAGCAAAAAATTCATCGTACAGAGCAAAATTTAGCCCAAATCAAGCAGGCTTTAGCCAGCTATGTTTTAAATTATAAACGTTTGCCCTGCGCAGCGCCGCCACGTTATAGGCCAGAAACAGCAGGTCTTAGTGAAGCCCATCGGATGATTGGGTGTGTACCATATAAAACGTTAGGATTGCCGGAAAGCGTGGCTAAGGATGGGTACCACCATTGGATAACGTATGCGGTTTTACCCGAATTGACTTATGCTGGGTTACGTTATCTGATGACCCCTGATTCGAACGAAGTCGCTGAAACAGTTTTTTGTGAAGTTAAAAACTCTTTCACCCCCTTGGAAGTTCGTAATCAATATGGCCAGTCTGTGTTAAGTCCGGCTTCCCCTACAGATTTTATAGCCTTTGTTCTGATAAGCCACGGCGCCAGTGGTCAGGGAAGCTTTGACGATGAGGGCCAGCGCCGGCCCACCTTTCACCCTGACAAAATTATCAATGCACGGGATGACATGGTCTTTATTGATCGTCCTGTCTCAATGGCAGGCGATAATTTTTTTGATGATACGGTTCAATGGGTAACACGCGACAATTTGATGGCCTTTTATGCCCAAAAACCTTGCCAAAGGCGTGAGGATCCTAACCAACTTGTTAACTAAAGAACATCTACGTAGGGTGATGCTGCAGAACGTTCAAAGGTTGGATTGGCCTTTTATAAGTTCACGAATTTGCCAGCACCTAAAAAAAATCTTGCACCCCCACACGGCAGGGATCGTGGCAGGGTATAATCCCCAACCCCATGAGCCTGATATTATGCCTTTTCTGGAATTTTGGCTTCAACAAAACGGCACCTGTTGTTTGCCTGTTGTAAGTGGCCCTCAGCAGCCGTTGGTTTTCCGGGAATGGCATTTGTCATCTTCCTTAATACCAGGGTTATATGGCATTGGGGTTCCCAACGAACAACAACCACTGTTAATTCCTGAGGTGGTGTTGGTTCCTTTGTTGGCTTTTGACCAGCAAGGATATCGTTTAGGGCGAGGCGGTGGTTATTATGACCGTACGCTAAGCTATCTGCGCCAGAAAAATCCCCAATGTCAAATGATTGGGGTGGCTGCGCAGGCGCAATTTACCAAGACTTTGCCCATTGATAAGCATGATCAGCACCTTGATAGGGTTGTAACAGAACAGGGTATGAGGCAGTTCTAACTAAAAAAGATAGGGCAGAAACTGACAGACCGACCCCTATACCTGGTTCATCACTTCAAACGCAATAATCAGGACCCCGGCGATAAAGGCTAAAGCTAACGCTACTTTCCCCCCGGCCACACGATAAAGGGGCATAGTAAGCTGATAAGGGCGTTCTTTCAGGGCAATGGCGACGGGCATTAAAACGGCCAAAATGCTTAAAGCAATCGCTGCATATCCCAACGCCATAATAAAACCCTCTGGGTAAAACAGGGCAAAGAATAAAGGGGGCAGAAATGTTAATAAGGATACCTTCAAACGTTGGCTTTGTGTGTGTGTTGGCCAATTAAAGGCTTCGGCCAAAGCATCAAAAAGCCCAATTGCCACACCTAAAAAGGAGGTGGTGATAGCCAAGAAAGTAAAAATATGGGTGGCGGCAAATAGCCAAGAATTTTGGGTAGCAGCGTTTAAATGTTGGATAAACATGGCTACATTAATAGGGGAAGAGGTAGCGCTAAAGGCAGCGGGTGACAAAACCCCTAACGTTATCATTTGCCATATTAAATAAACAACCAGAGGAATGAAACTGCCCCCTAAAATGACCCATCGTAACTGCCGCGGGTGGGGACCCACATAGGTAATTAAGGTTGGAATACTACCATGAAATCCAAAGGACGTAAAAAAAACAGGGGCGGCAATTGAAAGGGCAGACAGATTCCCTTGATGATAGGTTAAATTTTCTAATCGCACATAAGGGGATAAAAAAACCACCATAACAATAAAAATGACTATTTTAACGCTGAAAAGGATGCGATTAACATAATCCACCATCCGTACACAGGCGTTAATAAAAGAACCTAAAACAAAGGTAAACACAACCGCCATAACCCAAAAAGGCACGGAATGGTTGAAGGTAGTATCAGCAGCTAGCTTTATGAAAGAACTGCCGCCGGAGATATAAGCAGCAAGCAAGGCATAAAACAATAACCATAAACTAAAGGATGCTATCAACCGACCATAGGGGCCAAAGGTATTATGGGCCAAGCTAGCTATACTGGTCCCTGTAGAGGATTTTCCTATCCCTAGACGTAAATTGATTTCAAGGGTAACTAAGGCTGTAAAACCCATTAAGGCCCACAGGCCAATTAACAACCATAAACTGTTGTTAAAGCCAATCTGCATAGAAGTCATAGGTAAAGCCAACATACCTGCGCCAATTGTCGTGCCAGCCACAATTAAGATGGCACCGGTTACGCGGCTTAAAGAAGGGGATTGCATAAGGATAATCAATTAAAAAGGTTAGCCATATATTTTTTAAGCATACGATGTTTCTTAAAAATTCATTTAAAACTTAGATAATAACCAGCTAAGCTAGAAAATAACTTCTTTCATACGTGCCACACTGATCATGAAAAAACAAATATTTATTTTTTTATGGGTTACGCTGGCTAGCTTGCTAATCCCTGCCGCTTCAAGCATGGCACATGAGCCGGTGCAAATCGACATGGCGAGTTCAGTCACCTCCCCTGTTGTGGGCGATCCTTTTTGGTTGGCTGTACGTTTTAAAATTCAGCCTGGATGGCATCTTTATGCCCCTAATACCAGCGAGATGGCAGCGCCTATTGAAATTAACTGGGTACCCCCGCCGGAAGTAAAAATTATGGAGGTTTTATGGCCAACCCCTCACTATAGTGAACAAGGCACCATCATCAGCTATGTGTACGAGGATGAAATATGGATTTTGGCTAAGGCTGTGCTTGAGGCGCCCTTAACCTTGACAAATTCTGTCATGAAAGCCAATGTTACCTGGGTTGCGTGTCAAGAAGTTTGCATGCCTGGGAAGGCGGATCTTGAAATTGATTTATTAAAACCCGCTGTCTTGACCAGTGCTGACCAATTAAATATATGGCTAGAGAAAATAGCCAATAAAGTTAATGAGGAACAAAACCATGACTGGCTTTTCCCTTTTCTTTTAGCACTTTTGGGGGGGATTCTTTTAAACTTAATGCCATGTGTGTTACCCGTTCTTTCCTTAAAAATCCTTGACCTCTTAAAACCCCACAACAGTGCTACCCCCTTACGGCATCACGGGTGGGCCTTTACGGCAGGTGTTATGGCAAGTTTTGTAGGGTTAGCCGCCGTTCTTCTAAGTTTACGGGCCGGTGGCCAAGAATTAGGGTGGGGCTTTCAGTTACAATCCCCCCTGTTTGTTGCGGGGTTAGCCAGTTTGTTTTGGATATTGGCCCTTAATCTATGGGGTGTTTTTGAAATCGGTCTTATCTTTACGCGTTTACCTGCGACACAAAATCAGCACAGTCTATGGGGAACATTTGGTAATGGAATCTTAGCTTGTGTCGTGGCGTCTCCATGTACGGCGCCCTTTATGGGGACGGCTTTAGGTTTTGCTTTAACCCAACCTTGGCAAATTGGTGTGTTGATTTTTGGGGGCTTGGGATTAGGAATGGCTTTGCCCTTTTTGGTGATATGTTTGTGGCCGCCGCTGGCGCGCCTTTTGCCGCGTCCAGGGGCATGGATGGAAAGCTTAAAACATTTACTAGGCTTTGCCTTGGCAGCAACAGTAATTTGGTTGTTATGGATTGTTGGCCATCAACAAGGATTAGATACAGTTTTAAAGGTCATCAGCAGCCTGCTGTTGATAAGTGTTGCAGGGTGGATTTGGGGGCGATGGGCGGTACCTTATCGACCCTTAAAGGTTCGCGTATTGTCCCGTTTAGGGGGGGCGGTTCTGATCGCCGCAGCATTATTTGAAATTTTTACGTGTTTAAAACCTATCAGGGAACAGGAGGAGGGCCTTGTTTGGCAACCTTATACTTCCCACCGGTTACAGCAAGCTTTGACCGAAAAGCGCTTCGTGTTAATCGACTTTACAGCCACATGGTGTTTAACATGCCAAATTAACAAGAAATTAGTGTTGCAAAATCCACAGGTTATTAACGTGATCAAAAAATTAAATATCCTTCCCTTACGGGCTGATTGGACCAACCATGATGGCGCCATTACCCAAGCCCTGGCTGAATATGGCCGTACCAGCATTCCCCTTTACGTTTTATATGGAAAAAACAAAAAACCGATCATCTTGCCCACCTTATTAACGCCTCAAATTTTAAGGGAAGCGTTGGAAAATTTGGCAAAGGAATAGAGGGAGGGAGGTATGGTTTTTTAGAGGATGATATACGAGATAAAACCAAGGAAATCAATGGAAAAGAGGTAAATATTCTAGGGATTTTAAATGACGAGGGAGAACTGAAAGAAGAATATAGGGAGCCAATGAAAAAATTAATAAACGAGGTTAACTCTTATTTGAAAGCACCATAAAAGCTTTTTGGGGGCTTGTGTAGAGCCGTGAAAACCACCTTCTCCTAAAATCCTTACTGAATAGTTTGCAAAGATAGCCTTACTGGTGTATGTAAGGTATCAAGTCTTAATATATTGTTTTTTGTATGCCCGCTTAAGGAGTTCGAAATGAGCGCAGTTGAAGTATTATCAGCCCAAAGTCGTGAAAATTGTGGAACCGGCCCCGCCCGCGCTTTACGTCGCCAAGATATGGTCCCTGGCATTATTTATGGGGATAACCAGGCCCCGCAAATGATTGCGGTTGATAGTAAAGCCTTGTGTAAGGAATATGAGTCTTCCAATTTTTTTAGTAAAGTTTTCACTTTAGAAATTAACAATAAAAAACAGCAAGTTATTGCCAAGGATATTCAATTGCATCCTGTCAGTGATGCCCCTCTTCATGTGGATTTCCAGCGGGTTAATAAAGATTCTAAAGTTAATGTCGCCGTTCCTGTAACCTTTATTAATGAAGACAAATCGCCTGCCTTAAAACGGGGTGGTGCTTTGAACGTTATTATTCATGCTTTGGAAATTATCTGCTCGCCCCACGCTATTCCTGAAAAATTAGAGGTAGACTTAACAGGCGTAGAAATGAACCACAGCATTTTAATTAAGCACTTAAAGTTGCCCGAAGGGGCTAAAGCCGCCCATGGTGTACGGGATAATGTGTTGGCCACCATCGTTGCCCCAAGCTCTACCGAAGCTGAAGGTACAGCTGCTTAAACATACCAAAGGTTAAGCTTATGTTTGTGCTGGTTGGGCTGGGGAATTGTGGTTCCCAATATGCTTTAAACCGGCACAATGCTGGTTTTATGGTTGTGGATACCCTTGCTAACAGTTACCACTTCCCCCCTTTCAAAACAAAATTTAACGCTTTCATCAGTGAAGGCATGCTTGGCCGTCACAAGGTCTTATTGTGTAAACCCCTGACATTGATGAATCGTTCAGGACAAGCTGTCAGTCCGCTGATGCATTTTTACAAGCTGCCCCTGGAAAATTTATATATCGTTCATGACGATCTTGATTTAGATCTTGGCCGACTGAAACTTAAGCAGGGCGGCGGATCAGGGGGTCATAACGGATTAGCCAGCCTTGACCAAGCCATCGGCAAGGATTATTGGCGTCTGCGGGTAGGGATTGGCCATCCTGGTCATGCAGGGGCCGTGTCCAATTATGTGCTAAGTAATTTTACCGGCCATGAACAAAAGGTATTGATTCCTATTTTGTCGGGCATTGCCGAATTAGCGCCTGATTTATTTGGCAGTGATCCTGGTTTATGGTTAAATCAATGGCATCAACGCCTTAAAACCTAGGGATAACTTTCATGCTTAGCAAACTTATTTGGATTCTTTTGGCTGTTTTTATTGTGATTGGCATACTTATTTTTGGGACAATGGGTGTTTCTGTAACCCCTGTTAAAATTGAAAAAGAAATCTCCACCCAGAAATTACCTCAATAATTTTTAATGAATCAACATTTTATTGAACGATTCTTGGAAATGCTGGCGGCTGAACGCAACGTTGCTAAGAATACTTTACAGGCCTATCAGCGTGATTTATTGGATTTTTGTCAATTCTTAAAGGATGCCCCCTTAACAACGGTGCAATCGAACACCGTTTATTTATATCTGGAAAATTTGTCGCAAAAACATTTTCTGCCAGCGACTCTCTCTCGCCGGATTTCGGCTTTGCGGCAATTTTACCAATTTTTAATTTCAGAGGATTTAATACAAAAAAATCCCTGTTTACATTTAAAGCTACCTAGACAAAAACGGGTCTTATCCCGGGTTCTAACAGAAGAGCAAGCCCACCAACTCTTGCAGTCGGTTTATGACAATTCCCCCCCTACTCCAGAAAAGTTAAGGATCGCTGCCCTTTTAGAAACCCTGTATGCAAGTGGCCTGCGGGTTAGTGAACTGGTGGGTTTGCCCCTGCGCAGCTTAGTGATTGATGCCCAAACAAAGCAGCTGCAAGATATGCTGTTGATCCAAGGTAAAGGGGGTCGCGAACGATTCGTTCCCTTGAATTCCCCCGCTTTAAAAGCCTTACAAGAATATTTATCGGTACGTGACTACTTTATTGCCAAAAGCGCTTCTAAGTCAGCCCTGTGGGTTTTTCCCTCAACCAGTCAGCAAGGGCATCTGACCCGTCAGGGGTTTGGCCAATTACTTAAGCAACAGGCCCTCCTCGCTGGTCTTGATCCTGCTTGCTTATCGCCCCACACCCTTCGCCACAGCTTTGCAACTCATTTATTAAATCGGGGTGCAGACTTGCTTGTTATTCAAAAGTTGCTGGGCCATGCTGATATTGCGACAACCCAAATTTATACCCATGTCGTGCCAGAACATTTGTGGGAATTAGTAACCCTTCATCACCCCTTGCAAAAACAATCTGCTTAAGCAAGAGATATTATCTATTAAAGTATTGATGATTATGACGGATTGCTTTTGCCAAACGCCCATAATCATCCGTTCTTATCCATTTTTCGTAATGAAATCCTGATAAGTTCAGCACATCAATAGGTTTAGCATGATTCCCCCCATGGGTATAGTTAACCAGCACATAGGCATTATCATGGGTGACATGAATGGGATTTGTCTTAGAAGCTTGTCGTTGTCTTTGCATGCCATGAAAGGTATAGGTCGATACCCAAGCATAGATATCCCAATTATTAAGAATTGCTAACAATTTGGGATAGGTGATAGCATCCATTTGCCAGATAGGGTTAGGGTCAAACTCTAATTCTCCTACGGCAAACTTTTGCTGAATAGAGTGGGCAATTAAGTCTTGGAAATCAGACAAACGGTAGAAAAATTTTGTAAGTTTTGCCTGTTCACCCCATTTACGTTGCTCAAAAGGTTGGCGCAAAAGGCTAATTTGATTAGCAATTGTCCCATCATCTGTTACAGGCACAGTTGCAGGCAAATTATAACAGGTTTTTAAGTTCTCAAATTCTTGGTCAATGGCTTTTTCTGCTGCCGTAATCTGGCTTAAGAGGTGACAATACTTATCTTTAAACTGCGCTAGAAAATCTGGTTTTGAGCCATCCACCCCCTGGTTTTTAGCATAAAGTTGCAGGTATTTTGTTATGTTTGCTGTTAAGATGTTGGTTTCAAAATAATTTAGCATGGCTGCCTGAATTTCAGCACTTTCACCTGATATTTTGTTCGCTAACAGATAAATTTCAGCATCGACCAAGTTATCTAAAATTTGTTGTATGGCTTGTTGGCGGCTGTCAAATCCCAAACTGAAAAAACCACACTGCAATCCAGCCCCACTAGAACCAAAATGGCGTAACAAGGCGGGCGCCATCATTTTTTGATCGGTGTCTGGCTGTAACATTGGCATGCTGTAAGAAAGCAAGGGACGTTTTTGCGCCTGTTGATCTAACACAAGTTTTTGTGCCTTATAAATCGTCAAGGGGGTTTGTTGAATCAAAGCGATTAAAATTTCATTAATCAAGGTATCCATTCTACCGGAATCTAACATTCCTTGGATGGCCGTTTTAACAGGGGCGGATAATGAACGGCTATTTTTTTGATAGCTTAGCAAACGCAAAAGGTCAGCTGGCGTGGCCTTGGGGTTAGAAAGGCTATTTTGAATCGCACTTACCAAGCATAACAGAACAGCCTGCCCTTCTGGGGTTTGTTGGCTGGGTTGGTAATCTAAAATGCTGGGGTCCCTTGTTTGCAGGGTACCCTGTTCCGTTTCAAACCACCGATATTTTTCCACCCGAATAAGCGCTGGAACCAGGCGGTTATAGTCTTGATTGCTCTGGGAAGTGGTTTGCCATAAACCATAGAAATTTGTGTGATTTTGTAAATAGTTTTGCAAAAGGGTCGCCGCCTCAAAAGCGCGCTGCTTATCCCCTGTCTCGCTTAGGGTGGTACTTAATTGTGTAACAGGGTCGCTGCTTTGTAATAAGGTTGTGAGGGGTGGAACAGGTTGACGGGTTGCTGCTTGGCGCAACTTTTCTAGATCCCTGCTGGAGACAGCATTACAAATACTTAAGCTTGGATTTTGCCAATAGGCGTCTAAATCGCTCCAAGTGCGATCTTGTTCCAGGTTTTGTTTTAACCAATCAACAGTTACGCCATAAACCAAGCTTTCTTTCATGTCAATCAAGGGTTTATAAGGATGGGCATATTTATGGTAGGTGGCTAATAAAACAGAACTGATAAAAGTAAGGGGGATGTAAGCGTCGCCAGACGCAGAGGCCCCTAGGGTGTTGATTAAGCTAATCAGGTCAGCTTCTGGGAAAATTTCCATCTCCCGTAGAAACCACGCCGCCTGATGCAAAGAGGCAATCATAAGTTTCTTCTCATCAGGGTTGCTAGGATAGAGGTATTGTCCTTGATAGCGAGTATTACTAAGGGCAATAAGGGTTTTTGCGATCGTTTCAGCCTGCTTGGCAGAGGACGCTAAAGTCAATTCATGGGACAACAAGCTAAAAACTTGGATGGGTTGGCTGATCGTATGATTGTTGATTTGATAATCGGGGTGGGTTAAGCGCATGGCCCGATCAATCATGCTGATATCTGCAGCGATCGCCTGCGTTAATGCGCCTAGCATCATCAGGCTAGCAAAGGCTATGACTTTAACCCTATACAACATGTATGTCCCCTTACTTTTATTTTAGTGTAGGGGGGACTTTGTAAATAATTCGTTAACGAGTATTCTGGTTAACGAGTATTTCCTAGGGTGTTTTTTTGTTGGTGACGCAAAGCTTGGGCTAAGTCAGCATAGTTATCATCTTCCACCCATTTATCGTAATGAACCCTTCCTGTACTGTTATAGAGATGGATACGGCGGGGCTGAGAGGCCGGTAAAATTTTTCTGGGGGTGGTATAAACGACCAAAGCATGATGACCATCTTGGATGATTGGCTTTCGCAAACCTAACACATTCACCGGAACCCAAGCATAAATTTCGTAATTGTTCAAAATAACAGTTATGAAATCAGGCTGTAAGGGTTGCTCACGCCAATCATCGGTGGCTGTACTGGTATACCAACCTCTAATTCCGCCGCCTTGGGTTGTAATCTTATAAATTTCTTCTGTTATTTTTTTTGCTAAGTCCCCGACAGGATATTGGGCAACTTGGGTCAATTTCACATACAGGGGATCTTTACGTTTTTCAAAATCATCTTTAATGGCTTTCTTTTTATCTCTTATGTCGGGTTGATCATCGGTAACAACCTCTGGTATGTTTTGGGCTTTTAGTTCTGCTTCATAAGCATCGTCAACTTGCTTGATACCTGCTATTAAAGCTTGAATTTCATGTGAAGGGGGACTTGGCTGTTTTGAATAGTGTAAATAATGCTCTCTTCCTACGCCTGTAATACTTATTGCCCAGGCATATATATCTTCCTCGCCTAAGTTATCAATAATTTGATTGATGTATTTCAAGCGTCCTTCCGCCAAGCGCAGGCTGTAATACCCGCATTCACCATCGGCCCTAGACCTTAGATAACGAACAAATTGCCTTTTTGTTTTTTGTATACTGCCCCCCGGAAGGGTAAAGTCAAAAAGGGGCATTTCCACAAAAACTAATTTCTGCTGCATGGCCTTTTGGTCGATAGCGATTTTTTGAACCTGATAGATGTTCAAATTTACTTCTTTAATTTTATCTAACAAACTTTGGGTGATAATTTGCTTAATTTGTTGATTATCAATTAAAGTTTTTGCGGCTTTTTTTACATCTGGCTTTAAAGTTCGATCATTTTTTTGATACCTATAGAGGCGGATAAGATCCTCTACTGTGGCCTGGGGGTTCAGTAAATAATTGTGGATGGCACTGACCAGGGCCAGCAAAACAGCCTCGCTTTCTGGGTCTTGATTGGTATCTTTATAATCCAAAAATGTCGGGTCTGTTGTTCTTAAGGTAGGCTGTTCTGTTTCGAACAGCCGGTATTTTTCCGTGCAAATTAAAGCCTTTAAAAAAACGTCATAATTTCCAGGGTTGTTCATAAAGTTTTTAAAATTAATCCCGTTTGTCCCTTTTTCGCCTTTTAAATTGGCCTTAATCGCATCCGCTAAAACCTGGGCTTTTTGGGGAATGACCGTCGTTGTAAGAATATTCGTGATCTGGGGCCAAACCTCTTGCCCTGCTTGCACG
>ERZ1066127.1149-NODE-1149-length-10770-cov-7.839851_pt1 | contig 10770 bp, 11 predicted proteins | sample MGYA00382774_ERZ1066127 | MGnify/ENA primary metagenome ERZ1066127 (study PRJEB33369, sample SAMEA5778357) | biofilm metagenome | biome: Industrial cooling water; feature: Water cooling tower basin; material: Biofilm | place: United Arab Emirates | collected... | reverse complement strand
ATCATAGCCAAGAGTCCTCTGGCAAACCAAGGTGCAAAACTTACAGAATTCTTATGACCAGAGTTTCTTAGATTTATGAAAACTTAGCTTAAAGACTGTCTTAGAAAGAGGCTGAGGCCTTCCACCGATCCTGGCGGTTTTTCTTATCCGCTAACGTCGTGAAAAGACTATGGGCGCGTTGTTGTGCTTTCTTATACCACTCTGATTATGGCGGTGACTTGTGTTCTGATTGCCAATATCCCTTCTTATGCTGACATTGGTATCTATGCCACTATCTTGATTATTTTTTGCAGAGCGTTACAAGGGTTCAGCTCTGCTGGGGAAGCTAAGGGAGCGGAAATTTTTGTTGCTGAGGTTGTACCCCATTTTCCTAAGATATTTCTAGCTTCTGCTATGGTTCCCATTACCTGCGATTTAGGCGGATTGTTTGCTACTCTGTTAGGAAGCCTTTGCCTTTCGATTTCACCTCAAGAGGGTTGGAAGCTATGCTTTTATATGGGGGCTGCTATCGCGTTCTGTTCGACTATTTCCCGGAAAAAGTTACGAGAAACTAAAGACTTCCTTGAGTATATAAAAAATAAAACCTCCAAATCCAAACCTTGGCAAAAATATTTTGAAAGGAGAAACTTTCTGGCCCTTATGGGGTTAAACATGATCTGCCCTACGGCTTTCTTTTTTGCTTACAGCTATGGTAGTGACTTATTGAAAGATCAAGTGGGGTTGGCGGCTCATACCATTTTGTTAAACAATTCTGTCCTGCTTATTTTGGAGGTGTTTTTTTTAATCTTTTGTGCTCGTCTAGCGTATAGATTCAACCCGTTTTCTATTTTAAAATTAAGAACTCTGTTATCTTTGCTAATAGTCCCCTGCTGTTTTGTACTATTATGGCTGCATACCACGCATGCAACAGTTTTTTTAACCCAGTTAATCGTGTTATTAACCACAGCCAGCTTCGACCCGGCTACCCCCATTATTATCAGGTCGTTTGGTATTCGGTCACGGTTTTCACGCTACTCAAAAGCATGGGCATTTGCCAAAGCCTTTATGTATTTATCAACAGGTTATCTAACATTTTATCTTGATCGGGTCTTTGGCTTATGGGGTGTATTGGGGTTACTATTATTCTTTTCAGGTATATTTTTTGTTTCTTTGTATGCTTTTGTTCCCTATGATCAAATGCTAACCACCTATATCAAAATTCGTAAAAAACACCTTAGCAAGCTGTCTATGACCCAATCTCTACGAAATTTAGATTGGATGGAAAAATACCTTGTTACTAAAGATGCTACTATTCCTACCTATCAGCCCTCTTATTTAAAAAAGTGGGCAGAAAAATAAATGATACCTACCTTGGGAAAATAAAAAAGAGAGGGCAAACACCCTCTCTTGGCTATTTTTTAGGCAGCCTATCTGCCATAAAATCCTTTTTAAGCGCGTTTACGCAAATATTCACTTACACTGTCTTGGGTTGGGTGAATGGCATCTTGACTTTTTTGCCAATCGGCAGGACAAACTTCTCCATGCTGTTCCACATGCTGTAAAGCTTCCAGCATTCTTAAAGCCTCTTTCACGCTGCGTCCTAAAGGTAGATCATTGACGACTTGATGACGCACAATGCCTTGAGGATCAATTAAGAAAAGACCGCGGTAAGCAACACCTTCCTCATTTAGAATACCATAGGCATTGGCTATTTTACCCCCTACGTCTGCTATTAAACCGTAGGTTACCCCCATGATACCGCCTTTTTCTTTGGGTGTCGCTAACCATGCCTTGTGCGTATAAGCGCTATCCACACTGCACGCTAATACAGTGGCCCCCCGTTGATTAAACTCAGCTAAAGATTCTTGAAACGCATGTAATTCAGTAGGGCATACAAATGTAAAATCTAAGGGATAGAAAAACAGTACAACGTACTGGCCTTGATACTTATCCAAACTTATTGATTCAAACTCTCCTTTAAAGACTGCTGTGGCCTTAAAATAAGGGGCTTTTTTCCCAACTAAAACTGACATCTTGAAAACCTTATTATGTATAGCGAAAGTTATTTTTATGGCCTAGAGTATGCGCACAAATGAAACACTCGTCAACCTAATAGAACGCACGAGTAGGAAGAACATAATAAAACTTCTTCTGTCATCTCCCCTGGTATGATAACAAGGAAGAGATTATAATAAGCAAAACATCTTGTCATAATAAAACAGAGACAAAATGACCCAACCGCCCCATAATAGGCCTGCCCACATACAGACTCCCTTCCAGGAAAAATTACAGGGTCTGCAAACACTCCTTCATACAGCTAGCAAACAAACGGCTCAAGATACAGACACCGCGACAACAAAAGGCCCAGCGTTTACGAAACCTAAATCCCGGTCTCAACGTCAGCAGGATGTTGCCAGGGTCTACCAATGGCTGTGCCAAACCTTCCCCCAAACCTTTAATCTAAAAGACCCCAAACCTTTAAAACAACAAATCAACCGGGATTTGTCCTCTTACCTCCCATCTGACCAATCCATCTCCAAGTTAAAGCTGCGTCTGGCCTTATATTATTACACCCATGCCACAGCCTATCTGCACGCTTTAATCACCCAAACCCACCGGGTCGATTTGGCAGGCAGAGAGGTAGAAGTTATTGACCCCGCCCATAAGGCCTATGCTCAAAGCCTTTTAGACAATCGTGCCCAAAGAAAGAAAAGACCTCACAAGTTTTCTAAACCCCGTGAAACTTAGAACTCATCCTTCTAAAAGGCTGCGCCGTTCTGCCAAGACTTTGAACCCCCTTAGGGGATCTGCCCCGCCCTTTTATCTTTCCTGGAAAAGGCAGAACAAACGACGGGCTGTGCCTTTAATGGCGATTATCTTTAGCCTTGGTCTTGCCCTAGGGTATACTGTACCAAGCCAGCTTGTTGCCCCGCCTACTCTCTCGCAAAGTATTCCCCTTAACCACAGCCAGGTCTTTTTCCCGCCTGTCCAAGCGTGTCTGCCCTTGCTGCAAAACTTGATAGCATCCGCCAAAAAAACCATCCATATGCAAGCCTATAGTTTTACCCAGCCTAGAATCGCTGCCGCTTTGATTCAAGCCGCCGAACGGGGTGTAGAAGTCGTCGTAATCCTTGATAAATCCCAACGCACCGCCAAATCCAGCCAATATAGGGTATTAAAAGAAGCTGCCATACCCCAGTTTTTTGATGACAAACCTGCCATTGCCCATAACAAAGTGATTATCATTGATGGTACTTTCGTCATAACCGGCTCTTATAATTTCACCCAAGCTGCTGAGACTAAAAACGCTGAAAACTTGCTAGTCTTGCATTCGCCCAAATTAGCGTCTGCTTATGAACATAATTTTCAAACACGCTTGAAACAATCAACCCCCGGATAAACCCCCGGGGTAAGCAGCTGATCCTACCCTTTCAATCAGACTTATTCCCTAACTAGGGTGATAGCAATAAGCCTGTACATTCTTTAGGCATAGGAGTATTAATGATTATCTTCTTCTCAAGCGGTTAAAAAGTATGAAAAAAATATTTACCTACACTTTTTTACTAGTTTTAGGTGTAATCACTCTATCTTATGCACAAGAATATACCTTTGACCAAGCCATTGAACAGTATACCAAACTAGATCTCAAACAACCCGTGCCAGAAGAGGATGGCAGAATCCAAACCTTAAATAGAAAAGGGGCTATGTCGCCCCAACTTGATGAAGCCACGACTCAATTTATAGAATTCTCTCAAGATAAAAAGGTACTAGAAGTTGGGGGAGCCTATGGCAAAGTTATGATTCAGGTACTAAAAAAATACCCCAACACCGTTTACCATTTAAATGATCTAGACCCACGCCATCTTTTCATAGCAGCGCACCAAGCAAAAGAATACAACCTTGCCGATAAGGCTTTAAAGAATATTAAATTTTTTGCTTTCGATATCACCTCCCCGCTTCAAATCCAGGAAAGATACGATGCTATTCTTATGGCACGTGTTTTGCATTTTTTCTCGCCTACTCAATTAGATGCTGCCATCTCTAATATATTCCACCTTTTAAAACCCAAGGGCAGAGTGTACGTCATTGCCATTACACCCTATGTAAAACGTTATGAAAGTTTTATCCCTGAGTATGAGAAACGGGTATTATCCCAGCAAGAATATCCAGGCTATGTGGATTCTTTAGAAGTATGGCTTAATAAACCTGCCACCACCCCTTCGCAGCAAGCAGTCATTAGTGATGAACCTTTCATGTTTTTAGATGACAACGTCTTACGTAAAGTTTTTCAAAAGCATGGTTTTAATATTATAACGTGCAAAATGGTGGGTTTAAGTTATGTTTCTTCGTCGTGGTCTTTAGATGGCAGGGAAAATGTAATTTTAATCGCGGAAAAGCCTGGCCATACTGGTGATTAGCTGGTTACAAAGCCTGTGAAAAAGTTGATTAAGGGGGCTGCACAAACTTCTAAAAAGCTTTTGCATCTTTGCCTATTGCCACCATCCAACTTGTTGTTGATTGGAATTGGTAATGGCTGGATTTAAAAATTTCTTATCATATAATAAGGCGTGCTGATTCAAAACCTTAGCTAAAGCAACTTCAGCTGCTTTCATATGGCCATCATCTATCTTTAAGGCTATTCCCCAACCCCGGCTGGGTATAATGGCTGAGAAAACCCCCTCTGCCCCCATTTTTGCCAGGATTTGTCCCTGACTTTGCAAAGCGATATCCGTGCAAAACCGTTCGGTACCAGCAACAAAATGGGGATATTGGCTCATGGCTGCAACAACCTCTTGGCAAGCTGTTTGTAAGGACATATTTAAACGTTGAGGCGCTGCCAGTTGCGCAAGCCCTTTGGCGAAAGAGCGTAAGGACAACGCAATAACAGAGGCTTGACATCCATCGATTCCATGGGGTGCCTGGTGTAAATCTATGTCGCATACCTCTGATAAAAGGTCACGATTATAAATTTGCACAGGATGATGCCAATCTGTATACCCGGTTGCTGTGATTCCCTGATGGGCCGCAACAGACAAAAATCCTAAATGCTTACCAGAACACATATGGTAAAGGCGACTTGGTTGGTGATTATTTTTGATATAGCTGTAAGCTGTTTCTGAATGAGCCGGCCAAATAGGACCGCATTCTAAGACCCCTTCATCCCATCCCAAGCATTCTAACCATTTTTTTGCTAGATAGATGTGATTGGCTTCGCCGTTATGCGAAGCGCAGCTTAAAGCCAACTTTTGCAAAGATAACCCATAACGCCGTGTAGCACCGGAGGCAACAATAGCTAACGATTGTAAAGGCTTTAAGGAAGAACGGCCGTAAATCAAGCGATCAATATCCCCAGCAGCGTCAACCAAGTGACCTTCAAAATTCACAATGGCATAAGCCCCACGATAAAAACTTTCCACCAAGCTTCCCCGTATAGCTTCAGCTAGGATTGGGTTAGCAGTTTGCATTTTTTATTCTTTTCCCCCAAGTATTATTTAAATTTTTAAAAAACAAATAAACCTCTTAAATTTTTAAAGCCCTTTCTTGAACGCCAGGGTAAAATTTCTACTAAAGCTGTGATTAAGCCAAAAAATCATTGCTTTATCAAACATTTTTTCATACTCTTGCAACGCTACACAAGTACTCCTTGCTTAAGATTAGGTTTTAAGCTGTTGCTTGTTGCAAGTTATCAACCATAAGGAGTTTAAATTGAGATACTACGAAACCGTCTTTATCGCGCGTCAAGATGTAACTTCAGCGCAAGTAGAGAATATGACGCAACATTTCACTGCCATTGTTAAAAATCATGGTGGTGAAGTTACCAAGACTGAATTTTGTGGGCTGCGTTCTTTAGCCTATCCCATTAAAAAAAATAAAAAAGGTCATTATGTGCTCCTCAATATAGCATGCCCCTTTGAAGGAATCGCCGAAATGGAACGCCAAATGAAACTGAACGAGGATGTTCTACGTTTTCTAAGCGTACGCGTTGAAGCCTTAGACAATAATCCTTCAGCCTTAATGCAACGTCATTACCGTGAAGAAAATTACCAATCATTTAATAATGCAGATTTCCAACACAACACAGACGTTGGGTCACAAGATTCTTTTTAATTTTTTGAGGAAAGAAAGTAACAAAACATGAATGAATATACCAATAGAGGTTCAGAGCAAAACAGCGGTCGTGGTGAAAACGGAAAAACCGTGGTGCGTCGTCAGTTTTTTCGTCGCCGTAGAAGTTGTCCCTTCTCAGGGCCTAATGCTTTAAAAATTGACTATAAAGATGTTCGTCTTTTGGCCAAATTTGTTTCAGAGCGCGGCAAAATTATTCCCAGCCGTATTAGTTCTGTTTCCTTGAAAAAGCAACGCGAATTAGCTCAAGCTATTAAACGTTCTCGTTTTCTTGCCCTTATGCCCTATGTCAATGGCTAGGCTATAAATTCGTCTATATCCTATATATACCGATAGGATATAGACTTACTATTTGCCAAAGCAATACACGACCCCTACAAAATGCCGTATTTCTTTCAACTCTCTGCGATGATGCAAATTATTGCCACGGGAGTATGTTCTGCTGCTTGGTCGGCTTTTGCCCCGCACATTCCCTTGGTGGGGATATTTTTGGCGCCGTTTTTTCTTATTCCCCTTTTTTTAGTGAGTTTTAGTCAAAATAAAGGAGCGGGTGCTTTAGCAGCATTCATAAGCGGTTGTTTGACTTTCCTTTTATCAGGTCCTTTACCTGCGTTGGCCTTTTTTATTATTTATTTCACGCTATTTTTGTACTTATCTTTTTTATTTTTGCAAAAAGATGAGAAAGGAATTTTTCGCTACAGCTTAGGCGATATTTTATCTAAGCTTAGCAGCCTTGTACTAATCATCATAAGCGCCGGCTTGGTGATTTTAAGAATGCAGAATATTGACTGGCAAGTTTCCTTAGAGGAACAGATGAGTCAAATTCCTTTATCCACCAGCGACCTAAAATCCCTCATTCATCAGCTTATTACTTGGTTACCAGGCCTTTTAGGTGTGTCTATTTTAGGCACTCTCACCCTTAATGCCTATATAGCACAGATCCTATTAGAAAAACATCAGCGCCAGGTACGTACTAGGCAGGCTTTAGATTGGGATAGCCCGCTTTATTGGGATATAATCTTTATAATGGGTTTAATGCTGTGGTTATTGGCTGAGTTCTGGCAAACTCATAGCATTATGGTTTTTGCCAAGGCAATCCTTTCTATTGCTTGCTTACCCCTTATTTTTATAGGCTTTCGCATTTGTTATTTACAGCTGAGGCAACAAGCATCTGGCAAGATGTGGTTTTTCTTATTAACAATTGTATCCTTTTTGCTTGTTTGGCCATTAGTTTTTATTGTAATCTTAGGCCTTATTGAGCCATGGTATGGTTTGACGCAATATTATGCATCAAAACAAGAATGAAGCTTAATTAATTTTATCTGTAGGGAGTTTCTAAGATGCAGGTCATCTTATTGGAAAGAGTTGAAAAATTAGGGCAAATGGGCCAGACTGTAACCGTTAAACCAGGATATGCGCGTAACTTTTTGTTACCAAAAAAGAAGGCCCTGCGCGCCACTGCCGCTAATATTAAGTATTTTGAAACACAAAAGGTTCAATTAGAAGCCCACAATCTAAAACGCCGAAGTGAAGCCGAACAAGTCGCCCAGAAAATGGGAAATCTAACCTTGACTTTAATTCGGCCCGCCAGCGAAATTGGCCAATTGTATGGATCAGTACGGGTACGTGACCTTAATGAAGCGATGAAAGCCTCTGGCTATACAACTGAAAAGTCACAAATTGTTCTTCCTGTCCCCATTAAAACACTAGGAATCCATACAGCAAAGCTGGTGCTTCACCCTGAGGTTGAAGTGATGATTACTGTGCGCGTTGCTCAATCTGAAGAAGAAGCCAATGCACAGCTTGAAAAAGAAGCTTTAGAAGCTGCCAATCAACAGCTTTAACTGTTTAAAGTTTTCTTAATTTTTTTAAGCCTAGACTAATGGTAACCTTAAGTTGCCGCGAGTCTGGGCTTTTTTTATGATAAGCAAAATTTCTACTGTTACCTTTCAAGGGATACAGGCTGAAGAAGTTACGGTTGAAGTTCAGATCTCACCTGGATTGCCCGCTTTTAACATCGTAGGTCTGCCAGATAAAGCAGTAGGCGAATCCCGTGAACGGGTACGCGCTAGTTTCCACCACTTAGGGCTTAGTCTTCCGGCCAAACGCATTACTATTAATTTAGCCCCTGCTGATATTCAAAAAGAAGGGTCCCACTATGACCTGCCGATTGCCTTGGGGTTAATGGCAGCTATGGAAGTCCTAGACCCTCTAGAACTTAGCCGTTACACAGCCTTGGGAGAATTAGGCCTGGACGGCCGATTAGGAGCCGTCGTTGGAGCGCTCTCGGCAGCCTTAAACGCAGCAAGCCATAATCGGGGGTTGATTTGTCCTGCCGGCAGTGGCTCTGAAGCAGCGTGGGCAGGTCAACTTGAGATTTTAGCGGCCCCTGACTTATTATCTTTAGTCAATCATTTTCGCGGTAGCCAAGTGTTGTCCCCTCCTCTTCTACACGCTGTTCAACCTGCTGCTCTATCCCCTGCCCCTCTGGTTGATTTTTGTGACGTCAAAGGACAGTCCGTTGCCAAGCGTGCCTTAGAAATTGCAGCAGCCGGTGGCCATCATGTATTGATGATCGGTCCACCAGGGGTGGGAAAATCCTTGTTAGCGCGATGCTTGTCTGGTTTGCTCCCCCCTTTAGAACCTTCTGAGGCCTTGGAGGTTACAATGATTCATAGCTTGGCTGGATTGCTGCCTGATAATGGCCTAATCACCCAGCGTCCCTTTCGTGATCCTCACCACTCTGCCTCTTTGGTTTCTTTGGTCGGTGGAGGGGCACGGGCAAAACCAGGGGAGATTTCCTTAGCCCATCAAGGGGTCTTATTTTTAGATGAGTTGCCAGAATTTGCCCGTTCTGCCTTAGAATCCCTGCGACAACCTCTTGAAACGGGAAAAATAACAGTGGCTCGCGCTAACAATCACGCCAGTTATCCCGCCCAACTTCAACTCATTGCTGCGATGAATCCTTGTCGTTGTGGTTACTTTGGGGACCTTGATCGTCAGTGTCATCGGGCACCTGTTTGTGCTGGCGATTATCAAGGAAAAATTTCAGGGCCTTTATTAGATCGCTTTGATTTGGTTCTTGACGTCCCGGCCCTAAAAGCAGAAGATTTAATAGCAAACGCCCCGTCTGAAACAAGCCATCAGGTAAGAGAGCGGGTTAAATGTGCCTTAGACTGTCAAAAGGAACGCTATCAAAAGACATCTTTCTTGAATGCACGGGTTGATGGTGAACATCTTAATCAGATCACTAAACTAGATCATCAAACCACCAACCTATTAACCAAAGCCGTCGATAAACTGCGTTTATCGGCACGTAGTTACCACCGTGTTTTGCGTGTAGGGCGCACAATTGCAGATTTAGAAGGCAGCGAAGCAGTTCAATATCACCATATTACTGAAGCCTTAAGTTACCGCCGGGAACAAGGGCAATTGCGTTCCTAGAAGATTAACAAGGCAAAGGCGTCGTGTAAGAGAATAATTTGTTATTACATTCAGAAATTGCTAGGATATTATTTGACCTTTTTATTGGAAACTTTAAAGTTTACTAAATATTCATAATTTATTGCATGTTTCAATTTTATTTTAGTCGTCCCCTGTTAATATTACTAGCCCTGGGCTTTTCTAGTGGCGTACCTTTCTTACTGACCCTATCTACTTTAAGTTTTTGGTTAACAGAGTTGCACATTAGCAAGAGCTTAATCGGCTTATTAATGATAACAAGCTTGCCTTACAGTCTAAAATTCCTTTGGTCTCCTTTTGTGGAAACACTTTCCATTCCTGTTCTTTCTCATTGGTTAGGACCCGCTAAAAGCTGGGGCCTTGTCGCGCAAATCTTACTCATTATTATGATCATTGCTTTGGGACACTGTAACCCGGGTCAAAATATAGAATGGTGTGCGTTTCTTGCCTTTATGATTTCTTTCTGTTCGGCAACCCAAGATATAGTCATTGATGATTATAGATTGTCTCTTTTGTTGGAAAGCAAAACTGAAAAAACAGCCCTGGGTAGCGGTGCTGCTATGGAATCTATTGGTTTTCGTTTGGGAATGTTAGTATCTGGTGCTGGTACCTTGTATTTGGCGGCTTATTGGGATTGGCGCACTGCCTATACCCTAACAGCGTCAGCTTTAATCGTGGGTATGATCGCCATGTTATTAATACCCCAGGGAAATTCTTTAAGAACGTCCATCCCCTCTTTTAATATAAGGAATGGGTATAAAAATTTTGTGTGTTGTTGTCAGGATTTATTGAAACAATCTTATATTTCTTCCCTTGTAGGGTTTATTATATGCTTCAAAATAGCCGACACTGTATTAAATGCTATGTCTGCCCCCTTTTTATTTGAGCTTGGCTTTACCAAAATTGAATGCGCCCAGATTTCTAAATTTTTTGGCATTACGATGATGGTCAGCGGGGGGTTATTAGGGGGAGCCGTTATCCATAGACTGGGTTTAAAAAAAACCATTATTGTGTGTGCAGGCGTGCAAGCCTTATCTTGTTTCATGTTTGTGGTACAAAGTTGGGCGGGTCATAATATGCAGGTCTTAACCCTGACGATTGGCATTGAAAGTTTATGCTCAGGATTAGCAACCACTGTCTTCATTGCTTACTTATCTGATTTTTGCAAAGGCGATTTTACCGTAAGCCATTTCACTCTTTTAT
>ERZ1066127.1148-NODE-1148-length-10775-cov-12.315485_pt1 | contig 10775 bp, 8 predicted proteins | sample MGYA00382774_ERZ1066127 | MGnify/ENA primary metagenome ERZ1066127 (study PRJEB33369, sample SAMEA5778357) | biofilm metagenome | biome: Industrial cooling water; feature: Water cooling tower basin; material: Biofilm | place: United Arab Emirates | collected... | reverse complement strand
GGCCAACTCTTCGGCCATGCGTTTGGTGAGGGTGGTTACCAGCACGCGGTCGCCTTTTTCAATGCGCTTTTGGGTTTCGTTGAGCAGGTCGTCGACCTGGGTGGCAATCGGACGTACCTCAATGGGCGGGTCGAGCAGGCCAGTGGGACGGATCAACTGCTCCACCACCACGCCTTCGCTTTTCATCAATTCGTAATCGCCCGGGGTGGCGCTCACATACACCACCTGGTGCATGAGGCCTTCGAACTCTTCGAACTTCAAAGGCCGGTTGTCGAGGGCGGCAGGCAAACGGAAGCCGTGTTCCACCAGGTTCACCTTGCGGCTGCGGTCTCCACCATACATGGCCCGCAGCTGGGGCATGGTCTGGTGACTTTCGTCGAGGATGAGCAGGTAGTCTTGCGGAAAATAATCGAGCAGACAGAAAGGCCGCTCACCCGGATTCCGCTGGTCGAGGTAACGCGAATAGTTTTCAATGCCCGAGCAATAACCCAGCTCGCGGATCATTTCCAAATCGAAAGTTACACGCTCTTCCAAGCGCTTGGCTTCCAAAAAGCGGCCCTGACTTTTGAAATATTCCACCTGTTTCACCATATCGTCTTGGATGATAAAGAGCGTATCGGTTAAGCGGTCGCGCGGGGTAACGTAATTGTTGGCCGGAAAGATAGCGATATCGTTCAGCTTGTCGATGGTTGCACCACTCACCGGGTCGATGGCCGACATATGGTCGATTTCATCGCCAAAAAACTCGATGCGGCAGGCAAAATCGGCATAAGCCAAGAAGATGTCTACCGTGTCGCCTTTCACCCTGAAGGTGCCGCGTTTGAATTCTGCTGTGGTGCGGCTGTAGAGGTTGTCAACCAAGGCATACAGCAGCGAACTGCGCGGCACCTTGTTGCCTACCGACAGGCGTATCACCTTCTCGGTGTAGTCGCGCGGGTTGCCCATGCCATAAATGCAACTCACCGAAGCCACCACCAACACATCGCGGCGGCCGCTCATGAGCGAGGAAGTGGTTCTCAAACGCAACTTCTCAATTTCCTCGTTGATGGCGAGGTCTTTTTCGATGTAGGTATTCGTGGAGGGAATAAAAGCTTCGGGCTGGTAGTAATCGTAATAGCTCACGAAATACTCCACCGCATTGTTCGGAAAAAACTGCTTGAACTCGCCATAGAGCTGGGCCACCAGGGTTTTGTTGTGGGTGAGCACCAGGGTTGGGCGCTGCACTTGTGCCACCACATTGGCCATGGTAAAGGTCTTGCCCGAGCCGGTTACCCCCAGCAACACCTGCGCTGGTTCACCATTGTTGATGCCTTCTACCAATTGGCGGATGGCTTCGGGCTGGTCGCCCGTGGGGGTATATTCTGAGACGAGTTGAAACATGCTAGGGGTCAATCGAGATTTTTGCGCATTGCACGGTGCGGGATGCTCACTTCGGTGAAAGCTTCGCCATATAGTTCATATCCCTGTGCGAGGTAAAACGGAATAGCCGATTCACGGGCATGCAGCACCATGGTTTTGAACAAGTGCTCGCGCGCAAAGGTTTCAGCATAGGCCACCAGCTTTTTGCCAATGCCCTGGCCTTGCAGGTTTTCTTGCACGGCCACTTGCCTCATTTTTACAGTGAATGCATCCACAGGCTTTAATACCAAGCAGGCCAGCAATTGGTTGTCGTCCCAAGCAGTTAGGTGAAATTCGTCGCTTTCTGCTTCTAATTGTTCAGGGGTAAAATACAGCCCCAGCGGGTGACGCAATACGCGATCGCGCAAGGCCAGCGTGAGGGCATAATCCACCGAAGCGTGCGCTACAGACCGAAAATGGGGTGTTAAAGCCATTGTACTTTGATTCCCCCAAAAACAACGTGTAAATGCAAAGTGACGGCCGGTTCTGAAAGTCCCTGCAACGATTCAAAACGACTTTCGCCAAAATTGACTTCCCTGCCATCGGGCATTTTTACCTCCCCAAAATAGGCCTGGGCTTGAATACGGACAGGTAAATCGCGCGGTATGCCTACATACGTTTGTCCGAAGACCGTATCCACCAACACCTGCCTGCCACCTTCTGCCATCTGCTCCAAACTCACTTCCTGCTCGCCAAAGACGGTAGAAAATCGTTGTTTGCTCAATTTTGGATCGGCTGCGGAACGTCCTTTACCAAACAGCACATTGGAACTTTGTTGCACCTCACCAAATCCGTCAAAACGCGCTTTGCCCGTTAAGAGCAATACCCCCGCTGTGAGCAATCCGAAGGAAAATACGAGCTTAAAGAAGTTGATGTCGAGGTCAAACAGGTTATTCAGCAGCATCAGACTGCCAATGACGATAACCACAATGGCAAATACACGGTTGGTTTGCATGATTTCAGGGTTGTTCCAAAAATACGTTTTTTCTGGCATCTTGCCCATCACCATGCTTTACATTCATAATGGAAGCTGGCTTTAGCAGGCTTCATCGCTTCTAGCATGTTTTTTCCTTATTTTTGCCCCGCCCCTTCTAAAAAAAGGAGGCCATTGGCGTTAAACTGGCTGGCAAAATCACTGGCCCACATAAAAAAACAGTCGGGTGATCGTTTACAAAACACGCGAAGAAATAGAAATCATGCGCGCCGCTGCCCAGGTGGTGAGCCGCGCATTGGGCGTGGTGGCCGAAGCCATTGGTCCAGGTGTTACCCCGCTCGAACTCGACCGATTGGCCGAAACCTATATCCGCGATCAAGGTGCAGAGCCGGCATTCAAAGGCCTTTATGGTTTCCCCAATACCTTGTGCATGTCGCGCAACGAACAGGTGGTGCACGGCATACCCGACAACAAGCCCCTGCGCGAAGGTGATATCATTAGCGTGGACTGTGGCGCCAAGCTGCACGGCTTTTATGGCGACCATGCCTACACTTTTGCCATTGGCGAAATCGACCCTGCTACGCGCCGATTGCTCGACGTGACCCTCGAATGTTTGTACCTGGGCATCGAACAAGCCGTTGCCGGCAACCGCATAGGCGACATAGGTTTTGCTGTTCAACAGCATGCCCAAAAGAACGGCTACGGCGTGGTGCGCGATTTGGTGGGGCATGGCCTCGGTCGCAAACTGCACGAAAAGCCCGAAGTACCCAATTTCGGCAAACGTGGTTCGGGGCCGTTGATTCAAGAAGGCCTCGTGATTGCCATTGAACCCATGATCAACATGGGTGTGAAAGACATCAAACAACTGTCGGACGGCTGGACCATCGTTACCGCCGACCGAAAACCCTCGGCCCACTTCGAACACGATGTGGCCATCATCGACGGAAAACCCGAAATTCTGTCGACTTTTAAATACGTAGAAGAAGCATTAGCCAAGCAAACAGCATAATTATGGGACGCGCATTTGAATACCGCAAAGCCAGAAAATTTGCCCGTTGGGACAAGATGTCGCGCATTTTTCCGCGCATCGGCAAAGAAATCACCATGGCCGTAAAGGCCGGAGGACCTGATCCTGAAACCAATCCGCGTTTGCGGGTGGCCATGCAAAATGCCAAGGGTGCCAATATGCCCAAGGATCGCGTGGAGGCAGCCATCAAACGTGCCACCAACAAGGACGAAAAAGACTACGAAGAAGTGGTGTACGAAGGTTATGGTCCACATGGCGTAGCCATTGTGGTAGAAACCGCAACGGATAACCCTACCCGCACCGTGGCCAATGTGCGCCACCTCTTCAACAAATATGGCGGTTCTTTGGGTACTTCAGGTTCGCTGAGCTTCATGTTCGAGCGCAAAGGCATTTTCCGCTTGCAAGCGGAGGGTGTGAACATGGAAGAATTGGAGCTTGAGCTCATTGATGCCGGTGCTGAAGATATTCAGGAGGATGAGGGTGAAATCATTGTAACCGCTGCCTTTGCCGATTTTGGTTCGATGCAAAAAGCCCTCGAAAAGCTTGGCGTGAACGTAATTAGCTCACAGCTGCAGCGTATTCCGGCCAGCTATGCCGAAATCAACGAGCAGCAAGAAGAAGAAGTAATGAAGCTCATCGATTTCTTGGAAGAAGACGAAGACGTGCAGAACGTATTTTACAATTTGCCGTAAGGCTCCTATTACAACAGAGAACCCTGGCTTTGCCGGGGTTTTTCACTGATTAGTGTGTTAGGCTAAGGATTGCTAAAAGTACATGGGAGCCGTCTAAGCAAATTTTGAAAATGTGGCTTGATGCCTTCGTTTATTAACGGATGAATATTTAAATGTAATCAACTATTCATCCGTGCATATGATCATTTCGCAAGCTATTTGTGCTTGTTTACTTGGGCAATCTGCTTAGTGAGCCTCCTGAAATGGAACGTAATGTGTGCATTTCATCTACATCTAAGACAGAAAAAGAGGTTCCCTTTAAGTGTTTGTAAAGAGCCTTGTCTCCTGTCCATAATGCTGCCTCTAAAAAGGATGATAATGCAACAAAATCCACATCATCTTCATCCACAGCAGCCACAATCGAGGCTGCGTTTTGCCAAACATCAACTGGTATTAGTTCCTCATTGATAAAGTGTAACTTCGAAAGCACCAATGTATATGAAACTTCCAGCTGCTCATCGGTAAGCTGAGATATCCTTTTTTAATTTCTCCCAATGTTTCTTAATCTCATGACGCATGTAACTGCAAGCAAAAAATTGAAAATGTTCGTCTGAATTGAAAAGGATAGTGGATATGGTGCTGCTGGTACTTAAAAGGGCGCTAAAAACAATGTTGGTATCAACAACGATTTTCACTTTGCCACACGGTTTTTATTTGCTTGCCACCAACCTTTTTTCGTTTCAGCAACCAGCGCATCCACATCCTCTTGGCTCGCTTTTGATGAGGCAGTTGCTTCTTTATACATCAGATAGTCAATCAACCCTTGTAAGCCTTCCGTGTCAATGTTAGCAGGTAATCGAATAATGATTTCGTCGCTATTTCGCTTAATAGTCATAGCATTAGCCTTTTAGTAAAGTTAATTAGAAATAACGAAACCCGCGTGTTGAACAAAGAATACATTTTTAATTACAAAGCAAAACCCCCGCCAGCACCAGCCAACGGGGGTTTTCTTGCAGGCAGCTTGCTTACCAAATAATTACCTGCTTGCTTTCGTCAGCCACCATACCTTGGCCGGGTTGACAACCCCATGCCTCGCGGAATTCGGGCATGTTGGCCAATGGACCACGTACGCGGTATTCGCCAGGCGAATGTGAATCGGTAATGATACGCTTGCGGAGTTCCTTTTCTGAGATGTTCTGCGACCACACCGTAGCCCAACCCAAGAAAAAGCGCTGCTGCCAAGTAAAACCATCGATGGTGCCGCTGAGGTCTTTGCCTTCGTTGGCATGTTTGTAAGCGTAATATGCCATGGTGAGGCCAGCCAAATCGGCGATGTTTTCACCCTGTGTAAGGCTCCCATTGATGAAAATGCCATCGAGCACTTCATAACCATTGAATTGGGCTACAATGCGACCAGTACGTTCTTCGAACAGCTTGCGGTCCTGTTCGGTCCACCAGTTGCTCAGGTTGCCTTTGGCGTCGTACTTGCTGCCTTTGTCATCGAAGCCGTGCGAAAACTCGTGCCCGATTACGGCACCTATGCCACCGTAATTGACGGCATCTTCGGCATTGGGATCGTAGAAAGGAGGCTGTAAAATGCCCGCAGGGAACACAATTTCATTGCGGCTAGGTGAATAATAGGCGTTTACGGTTTGTGGTGTCATGCCCCACTCGGTTTTGTCGATGGGCTGGCCAATTTTGCCAATCATTTCGCGGTAACCGAACTGGCGCACCTGCATCACATTTTCAAACAGGGTTTCAGCCCCAATTTGAACACTGCTGTAGTCCTTCCACTTGTCGGGATAACCAATCTTGTATTCAAAAGCTGCCAGTTTCACCAATGCTTGTGCTTTGGTTTCTTCGCTCATCCAAGGAAGGGCTTCGATGCGGGCTTTGAAGGCATGTCGCAAATGTTCAACCATCTCGCCCACCTTTTTCTTGGCTTCGGGACTGAAGTGTTCTTTCACGAACAACTGGCCAACCACTTCACCCAAACTGCCGTTGGTGAGGTTGATGGCGCGTTCCCAACGAGGTTTCATCACCGTGGTGCCACTCAAAGTAGTAGAATAAAAACCGAATTGTGCCTTTTCAAAACGGCTGTCGAGAATGCCTGCTGAGCCATTGAGCACCGACCACTTGAGGTAGTTGCGCAAATCGGCCAAAGGCGTATTAGCCACAATACCTTGCATGCCTTTGAGGAAGTCGGGCTGAGAAACTACCAAATCGTTGAATTTGGGAACGCCAGCAGCTTTGAAAAAGTCACCCCAAGGCGTAGCACCAAATTGCGGGTGATCTACAAAGGCTTGGTAGGTGAATTTATTGTAGGTCTTGTCGGGATCGCGGCGTTCTACACGCGTCATGCTGATTTCTGCCAGAGATTTTTCGAGGTTATAAACACGCTGAGCTGCTTTATCGGGATTGGCAATGCCGCCCATTTTGAACAAATCGGTCATATAGGCCATATAGGCCTTCTGAATGGCCACCGAAGCCTCGTCGGTTTTGGTGTAATAATCACGATCGGGCAAGCCAATACCGCCTTGACCGAGGTAAACGATGTTGGCTTCGCTGTTTTTAGCATCAATGCCTACATAGAAACTGAAGAACCCGCCGAACCCTTGGCTGCGCATTTCGCCCAAAAAGCTCATGAGCTGCTTTTTATCCTTTAAACCGTCAATTTTGGCTAAATAGGGCTGAATGGGTGCTATACCACGTTTGTCCAACACTGCTTCGTTCATGGCCGACTTGTAAAAATCACCCACCATTTGTTCAGGACTTCCTACAGGGAACCCATTTTTATCACGCAAGAGACGGTCGAGAATCGCTCGGATTTTTTCGTCGTTTTGTTTCGCCAATTTGCCGAAGGTGCCCCACCGGCTTTCGGTTTCTGGCATGGGGTTGTTCTTCATCCAACCACCGGCAGCAAAAGCATAAAAATTATCGCAGGCGTTGGCCGTTAGGTCGAGGTTGCTGCTGTCGATTCCTGAGCGCCCGTTTTGAGCACTCAAATGCAAGCTGCCAGCACAGAGTAGTAGGGTAAAAATTTTTCTCATAGGTGCGTATTTGTGACCAATATACGGCCTATGATTTCATTTTTGCCCGCTTTTTCTGACCTAACCTCCACATTTTGCATTTATTCACGCCTATCAGTTACCTTAGCAACGCTAAAACCTGATTATGATTAAAAAACTGTTCTTGTTGACGCTGGTGGCCGGAATGGCACTGGCGTCTTGTAAAAAAGAAGAAACTCCCGAACCCGAACCTCAACCAACCAAAACCGAGATGCTTGCTCGTACTTGGAAAGCAGACTCGGTATTTATTGACAACCAAAACAGCACAATCCTTTTTACAGGTTTGCGCTTTACATTTCGGGCCGATAACCGGTATGTAGTGGTAAGCCCGTTTGAAACCGATAGCGGTGCCTGGACTTTCGCCAGCAACGAAACACAAATCATTCTCGATCCCGGTCCTGATCAAGAAGTATGGACAGTTCAAACCCTAACCAGCAGTTTGCTACGTTTTACATCAACGCTGGATGGTGAAGAACTGCGTGCACAATTTAGTCCTGCACCTTAAAAAGCAGTACCTTTCCCAAAGAAGCCGGATTCGTCCGGCTTCTTTCGTTAAAAACGTACCCCAAAGCGTACGCCGCCTTGGATTGGCAAGATGTTGTTTGCCGATATGAAAAAATCCACTCCTACTAAGCGGAACGGTCCGCTGATGTTGTAGCCCAATTCGGCATGGCGCACGAGTGGCGTTAGCAGGACTGAGCCAAAAAAGGCTTCATCGATACCCAAACTGCGGAAATACTGCCATTGGGTCAGTGCCAATCGACCGAACCTAAACACCGCAAACGCCTTGGCATAGCTGGTATTCGTACTAAACTGGTAGTAAGGCAAATTTCGGAAATAAGGCGATTCGCTACTTTGAAGGAGTGACTGAAACGCGTTGAAATGCTTGTAATCGAGGAAGTACTGGGGTGTTGCTAAAAAAGTGCCTACATTGGCAGCTATGGTGAAGCTGTTGCCCTTTTGCAGGCTGCGGTATTGACTCATGCCGAAGTCGGTGAGCCAAAAAGGAGTACCTGTATAACCGCCCTTTAATTGGAAAGTGAAAACAGGCATGTCGCGGTTTGAGATGCGCTCTTCGCCATTCACTATGGCTCTTTGTGCCCATGGACGCCACTCGATTTCACCTTGCCAGCCCAAATAATGGTGTTGGGTAAAAGCCGTTGAGGCAAGCGATAGATGCGCGGGGGCGTTATCGGTCCACAAGCCCGGCTTGGTGAAAAAGGCAAAGCGGGCTTCATTTTGCAAGGGAGAGCGAAAAGCATATTCAAGCTGCCCTTTTAACCGCCATTGAGGAGTTAGTATGCGGCTGCCTTCCAATTGCACGAATGACTTTTCGTAAAGCTTGAGGATGTTGTCGTTGTAGAGTAGTGTTTGAACCAGGTTTACCGAAGGGCTGATGGGGTTAGCACTGTTGAACTGCGAAATAGCCGTGCCCGCCGAGATGCTCCAACTGTATTGCGCCCGGTTTTGCTCGAAAAAAGCATGGGTAAGCAGGCGGTCGCGCGCAAAAGCGTAGCGCACGTTGAGCCCTACCGATTGGTTGCTGGTGCGCGAGCTGCGGGTGGTGTAGCGCAGGCGCGAGCCAAGCACAAATCCTTCTACTGTATTGTAAATATCAACCCTTTGAATGGCATCGAATGCAAAACCACGGTATTGCAATTGCTTGCTATAACCCACGCGTTCAATGAAGGGTCCAAGCCGGTAGGTATGTCCAGTTATTGGGTGGTACCAGCGGAAGCGGTTGTTTACGCCCGAAGTATCGGCCTTTAAGTTTTTGGCCACGTAAATGGAGTCGGCCTCGCGGTAACCAATGACTTCGTTTTCCTCGAGCGGCATTTGGCGCAGTTCGCTCCACATTGAATCGGGTGTAACACGGGCCAGTGTATCCACCACATAATCGTATCGGATTACTTCGAGCGAATCGGGCAGTTTTTGGGTTTCCTTTTTGATTTTCCGGGCTTCTTCGCGGGCAGCTTTGTTGCCCTTATTGCCTTCTTCAAAACGTGGCCGTTGGTTTGGTTGTAATGCCGCAAGTGCTTCGGCATTTGTGCTGACCTGGTAGTTCCGTACTGAGGTCACATAACGGACATCGGCATTTGCACCCAAGTAGGTGGCTTTCAGTTTTACATCCTGTTTCACTGGCAACCATACCTCCTCAAATGCCTGATATTCTTGCTGAAGGTGGTATTCTACTCCATTATCGTCGCGATAGCGCACATCGATGGAGTGTATGGCCAAGGAAGGCTCAAGCAGGTACACATCACCACTCAATAAATAAGGGCCCTTGGTTCGTGCCTCAATGCCAATGCGTACCAGCTTCAGTCCGCCTTCTTGTTTTTCGCCCCGGTAGGCAAAGCGGTAATTGGCAAAGGCTCGTCCCGAGAGCGGGGAAATGATGTCACCCACATTGGATCGGTAAAAATTGAAATTGGCGAAATTGATGGTAGGTGTACTGCCTGGTGGCAAGTTGGAGCGTATACTGACCACTTTCTCGCTGAAGGTAGCAGGGAAACGGTACTTCACTTCGCTAACCGACTCCAACAAATAAGTGGTACCCATCTTGATATTTTGTTGTTCCATCAGCTTCCGCACAGCCCAAGGAGCTTTGGTAACTGTGAGGCTGCCTTTCACATAAGTTTTGGCTTGGTAGCTATTCACGGCAGCCAAATGAAGCGGTGCATTTCGAACAGCTCGTCGCATGATGTTGTATGCCGGATCTTCGGCTCGGGCATTGACTTTGATTTCGCCCAATTCAAAAACTTGTCGGGTTAGCGCAAAATCACGGGTTAATCCACCACTACCCAACTCAACAGCCACCTTTTGAGCATTATAACCTAAGTAGTGCAGTTGCAGGGTGTAATTGCCTGCAGGAAGGTATATTTCGAACCTGCCACTTTCGTTGGTGATGGTGCTGTGACTGCCCGGCGAAAGCGCGAGAGAGGCATAAGGCAAGCCCTGGCCCTTTTCATCGGTTACCCTGCCACGAAAAGCTACATTTTGGGCATTAGCCTGTGCGAAACAATAGCAGAAAAAACAAAGCAGCCAAAAGCGCATATTGGCTACTAAGATGCAGCGGAAATATGAAGATTAAAAACATCAGGCTGCGCGTTCGTCTTTGGACTCAAGGATAAAGGTTCCAGTAGAGCAAACCGAATTACTGAAATCCAAGGGCGACTACACGTCACCCGCAACATTTGGTTTGAGCATGCACCCGAAGACTCGCTCATCAAAGGCTTGTGCAACTTTGCCTTTAGGACGGGTTCAGACTGCAGTTCACGCAAAGCCCAAGCTTCGCGTGTGCTGCTACCCTTTGAACGCACAACAACTGAAGCTGCTTGCGCATCAGTTGGGGACGACCCAATACGGAAGCAGTATGATGAGCCGAGGCGGATGCACAGCTCAGAGCAGTAGAAAAAATACGCTTTTTGTCCCCTAGTTGGAAATAACGGTAAGTTGGTCCGGAAATCAAGCTCCTCGCCATACACAAAACATACATGAAGCAATGGGCTTCGTTTCTTGACGTCTTGACCCCTGCTTAGTGTTTGATCAACTTGCCGAAATGAGCGGGACGCTGAGCGTCATGGACTTCGTACACATACACGCCCGCAGGCATAAAATCCGTGCTTACACGCACTTCATCGGTGAAATGCCTCTCCAAAATTTGCTTGCCCGATACA
>ERZ1066127.1147-NODE-1147-length-10777-cov-12.113878_pt1 | contig 10777 bp, 13 predicted proteins | sample MGYA00382774_ERZ1066127 | MGnify/ENA primary metagenome ERZ1066127 (study PRJEB33369, sample SAMEA5778357) | biofilm metagenome | biome: Industrial cooling water; feature: Water cooling tower basin; material: Biofilm | place: United Arab Emirates | collected... | reverse complement strand
CATAGCCCAGGGTTGTGGCGGGACGCCGCTACCCTGGGTAAACGCCCCCCGAATTGCCTGCCACCGGGGGCTCGAAACACCACGTCTAACCCGTGTATGTTTGGGATGGCTGTGATTGCCATTCAATTCCCCAACCTCAACGAGGTTATGTCACATAGCCCAGGGTTGTGGCGGGACGCCGCTACCCTGGGTAAACGCCCCCCGAATTCCTCTCAATCCCAACGGGGTTGTGTCAGAGAACGATCATGCGCGCAGAGCGGGACGCCACCCCGTTGGGGTAGGTTCGATGATTTTGGCGAACATACCCAGGGTGCCGTCACCATCCATGGTGCTTCAGGGAAGTCGCCTTCTACTTTCCCTCAAAAATCGCCCACTTGTTGGTCTCGCAGAAAATAAAAATGCTTAAATCCAAGGACCGACCCCATTCATAAATTAGCAACTTAACGTCTTATTTCTACCTCTATAGGTTGATCTTCAATCCTAACGTCTATTGGATCAATAAGAGTTTTCACATTAACATCCCTAAATATATTTACAAAGGGAATTTTGCCTTGTAGCATCTCGCTTCTTTTTCCTCTCTCTTCAGGACTTAAATCGTCCCCTGTAGCTTTGAAATAATCATCCAAAGTCGGAGGCATTCTCAAGTAAATTCCAGCTAGAAACAACAGTATTCCTAATAGCAGTATATTGGTAATAATTTGATTATTTATTTTCATTATCTATGTTTTATTGATACTATAATTTTAAAGATATGCGCGACCGAATTCGAATATATTTCTCTCGTGAAAGATACTTTCATGCTTGGCTTTATACAAATTTCAAGTCAGGGTTTATCATCAAGATTCTCGAAATGGCGTTCGACGAGGAGCTTGCTTTGCAGCGCCCAAATGCGCTCAACAAGGTATTGCGAATCACGATCGACCGCGAGAATCTGAGGCCGAATCTCCAACGCAGTGGTCTGAGAGTAATTGCCCCCGTAGTCGTAGCAATGAGTAATAGCCTGATGACTTAAGAAGTTCCTCTCGTCTTTGAAATGATTGAGATCTTTCACTAATTGCTCATCATCTGAAAGCTTCTTGAAAGTCTGGATTAATCGCTCAAGCGAGTAGTCGGTCACGTCTTCTCCTCTAAACTTGAATGGCATACGTCCATTAATGCATACGCGCGCAAAGCTAAATGCCTCGTGAATGTAGAGTTTAAGTTGCTGCTCGACACGCTGACATCCGGCAAGGCCTTGCGCTACTTCAGTAAAAAGTTTGCTTTCTGGAATGCTCATTTATTGCAGTATTGTATTTCTTAATGTCCTCGTTGACCCTAGTATCTAGGAACTACAATATCAGGCTTCATCATCTACGACAAGAGAATTTTCAAAAAATTACGTATGAGGATGCTTCGCTGGCTTCCTGCTTTCTCATTCTACCTACGCACATTTTGGGACGTAAAGCGCACATCACCTCATGGACCGCTCCGCCCGTAATAATCGAGCGAGCAATCGGCCACACTCTTCCCCGAACGCAGACAAGTGCGCAACCGTCCGATCATGAAGAAACAACCGAAGAAGAAACCACAGGCCCGAAAGAAAGGTCTCAACACCCGCCAAGAACTATTCTTGAATGGGGTCGGTCCTTGGATTTCAGCATTTTTATTTTCTACTAGACCAACAAGTGGGCGATTTGAAATGGATGAAACGCAGGTCCGCCATAGAGCCGGGAATCGGACACCTCAAATCCGAAGATCGGATGGAACGCAATCGCCTTCGTGGTCCACAAGGAGACCGCAACAATGCCCTGCTGAGTGCGGCAGGGATGAACTTCGCCAAGCTCCTCAAGCACATGGCGAAGCTTTGGCGCGAATTTTTACTAGCAGAAATTCGGGGAATCCCCCCTAACGAAACTCCTCAAACTTTCTTCCATTTACTCCACGCCGCTTAAAAGAGGGTTTTTCAGGATCGACTAATTAAAGTTTGTTGTTAAAAATATTGGCACAAGCGAGATTGTAGTGGGTGAATGGGGTCAGTGATTATGAAAAGCCTCGCGAAGGCACCATCACTTTGCTAAGCAAGCACAGTAAAGGAGAATAACCCCTTCGCGAAGCAAGTCATGAATACACAGAACTATTACAGCAGGGTCATCGACGCACACAAGTCTTTTTGCCAGGTTCACATTCTCCACCCTAACGGTAGCGATGCTTACAAAGGCCGCATCAACCAGAATGAACGCGGTGAATGGGGTCGTGAATGGGGTCGGTCCTGAATGGCACGGCATTAAGGCGATTTTTGTTGATTTCACAGGATTGGAGCACCATGCGGTCAAAATAGCAAAGCACATGAATCCTTTATGTTTCAACAATTATGAACCACATGGAAAAAATCTGTCGTTTCTGCATCCTTGATATTTCAACGGAAACTTGCTTGATGCCGTGCCATTCGGGTCGGTCCTTGGATTTAAGCATTTTTATTTTCTGCCAGACCAACAAGTGGGCGATTTTTGAGAGAAAGTAGCGGGCGACTTCCCTGAAGCACCATGGATGGTGACGCTACGCGGCACAAGGGCACTGAGTGATGAGGTCCGTGGGATGAATCCCACGGCTATGGTCCTTCACCGTTACGCGGTGGGGCATGGAACGGCGCTTCGTCAATCGGATTACGGATCGATCATGCCCCATTCGCCGGCGTTCGGTTATCCGGAGGTTGGACACACTGGCACAACGCGGACGCTTGATCGTGGTCGGCACAGCTCCGGGGTCAGATGCGGTATTTTCAATCAAGCGCTTTTTTGGGTATTTGGGATCGAAGGTTTTTTGGGTACTGAGGACTCCTAGGAGTTGCTGCACGGCTTGTGGACAATCGCCCTATGATCTCGCGTTTGTCTTTGCTTTTGGTCAGCCCGGCGTTCGGTCATCGCCGAAGCGAATGTGGAGATGCTCAAAAAGTGATGCATGAAGTTTGCCTTTTGTTGCGAACGGCTTCATGGCTCGAAGATGCCTCTTATGAGGCAGCAGATATGATTGCTACGGGGAGAATGGCCCGATATCGGGGCTCGCAGCCTGACTTTCGAGTGTGGGTGCCTCCTGTATTTTCCGCATGGCTTCCTCCACTTGTTGTGTGTCGATGCCGTTCTTGCGATAGATTTCCAAGCTGTTGCTAAATGCTTGCAGAAGCTTGGCGCGTTCGGATTCCGTGTATGTCTTGGGGATATGTTGCCTTTTGGCTTGCATGTCAGCGAACTCTTTTTCCGATCGCTCTTTGATTTCAAGGTGCGAGGCGAGGCGTTTTTCCAGATTCGTGCGCCATTGTTGGGTGGTGTGTTGAAGTTTTGTCAATTCTTCTGCCGGGTAGGCACCCACGACCATCGCATGGATTTGATCGCATTGATCCAAATCCCTGAGTAATGTTTCATACAGGCTGATTTCCTTTTGCAAATTGCCCATGAATGTCATGTCCACTTCCAGGACTGCTCTCGCGGTGCGAAGTTGGATTTGGTGTATCTCCAATACGCGTTGCTTGGCAAGTTTGGCATCACGATCTTGGCAGGACGTGTAAAGAAAACACGTAAGAATGAAGCAGGTGGTGAGAAGGCGTCTCATGGATGCTGTTGTATCAAAGCCATGGACGGTCGTAAACATGCTAGAACAGCGATTGTTCCTCACGCGGATATGATGTGCTAGGAATCGGAGGGCTGCGATGGCTCCTGCAGCATGCGTTTCGTCCGCTCTGCCATGAGCAGGCGGATGACGTGGATGAGGTGCCAGAGGCAGAGAACAGCCACGAGAAGCTCGATCAGTGGCGTGGCGGCGGGTTTTGGGGGGGCGTGGCGCAGCCAAGTGAACCAGTCGGGCAGGTTGACGATGCTGCGGCAGAATCCTAACAATGCCACGACGCCGCCGCCGATGGTGCCGTGCCAGTAGTTGCTGCGGGAGAAGAAGTAGCAGATCAAAAAGGCGCCGCCCAACGAGAGTCCGCCTTGCAGGAAGGAGAAACTTTCGTTGCGTCCCGGCAACATCATTTTCCCGGCGATGCCGCAGGCAATGATGATGATGCCGAGGATGAGCGAGGCGTGGCGCATGGCAGCGGTGTTAGAGGCGGGCGAGGATGGCGTCGCCCATTTGCGCGGTGTTGACGCGGGTCTCACCGGCGGCTCCGGTGGCGATATCGCCAGTGCGGAAGCCATCGCGGATGGTGGCGGCCACGGCGGCATCGATGGCATCGGCAGCTGCCGTTTCGCCCAACGAGTAGCGCAGCAGCATGGAGACGCTGAGGATCTGGGCGATGGGGTTGGCGATGCCCTGGCCGGCGATGTCGGGAGCGGAGCCGCCGGAGGGCTCATACATGCCGAAGTAGAGGCCTTTGTCGTTTTTGGCACCGAGCGAGGCGGAGGGGAGCATGCCGAGAGAGCCGGAGATCATCGCCATTTCATCGGAGAGGATATCGCCGAAGAGGTTCTCGGTGACAAGCACATCGAACTCGGAGGGGCGCTTGACCAACTGCATGGCGGCGTTATCGACGTACATGTGGGAGAGGGCGACCTCGGGGAATTCCTTGGCGACCTCGTTGGCGGTTTCACGCCAGAGCACGGAGGAGGCGAGCACGTTGGCTTTATCGACGGAGACGAGTTTTTTCCCGCGTCCCATGGCGGCGGTGAAGGCCACGCGCAGGATGCGTTCGATCTCGGATTTTTTGTAAACCATGGTGTCGAAGGCCACGGGTTCGCCGTTTTCCTCGCGGCGGCCTTTGGGTTGGCCGAAATAGACGCCACCGGTGAGTTCGCGCACGCAGAGCACATCGAAGCCGTTCGGGATCAGTTCGTTTTTGACGGGGGAGGCGTGAATCAAGGCGGGCAGGCAGACGCCGGGGCGCAGGTTGGCGAAGAGGCCGAAGTGCTTGCGCAGGGGCAGCAGTGCGCCGCGCTCGGGCTGGATTTCGGGGGGCAGTGATTCCCATTTCGGTCCGCCGACGGAGCCGAACAAGATGGCATCGGCTTTTTCAGAGGCGGCAACGGTTTCGGGAGGCAGCGGGTGGCCGGTGGCATCGATGGCGGCACCGCCGACGAGGTGCTCGCTGCGGGAGACCTGAAACTGAAATTTTTCCGCTGCGGCATCGAGGACGCGCAGGGCCTGGGTCATGACTTCGGGGCCGATGCCGTCGCCGGAGAGAATGGTAATGGTGTGCATGGTGGGTGGTAAGCCTGTGGGTGAAAGGGCGGGGGAGGTTTTGTCAAAAAGGGCCAAGAATCAAGACGAATGTGGGGAAGGTGCGCGATGGAATGACAAAGGACGCATGGGGCATGCGTCCTTTGTGGGTCGTGAGGTGTGGCATGCGGATCAGGAAATGATGCTGAGGGGCTTGGTGGTTTTCCAGTTGCCGCGGGTGAAGTCGGGGAAATCCTGAGGCATGCCGTCTTCTTTGACGGATTTTTCGCTGAGAGGAGCGACGGCGGACCAGAAGCAGCCTTCATAGACGTTTTGGTCGAGCGGATGGCCGTTGCGCAGGCACTCGATGATGCGGTAGAGCATGAGGAAATCCATACCGCCATGGCCACCCATTTTCTGGGAGAGTTCGCCCATGCGTTTGAACAGGGGGTGCTCGTATTTTTCGGCGATGGCGTTGAATTCCTCGGAACTGGTCCAGTTGTGGAAGCTTTTGGTCATGCCTTCGATGGCCATGCCGTTGGGGAAGCCTTTGAGGGTGCCTTTGGTGCCTTGGATCAAATTGTGGCGGCTGTAGGGGCGGGGCGAGGTTTCATCCCACTGCACCATGATCGTGCGACCGAGCGTTGTTTTGATGATGGAGGTGTTGATGTCGCCGCACTGGTAGTCGAGCGTTTTGAACTCGGGCTTGGTGAGGTTGTTGGATTTGTCCGCCCACAGCTTGCGTCCGCGTGCTGGGGAGGAGAAGGAGACAAGGCGGCGGAAGTTGTCCTCGCCGCGGGCCAGGCTCATGTATTGTGCGACGGGACCGAGTCCGTGGCAGGGGTAGAGGTTGCCGTTGCGGTTGGCGTAATGGAGCGTGCGCCAGGAACCGGTGCTGTCGCCGCCATTCATTTGTCCGCGCAACTCGTGGATGTAGGCGGCCTCGCCGTGCAGCAACTCGCCGATGACACCCTGGCGCACCATGTTCAGGTAGAGCAACTCCTCGCGGCCGTAGTTGACGTTTTCCATCAGCATGCAGTGGCGGCCGGTGGCCTCCGAGGCATCGACGATGTCCCACATCTCCTTGATGGTCAGGGCGATAGGGATCTCGACGAAAGCGTGTGCTCCCGCTTTCATGCAGGCCACGGCCTGTGGTCCGTGAAGCTGCCATGGCGTGGCGATGAACACGGCATCCGGCTTGACCTCGGCGAGCATTTTTTGCCAGGCGTTTTCGTCACCGAAATAGATCTTCGGGCTGTGACCTTTGCCTTTGACGTTGCCTTCCGAACGTTTGGCACGGCCTTCATTCAGATCGCAAATGCCAACGACCTTCACGCCCTCGATGGTGGCCAGTTGGGAAATGTGGCCGGAGCCACGGGCGCCGACGCCGATGATGGCGACCTTGACGGTATCGAGCTTGGGAGCGGCGAAATCGCCCATGTATTTCGCGCCGCTGGGGCGGGACGGGGTGTTTTGCGCCTGGAGCATGGCGGGCAGTGCGGCCATGCCGGCACTGAGGCCACCCAGGGTTTTGAGAAAGTTTCGTCGTTGCGTGGGTTGTGGAGATTCGTTCATCATCTTGGTATCAGTTGCTAGGAAAACTGCTACGAAGAGTATTACAGATATTTTTCAAAGGGCAAGCAGGAATTAGGGGATTTCTTTCCAATCGCTGCTGTGGATCTTCCATCCTTGCTTGGTTTTGCGCCAATGCACGGTGACGGCGTAGCGGCCATCGAGGCTTTTGAGCCAGCGGCTGACGGATACCTTGGCCTCGACATCGAACTTTTGCGTGGCGTGCTCGTCTTTGATTTCCACCTCGATCTCCGCCACCCGCTCGATGGTGATTTCGCGGGCATTTTCACTGAGGAAGCTGTAGCCGCTGTTGAGGTCAGAGGGAGAAAAATTGCCATTGGCATCATCGATGGGAGAGGTGATTTCGACTTGTTCATCGAAGTACTTGCTGATGCTGGAGCTTTTGATGAGCCGCGCGCTGCGGGACGTGGAGGGCTGGAAGTTGAGGGTGGAAATGAGACTGTCGATCTTGCGTTCGAGCACGCGATGGGGGCGGTAGTACCACCAGGCGAAAAGTCCGAGGACGAGCAGGGCGACGGCGAGGAATCGATAAAACGGTTTCATGGTGTGGTGTGGATCATGTGGCGGTAGCGACGTGGTGCATAATGCTGCCGGAAGAGCACTTCCGTGGGAATGGCGTTGGCGGAGACTTTCCAGGCGGGATAGGGCCCGGCTTCGTAGGCGAGGATGACGGAGCCGGGACGCTGCCATCCGGCGAAGAGGAGGACGTGACGGTCATTCAGAAGGATGTCACCAGGCAGCAACTGCGACCAGGTGATTTCATCGGTGATGGCGGGAAGTTCCGCGGTGGAAAAGGAGCGGGTGAGACGCCAGCAACGAGAGACTAAGCCGGAGCAATCGATGCCAGCCGCCTCTTCACTGACCATCGCATTGCCCCCAGCCCGTTTGTAAGCCGTGGCGATATCTCCGGCGGCAGCACCGCGGCTGGCGCTTTGCAGAAAGCTGCGCGGTGTGTCGAAACCACCCCATTGGTAAGGTATGCCGGTCTGCACGACACCGGGCACCCATGAGCCGCGGGCATGGCCATGAGCTGCCAGAGTGTGATCGGGCGTGTGAACGGGAATGCCAGCCCTGTCCTTGCCGTGGCGGATGTTGTTCGGACCGGGCATCCACTTCATGCTGGCATAGGCATGGGCGATGGCCAGCGATTCCTGGGAGGTGACCTTGCGCGCCGGGCCGGGAATGGCGGGCACGCTGTGATCTGACGACGTGCAACTGGCCATCAGCAAGACCAGACCGATGCACCCTGAGAGGGGGGAGAGAAGAGATTTCATGGAGTGGATTTCAAGAGACCCTCGCAAGCATCTTCGATCAAGTCGATCACATGCACGAAACCGGCATCGCCGCCGTAGTAGGGATCCGGCACTTCGGAGGCCTGATGCCGTGTGCCGTATTCCGTGAGTCTGCGGATTTTGGCGGAATATTTCCCGCTGCGATCCATGGCCCGGACCTCGCGCTCGTTGTCGTCGTCCATCACCAGGATCAGGTCGAAAACCTCCAGATCATCGGCGGTGATTTTACGTGAAGTGCCGAAAATATCGTAGCCGCGCTGGGCGAGATGGTGGCGCATCCTGTGATCGGGAGGGTTGCCCTGGTGAATGCCGAGGGTGCCGGCGGAGTCGATGAGAAATTCCTTGTCCCTCCCGCTGGCGCGCACCATGTGGTGGAAGACGATTTCCGCCGCAGGAGAGCGGCAAATATTACCCATGCAGACAAACAGGATCCGGTGCAATGGCGGGTGCATGACAGAAGTCTGGAATTTTTTTCCGATTTCACAAGCAACTTCTGCCGTGGTCGGTGTTACATACGACAATACATCCACGCTCATGAATCAAAAATTACTCTATCCAGCCGTAACCCTTTTGCTCGGTGCCACCGGGGGATTCCTAGTGGGAAACAATGGTAAAGCCGCGCCCTCCGAAGCGGAAAAAGTCGCGGAAGTGCTGGCCCGCAGCAGCCGCTCGGCATCTGCCGCGGAGTCATCCTCCGGTCGCTCCGCTGGTGCCAATCGCGCGCGCTCGGCCGATGACATCAATCAAATGCCCGGCCAACTCCAGCGCATGCAGGCCCTGTTGCAGTATTATGCCGGCCTCAGCCCTGAGCAACTCGCGGAGGAGGCGAAAAAACTCGACGCCATTCCCATGCCCGAGCGCATGATGGCATCCTACGTATTATTCGCGAAGTGGGCGGAAACGGACCCCACCAGTGCGATGGCATTTTCTGACAAAATGGGATTCACCGGCATGTTTGTGCGCCCCACCATCATGCAAAGCTGGGCCAGCGTGGATCCGGTATCCGCCTCCAAATATTATTCGGAAAATCCCGGGCAATTCGCCATGATGGGCATGTTCGGCGGACGTGGCGGCGGCGGAGGTCCCATGGGCAACGGAGCTGCTTCCATCATCGCCGGCGAGTGGGCACGGCAAAGCCCCGATGACGCCATGAACTGGGCGAAGTCCCTCAACGGATCGGAAAAAGGCAATGCCCTCAGCTCGATCATTTCGCAAGTGGCGATGAACGATCCGCAAAAAGCCATGTCACTGGCCGGCGCGCTGGAAGGTGATGACCGCTCCCGCGCCAACCGCCAGATCGCCGAGGCCCTCGGAGGAAAAAACTGGGATGAAGCTCAGCAATTCATCGCCAGCCTGCCGACCGATCAGCAGGACGATGCCCGCCGCCGCGCCTTCGATGGCCTGGCCAGCAAAGATCCTGCCGAAGCCGCACGCCAGCTCGGCACCTTCACCGATGAAGAACAGCGCAACCGCGCCACCGCCACAGTGGCCGAGCGCATGTCACGTGAAAATCCCGCCGAAGCATTCAATCTCGTCATTTCCTCCGGTGCCGCCGCCCAGGAAGACGCCATGCGCAACGTGATGATGAATTACGCCCGTCAGGACAGCGCCGGTGCGCTCAGCGCCATCCAGAAAATTCCGCAAGGTGAGACGCGTGACACCGCCATCGGCACCTACGTCTTTGCCAGCAACAGCACGAATTATTCTGAAAATTTTGCCCTCGCCGAGACCATCACGGATGAGCGCGACCGCGCTCGTGCCATCGGCGTCAGTGCCGCGAAGTGGATGACCACCGATCCCGATGCCGCCAAAGCTGCCATCCAGCAGTCCACCAGCCTCAGCGATGAAATGAAGACACGCATCAGCGAAGGCGGCGGCATGATGCGCGATTGGGGTGGCCGTGGCCGCGATGGTGGCGGACGCGGACAGTAATCCCACTTGCATCCGCATTGACAACTCAGGACGCCGGACTAGGGTGTCCTGAGTTTTTTATGAAGCCCATGCGCGGGGAAAATCATGGTATCGCTCGCATCGAACTCGCCGGTGCCGGCAGCTTCGGCTGGCAGGTGCGCATGCAGTGTCGGGGCGAAAAAGCCTCACGCTTTTTTTCCGATTCCGTGCATGGCGGTGCCATCGCCTCCCTGCTGGCCGCGCGCCAGTGGCGTGATGCACTGTGGCAGAGTTGGCAGGTGGAGCCACGTCCGCGCGTGTGTCAGACATCCGTGCGCAATGTCTCCGGTGTGGTAGGGGTATCCCGCGTCATCGTCCGCTCCACCAATGGCAATGTCTATCATTTCTGGCAAGCCACTTGGTGCCCCGCGCCGGGTCAACGGCAGTCGGTCAAATTTTCCATCAAAAAATACGGCGATGCCGTGGCCTATCAGCTCGCCATCGAGGCCCGCCAATCAGGCGTGGGTGAGTGAACTCACTTTTGTTGCAAAATCTCCAACAGCTTTTCGCGGTTGCCGCTGTTATTGAGCTGATTGAACAAGGTTTCCACATCACGCTGGGCCAGAACGGCCTGCAACAAGCGGCTGACGGACGGGCGTGAATCATCCGCTGCCGCGGTCAGTGGCTTGCGAAAGGCAGCAGGATCCACCCGGTTCAGCGGATGCGCCGCATAGCCAGCACCGACATCCACGCCGAAACCGGTGCGCACCTCGTAGTGCAGATGCGCCGGATAGAGACCGTCCGCCGTGCCCACCGTGGCGATTTTTTGCCCCCGGCCCACCAGGCTGCCGAGCGCGGCATCCACGCTGTGAAGA
>ERZ1066127.1142-NODE-1142-length-10808-cov-6.790198_pt1 | contig 10808 bp, 9 predicted proteins | sample MGYA00382774_ERZ1066127 | MGnify/ENA primary metagenome ERZ1066127 (study PRJEB33369, sample SAMEA5778357) | biofilm metagenome | biome: Industrial cooling water; feature: Water cooling tower basin; material: Biofilm | place: United Arab Emirates | collected... | reverse complement strand
GCGCCAGTCTATACCACATACCAAATTCCTTTTAGCAAAGAAACAGATAATATTAAAGAGTTGATGTTGAAAGATGCAGTTCATCAATTTGTGTATCTTTCAGTTATGGGACAGGTTTCAAATTTTACCATCAGACAGGTAAGTTTTTATGTAGTTCTAATTGCTTTGGGTATTCTTTTATTCAAAGAGTTGTATGCTTATGTGCCAGCAGCACTTGGAGCAATTACTTTTTATGTGCTTATGCGCAATTCGCATCGGACGTTAACAGAGAAAAGAAACTGGTCGCCTCAGCTTAGTACTATTCTTCTAATGCTGGCTTCTTTTTTGGTAATTGTTTTGCCTATTGGCTTGCTCATTACTTTGTTATCTAGCAAAGTTGAATATGCCATTATGAATTCGAACGAAGCATTGAACGCTTTGAATGAAGTTGTAAACGATATAGAAGAGCGATATAAAGTTGAGTTAGTAACAGATGAAAACTTGAAAAATCTTGCTAATAATATTGCCCAATGGCTTCCAAATGTATTAAATGCAACCTTCCATTCTTTGCTAGCAATTGTTATTCTATATTTCATTTTATACTATTTGCTTATGGAAGGTAAGGAGTTGGAAAAATGGCTCTTGAACCATATTCCGCTTCAACACCAAAATATTCAAAGAATTGGAGAAGAGTTTAATACACTGGTGGTTTCCAATGCATTGGGTATTCCCCTCACTGCTATTATTCAGGGAATTGTTGCATTGATTGGCTACTGGATATTAGGCGTTTCCGATCCATGGTTCTGGTTTGTTGTTACCACATTTGCTGCCATGCTTCCTTTAGTGGGTTCTGCTCTGGGATATGTTCCGCTAGCAGCAATTTTATTTGCTACCGGTAAAACAACACATGCTTGGATTCTTTTGGTGTATGGTGTTGTTGTTGTTGGCTCTGTAGATAATTTGGCACGAATGTTCTTACAAAAGAAAATGGGCAATATTCATCCACTCATTACTGTGTTAGGCGTAATTGCAGGTATTCAACTATTTGGATTTGTAGGTCTAATATTTGGACCAATTCTCATTGCTATATTTATCCTGCTCATCAGAATTTATTTCAATGAGTTTGTTCCCGAAAAAAGAAAGGTAGATTTCCAAGATAACTCCTCGTCTTAGACTAATTAAAAGTCGAATCCAAGAGACACATACAGAAGTGGACGGCCTTTAAAAATGCCTTTCATGGGCCACCCTGCATCAAATCGAAGGAAATGACCAAGTAGTGTACTTCTAGCCCCAAATCCATATCCTCCTGCCAAAGGTCCAAGTCCGCCAGCATCTATGCGAATGGTTAAAGGAGAATTGGGATCGGAAATAACCTCACCAGGACGCTGAATACCGTTAAATCTTCCATTCCATGCAGTACCTAAGTCTATGAATTGTACCAATTGGAAATTGCGCAGGAATGCATTATTGATAGGCTTGTTGAATAAAGTAGCAAATAGTGGTAATCTAAATTCACTGTTTATGACAACCGCATTGTTTCCGTTAGCCACATTTTGGTTATAGCCTCGCATATTGAGACTCAATGATTGGAATACATAAGATTGATCGGGAGCTGGACGATTGGCATTGTTGAATCTTGGCGCTAACCAACCATCGGTTCCACCTAGGTAATAAATAACTTTTGCGTTACCCCAAGAAAAATCAGCCGCAGCTCTTCCCGCCCAAATAAAGTTGCGATAAATCTTTTTGTAATAGCGACCATCAAAACCAAAATTAAAAGTAGTATTTCGAACACTATTGGTATATCCAACTGGTGAATTTACATCCATATACACTTTCCAGCGTAAGCCATTCCAAATATTTAAAGTCGGATTCAAAGTATTATCATGCACATACTCTAGTCGAGCTACCCCAAAAGTTGCAACACTATCTGGTGCAGCTAAACCATTTCTATCTGCACCACCTGTTAAAAAGTTGATTGGGCGTACAATACCCCTATCACTTCTAAATCCAATATTGGCTCTCACCGATTTTGTTTCCGATATTGGATAGGATAAGTTTAACTGATATAAATTGGTGTTAACTTGAGTATTATACAGTTCGTAAGGAGTTCCTAGGAAAAAACCAGTTAAATTGGTTACGTTACTTCTGAAATAAGTTACACCCCAGTCTAATCTTTTTCTTCTATTATAAAATGAGAAAAACAAATCTTTATCTCGCAAATCAGTACCCATTCTTACACCTCCCATAAACTGATAGTCCTCCATAATATCAGTTACACCAACTCGTAATGTTCCGTTAAATGCATTGCCATTGTTGAGTTGAACCGGACCAAATCCACCTGCATAAGGCTGAAATCTGTTAATCAAAACGTTATTTGTAAATCCTGCAAGTATATAATCGGCACTAAACTTTAAGCGATAGTTGAACAGCTTCGATCGCTCGAGCATAGTCTTCTGAATGCTTTGTGTTATTACTGTTGGAGCAGTCCACGTAGAATCATCTTCAAATTCTGTTTGGAAAACTTTTTTTGGAACTTTTTTAGCAGTATCAAATTGGCTGTTTTTATTGGCATTCTGTTGGTTAATAGTTACAGGACCCCCTCTTGCAGCGCGATTATCTGATAATAATCGCTTCATATAGTCGGTCGGACGTGCATTGATGTTTCTTTTTGTAAGCACCGCTTCATCAACCTTCAACTTATACAAAAATTTAAAATCACCTTCTCTTCTTACTTCACTCACCTGACCATTGTTGCCAGCAATTCTAGTTTCTAATAATGAGCTCTGATAATTGGTCATGGGGAAAGTGTACGTGCTATCTTTAAAAACTTGGAAATAGCTAATACTGTCTGGCTCCTGCTTTTGCCAAGCCATTAATGCAGAATCTAATTCTTGAAAGGAAGGATTTCGCAGCAACTCATCTCCAACGTAATACAATGTATCTAATCCATCTCTTTGAGTGGAGAAAAATCCAGCCCAACGGTTGCCAATTCCATTTTCATCACTTACAAAAGTGAAGTGGTTGGTATTGTATTGCATTGGAAATCTTGCATTGCCCATTTTTACATTGGTAAGCTGTGTAATTTGTTTTTCCTTGCTCTTATTCAAGATATCAACCATAAATACATTGTAGTTATACCTACTTGGTAAAACAGTGTCTTTATTGGGGGCATCTGGACTAGGTCTATTTGAGCTAAAGATGATTCCAGAACGATTGGGAAAGCTTACAAATGTTGGATCCAAATCATCGTACACATCATTTGTAATTTGTTCTACTTTCTGCTCTTCAATTTTGTAAGTAAAAATATCTGTGTGCCCATTTTTTACAGCACTTAGCACCAGTGTATTGGCATCGAGCATATACGATGCATCAATCACCTGATCAAATTGATCTAATGTTTGTTTGTTCCTCTTATAGCGAGCAATTACATCCCACACAAACATCTTCGTCTTACCTTGTTCCGTATAGATAACAGCGAGTCTTGTACCCTTACCATCCCATGCCATTACAGGTGAATTTGGATTCACATCACCTTGACGGGTTAACGCACCGCTCTTGAATAGAATGCGTTCATCATAAAAATTCTCAACCAGCTTCACTTTGTAGATTCCATCCTTGAATTCAACAACTGAATAGGAATTATTACGCGGATTAGGATTCACCTGAAAACGGAAAAAATCTTTTTTATCAACTTCTTCAGTTACTGCTAGCTGTCCTTTGGGAGCATTTCTTCTCTGACGAATATCGTTGGCATATTTTGTAAGCTGATATTCCATAAACTCCTCGAGCACATCTTTGAATTTTTTCTTACAAATGCGTAATGAAGCTTGGTTCAAATTTTTATAGATTCTTGCCAAGTATAAAAAGTAGGTTACGCTTTCTTTTTTGTACTTCTCGGCCATAAAGTGCCAAAATCCATGACCCGCTAACAAGGGTTGTTGAAAAGCAAACTGATAAAAATTATTGTATCCTCCACCCAAAATTGCACTTTTCAGCGCATCATCTTTTTCGGTACTCCATGACTGTGCTGCGTAAGAAACATACCCATCAACCAGCCACTTAGGCAAATCAAGCAATGCTTGGTTACTTGCAAATTCTCCAATATCATCACCAAACAACAAGTTATCAGTTAAAACCTTTGCTATTCCTTCTCGTATTTTAATTCGCAGGTTGTTGTGGTTCCCATCAAAATACAATGGAATTTTATTGTTGACTAGTTTAGTAAGTCCACCAGAATTCTGCCAATCCAACCCAGTACCAATATTACTGGCTTTGTAATCATCGTAATTGTTATAGATTACCAAATTAGCCCTTCGCTGTAAAGAGAACTCAATAAAATTTTCAAGGTCTCTTAGTTCTTCTTCAGCAACTTGTAAAGCATATTTTCCCAGTTCGGTTCCATTTTGTGTGATGTACACATTGAAGTTGGGAGATTGATAAAACTTCCATTGAAACTTCTTGTATTGTAATCGGTTCTTTCCAAACTCCACTGTGTTGACTTGCGATAAGGCCCACAATGGAAAACAACAAACAACAAAAATCATCCACTTGTATACACGATTCATCTGCATATCCGAACTTTAGCGTTTTAAAAGTACTCCATTTCAATTGAAATACTAGGTTAAAATTACAATTATGCTACATGTAAAATGCTTTGTCTTCAGCCCTATACAAGAAAATACATATGTTTTGTTCAACGACTCAGGAGAAGCCATGATTATTGATCCTGGTTGCTACTTCCCTCATGAGCAAAAGCAACTACAGGATTTTCTGAGTGATAAAAAGCTTACACCTATTATGCTTTTGAATACACACTGTCATTTAGATCATGTTTTTGGCAATAAATGGGTATACGATACCTATGGATTGGAACTGCACATTCATCCGCTGGAAGAGAAGGTTCTAGCATTTGCGCCCCAGAGTGGACAAGCATGGGGAATGCCATTTGAAAACTACAGTGGCCCCCTTCATTTTATTCGCGAAGGCGAAGAACTAATGTTGGGAGGTGAAAAACTAGACATCTTGTGGGCACCCGGACATTCTCCTGGCAGCATTTGCTTTTATCATAGCCAGCAAAAAATCTTACTTGGAGGCGATGTGTTGTTTAGAGAAAGTATTGGCAGAACAGATTTGCCTGGTGGAAATCATACAACACTATTAAACAGCATTAGAGAGCAGCTGTTCACATTACCAGATGATGTGGTGGTTTACAGCGGTCATGGCATTCCTACAAAAATTGGATACGAAAAAGAGCATAACCCGTTTTTAAACTAGTGCTGATTCGTTTTTAAGAGCAGCCAATTGTATTTGCCTTTGATTAGAACTATAGCTAAAGTTAGAATAACACCAAACGCAATTCCAATTGACAAATCCACTCCAATCCATGGCTTCAAAACCATTGGTAAAATAAGCGATGGGCCAACCAAAATGCTTAGTGTCTGATAAGTAGCATTTGGATGCACTTCAAGTACAGAAGGCGTTTGGGCATCTATCACCCAGGCTTTTGTTCCATGTTTTGAACCAGACTGATAAATATGCAAGGTGTCTCCAATTTCGGCTGACAGTTGAAAAGTTTTACCTGATTTGATTTCACCAATGAGTTCATCATTCAAATAAACCTGAAAACTTGCAAATTTTAAAAACCAAGAATTAGATCGTTTGATAGTCAACTCCATTCTCTATAAAAGTTTTGCGGCTTTAACTAAATCTTCAGGAGTATCTATTTCCACCCCCATATAACTAGTAGCTACCATTTTTATGGGTACTCCATGTTCAAGATAACGCAAACACTCAATTTTTTCTGCTGCTTCTAAAGGTGTCATGGGCCAGGATGTAAAGTCGAGCAGTGCTTGCTTTTTAAAAGCATATACACCAATATGTTCATAATAAGCTTTTATTGCAGCAGGATCTCTTGGGTAAGGAACCACACTTCGACTAAAAAACAAAGCATTGAAGTGTAAGTCAACGGCCACCTTCACATAATTAGGGTCTTGAATTAGCGAAGTATCAGTTAACTCTTGCATTAAGCTAGCTACCTGTACTTGTTTCCCTGCTTCACCATCAAAAACATGAAGGAGGGCTTCTAGTGGTGCTCTTTTTACAAAGGGTTCATCGCCTTGTACATTCACCACAATATCAACATCTACATCTTTTACAGCTTCAGCAATACGGTCGCTGCCACTTTCATGTGGTTTTTTACTCATGATGGCTTTTCCGCCAGCATCTTCAATAGTCTTGTAAATGATATCGCTATCTGTTACTACATAAACTTCATCAAATAAGCCTGTTGCTAAGGTGTTTTTCCAAGTATGCACAATTACAGGTTCATTACCCAATAATTGCATGAGTTTTGCTGGAAATCGAGTTGCAGCATATCGGGCTGGTATAAAAGCAGCAGTTTTCATGTTGCAATGTTACTCCATCTTACCAAAAGGTCTTTTCATGAGCTCGAGAAAATCTTCATCTTTCTCATTGGGGTAATAGCGATCTAAACCATACTTAATTTCTTTAGTATCAAGCTTCATAAACGTTCCAAGCACCCTATCCCAAATACTTAATACTGCTCCATAATTACTATCAGTATACGGCTGCTTCCAATGATGGTGAACCTTATGCATATTGGGTGATACCAGTATCCAACTTAATGTATTGTCAACAGCTTTTGGCAAACTAATATTTGCATGGGTAAATGCAGTGGCAATAATTACAATTGTTTGAAATATCATAACTGCATACATAGGTGCACCGCTCACCACAATTGCCATGAAGAAGAATATTCCACGAAGAACACTTTCAACTGGATGATGCCTTAAACCGGTTGTAACATCTACTTTATTATCGGCATGGTGCACTACATGAAATCGCCAAAGCAAAGGCACTTTATGCTCTGTCATATGAACTAACCAGCCGCCAAAAAAATCTAACGCTAGAAAACTAATGAGTATAGTTAATCCAATTCCCGCATTTGTCCAATACACAATTCCAAAGGCGTTGGACTTACACCAATCGCTTAAAAAAATGATGACCAACGCTAAGAATGTGTGAATGATGAGATGAATAACAGTAAACCCCATATTCACCATTGCATGTTTTAGCTTCGTTTTCTTATAGCGAAGTGCAAACAGAGGAATACTCCCTTCTAGTATCCAGAAAAACAAAAGTCCTCCCACTAAAATAGCCAGTCGTTCTAGAGGCCTTTGTTCGAGGTTCGAAAAATAAGCAATGAGTTGGTCCATATAGCAAGCTTTAAGTGCCGTCTAAAGTACAAATTAAGACAACAGTTTACTTTTCTTGTTCAGGACCTACTAAGATTTTACCTGCTTAGCAACTGCTTTTTTGTGTGGCGGCTCGTAAATAAGCCGCAAGAAAGAACTAAATCTTTCGTTTTGTCGTCGAGTAGGAATACCTGTTACAATACCAACCAACATATGATCTGTAACCGAAACACGCATTTGAGGTCTAATAACGCTACTCGACATTTGTTTGTCGCGAATATTATTCCATTCTATACCTATAAAGTTTCTTGTACCAGGAATCATATAATGAAAGTTGAAATGAAATTGATAGCCAACGTGTGATGTTCGACTGACTAAGTTTCTTTCAATAATTGGACCAGTATAAATTAAGGTATGAAGATGTGTATCCCATCTTTTTGCAGCTATAAAAAATGGACTAAAAAGATGGCCTTGTAGCATTCGAGTTTTGCCATAATCTCTAAACTCGGGTAATTCAAACTCATGTAAATATCCAATAGCAAGAGATGTTTTTGCAACATCACTTACTAAGAAAGTATATTGTGCAGCTAATTTTAGGCTGTTCAACCTGCTGGTAGTAGGTGCCGTTCTTGTAGAGAATGCATTCATTGTAAAAGGCAGTTCTACCTCCAAACCAAGTCTGTTAATAGGTGCCCACTCATATTCAATTAATGCTTGATAGGTATCAAACTCAATATTATCTTGAATGCCAGCTCCTATATTCCATTCTTTCTCTCCTTTTCTAGCGCCTAAATCGCGAATTAAATCAATGTATAATGGCTCTGCATGCAAAAGTTTTAACGGTCTTTTCGACTCCATTTTTACTATCTGTAAGCTGTCAATATCTTTTTTGTCGAGGCTATCCACTGTTTGTGCAAAAGCTTGAACTGCCATGAGACAAAAGACAAGCAAATAAGAAAAAAATATAGACGTCCTGCTAAATCTATGCATCCTACTGTTTTTAAAGGGGAATTGCAAAATAAGTGAATTGAATACTGTAAGCGGTCGTTTGAATGTTAAAAAATCAAACTCTTTAGATTTACTACACAAAACAAAACTGCTCCAGCATGATTAGCTGGAGCAGTTTAAAAGCAATAAAATTAATGTATTAATTATTCAACATGAGCGGCATGACTAACATAAGCAACTCCTCATTTTCAGCGGTCTCGGAAGGGTGGATAATACCCGCTTTGTTAGGTGCAGAAAGTTTCATGACTACTTCATCTGTTTCAGCTGCATTCAGCATTTCTACTAAGAAGCGCGCGTTGAAAGCAATTTGTAAATCGCCCCCATCAAACTCACAATTCATACGCTCATTACCTTCATTGCTGAAATCAATATCCTGGGCAGTCATTTTAAGTTCATTTCCATTAATTTGAAGAGCAACTTGATTGGTGCTTTTATTACTAAATACGCTTACTCGCCTTAGAGCGCTTTGAAAGTCGGCTCTGTTTACCACCATTTTGTAAGGGTTGTCGGCTGGAATAACCACTTTATAATCAGGGAAACGAGCTTCAATTAAACGGCAAATCATTTCTGTTTCACCCTGCTGAACGAATAAATGATTTGAATTATAACTTACAGTAATTGTCTCATCATTATCTGGCAAAGCATTACGCAGTAAATTCAATGATTTTTTAGGCACAATAAAAGAATCTGTATGACTTACCTCTACATCTGTTCTTTTATATTTTACCAATCGGTGTGCATCGGTTGCAACAAACTGAACACCGTCTTTAAGTAGCTCAAAATACACACCTGTCATAGCCGGACGAAGATCATCGTTACTAACAGCAAACAATGTTTTATTAATCGCTGTAACCAATCCGCCACTTGTCATGGTAAAGCTCTTTGCATCATCGGCTGGCGCTGCTTTTGGGAAATTATCAGGGTTTTCGCCCATCATTTTATATTTACCACTATCGCTGGTAATTTCAACTTGGAAGTTTTTGTCAATGTTGAATGTTAGAGGTTGATCGGCAATATTTTTAAGTGTATCCATTAAAATTTTAGCTGGAATACAAACCTTCCCGTTTGCCTTACTTTCAACGTCCATTTGCACGCGCATCAATGTTTCTAAGTCGCTTGCAACCACATGCAATTTTTTATCTTGAATTTCGAACAAGAAGTCTTCCAAAATAGGCAAGACAGTATTAGCATTAATAACTCCATTAATCAATTGGAGGTGCTTCAACAAAGAGTTTGAGGATACTATAAACTTCATTCCTAAGGTTTTATCTGTGCAACAAACCTAATGCAAAACTAGTGAAGTGACAAATAGCCGTTCCAATAAAGCGGCAGTAGGTTTACAGAGTGGGGAAAACCTTACTGGGTAGCGTCTCTAAGACTTGTGATTAGTTGCTCGTATTTTTCGCGTGGGATGGGTTTAATGATATAATCGGAAACGCTTTCATACTCTTTTGATCGCTGAATATCACTATCATCTACTGAAGAACTAACCATATACACAACAATAGGCTTTGGAAAGGTTCCTTTGAGTTTTTTATATTCTTCCAAAAACTCCCATCCATTCATGATGGGCATGTTAATATCTAAAAAAATAACATCTGGAGTAGACTCATCGGACATAGCCTCATTTTTGAGGTAGTTAATTGCCTCTTCTCCATTATAAAAAGATAAAATACGCTTTGTTAAGCCAGTAGATTCAAGTATTTTCCTGGCGGTGAACTGATAAATCTTGTCATCGTCAATTAAGAGCACACTGTGTTGTGCAAGTTTCTCAAGGGTTTTTTCGTTTACATCAAAAATTGGTGGCATCGGTTGTGGTTGTTTTCAAAATTAAGTTTATTTGGGGCGGATTTGTTCACTCAAACCTTAAAATTAGCTCAAAATTTGAAAAATTTCAGTGAAAATGAGGCGCTTGTAAAGATTCAACGACATTGTGCTTACCAAGAAAGATCGCATCATGAAGTGAAAGAGAAGTTGTATAGTATGGGGCTTTTTAAAGAGACTGTAGAAAAAATATTAGCAGAACTCATTGAATCTGACTATTTAAATGAAGAGCGTTTTGCTATGGCTTATGCGGGGGGTAAGTTTAGAATGAAACAATGGGGTCGCATGAAAATAAGAGAGGGCCTTATGCAGAAAAAAGTAAGTGCATATTGTTTGAAAAAAGCGCTTGCTTCTATACCAGAAGAAGACTATGTGCATACTGTTCAGAAGCTGGCTGAAAAAAAATGGCAGAGTCTGAACAAGAAATCAATTCTGGAAAAAAAGGCAGCACTTTACCAATACCTATTCAGTAAAGGATTTGAAAAAGAATACATTTACGCTCAATTGGAAACCCTTGTAAAAAAAGCATGAAAAGATTGGGAATTGTAGCTCTACTAATTGGTATAACAGCATCAATAGAAGTGCGGGGACAAAAAGGTGAACTGTTTCTTACCACAGAAAATGACTCCTATTTGTTACGGAACAGCGACCGTTATTATACAAATGGATTAATTATAGGATGGAGAAGTCCATCAAAAAAAGACAGCTCTTCATTGGTGAGCTATGGGCTTGGACACGAAATGTTTACGCCCAACAGAAGGGCGTTTACAGACAGTACGC
>ERZ1066127.1135-NODE-1135-length-10909-cov-14.056938_pt1 | contig 10909 bp, 8 predicted proteins | sample MGYA00382774_ERZ1066127 | MGnify/ENA primary metagenome ERZ1066127 (study PRJEB33369, sample SAMEA5778357) | biofilm metagenome | biome: Industrial cooling water; feature: Water cooling tower basin; material: Biofilm | place: United Arab Emirates | collected... | reverse complement strand
CTGCTTCGGCCTGCCTCAAACTGCGCTTGTGCCCGCTGGAAGGCCTGCTGCTGCAACTGCAACAACTGTGTTTCGTAGCCCAGAAGCTCTTTTTGCTGCAGCACTTCTACCTCGGCACGGGCTATATCGCGCAATTGACGGGCTTCGTCTTCTTTTTCGCGGTAGACAGCAGCCTGACTTTGACTAAACAAATTACGTTGGGCGGCCGAGCCGTTGCTGGCTTGTAAAAGCGGCATGCGCAAGCTCAAACCCACATAACTGGCCCCAAACCAGGTGCCCGAAGCCGCAGGTTGCAAGCTGTTCGTAAATTGATTGGCTCCCAAAAAGGCATCGATACCCAGGCGTGGCAAACGCGCTTGTTTCAAACGCTGGAGTTCGAGCTCGCGGGCCCTGCTTTCGCTTTGCAGGCGCAAACGACTGAAATCGGGCTGGATGCTTGCCGCTTTTTCTTGCAGCAGCAGCGGCAAGTCGGCCAAATAACTGTCGTCGGCCAACACCCGCTCGAGCGGCAAACCGGCCAAAAACGAAAGGTAGATTTGCTCACGCAGCAACTGGGCCGCGCTGTTGCGCCAAGTCCGCAAGCTTTGGAGGTGTTCAATTTGCTGCTGTTCGTAGCCTTGGGTCGACAAACGGCCAGCTTGCACCCGCTCCTGTGCCAACTGCCAGCTGTTGAAGCTCTGCTGCGTATCGCTGAGGGCGGCTTGCAGGCTTTGTTTGGCACTGCCCACCCGCAAAGCCGTGAGCAGCAACTCCTCGGCCAAGAGGGCTTCGGCTTCCTCAAAGCGGAGCTGAGCCTGTTGCTGCTGGAGGCGACTTTGGGCCAGGCGGCTCCGCAAATCCCGGTCGATGAGCGGTTGGTAAAAGCTCACCCCCGCACTTTGCTGCCAATTGGTACCAAAGCGGATGATACGGGTTTCGTCGGTAGGCACGGGCAAAAACTGCCCAACGGGTACCGCCTGGGCCGGAATGAGGGGATTGTAACGGTAGTCGTAAGCCAAGCTAATTTGCGGCAAATAGGCCGATTGTGCGGTTTTTTCGGCCCACTGGGCAGCAAGCAAATCGGCCTTACCGGCTTGCAACGAGGCGCGGTTTTGCTGGGCAGCCTGCCACAACTGCGCCCACGAAAGGGGTTGTGCCTGAGCCACCAAAGCCATCGACGAGAAGAGAAGGAATAAAACGCTGTTTTTCATGACCAATATTTATCCCCGGAACACCGAGGCAGGTTCTACACTGTTGATTTTACGGATGGCAAACAAGGAGCCACCCACGCTGATGAAAACGGTGATGCCGAGCAGCCCAAGGAGTTGGGCCGCACTGTAACTGAACACCAAGCCCGCATTGGCCACGCCCGACCTGAAGCCTTCGAGCAGGGCCCAGGCGAGCAAAAAGCCGAGGCCGGCAAAAAGGACAGATTGGGTGAGGATGAGCTTGCGCACATACCCATCGGTGGCGCCAATGGCCTTGAGGGTGCCGTAATCGCGCAGGCGGTCGAGTGCAGCCGAATAGAGCGTGAGGCCAATGATGAAAAAGCCGCTGATGATGGCAAAAACCACCAAACTGCCCACGCTGGTACCAATGTTCGACGAAACCGTGATGAAAGCAATGGTGGTGTTTTTGAGCTCCTGGGCATTCCAGGCACGCACCCCCTGAAAACGGGCGTTGATGCGCGCACAAACAGCGGCCACCGATTCGCCGGGCTGCACCTGCACCGCCACAGCACTCACTTTGTTGGCCGGAAAATTACCGTACCAACGCGCTTTGCTGAGACTGGTGTAGAAAAACGAGCCGGCAAAGCCCCGCGCATTTTGCGTTTGCAGGCGGATGATGGCTTCCTTTCCCCCAATTTCTACCCGTGTGCCCACAGCCAACGATTGGCCAAAGGTAGACTCATCGAAATATTCGGCCGAAACGGCTCCTTCGCCTGCCAAATCGCTGAGTTGGCCGGCGCGGATGCGGTCGGGGTGCGGACCCGCCACAAACGAAGGCGCTTCACTGCCAATGAGCAAGATGGGCGCAGTTTTACCGCTCGCAAATTTCACCGAGGCATTGGCAGCCACCAAGCCGTAGGTAGCAGCTACGCCGGGTACCGAGCGGATTTCGCGCACGAGGCGTTCGTCGAGCGGACTGAGTTCGTTGGCATTGCTGGTGATGTTGTCGACCACCCAAATTTGCCCCACTTCTTGCCGCGAATTTTCGATGAGTCCGCCCATCAAACCGGTCAGAAAGCCCAAAATGCCCAGTTGCTGCCCAATGAGGAAGATGCTGATGACGATGCCGATAACAATGCCAATGCTCTTGGCCTTGTCGTAGCGGATGAATTGTATGGCTACCTTCCACATGGCTTATGGCAGTTCAATGATGCACTCCACCCGGCTGTTGAGCAGCAGTTTGCCTGGCTGATCGAGGCTGATTTCTACTTCACGCACGCGGCGGTCTTCCTGCTCGCCGGTGAGTCCCGAAAAGAGCGATTTTTTACGCAAGTAGGGCGAAATGCGCTGCAGCTTGCCGGTCGACAGTACTTTGCCCGTACCCGTTTCCTGCACCCGCACCTGCAGGCCGGTTTGCAATTGGTTGCTGAACAACTCGTCGACCTCGGCACGTACGCTCAGGGCGCCGGCGGGGGCAAACTCGGCATAGGCTTGCAGCTTTTGCACGGCTTCACCCACCCGCACATCGAGGTGCAACAGGGTGCCGGCCTTGGGTGCTTTCAACTGGCGGCGTTGCAGCTGGGCTTCGGCGAGTTGGGCTGCAGCCTGGGCCCTTTCGAGGGCGGCTTTGGCTTCACTCAAAGCAGCTTCGGCCACTTTGCTGCGGTTTTGGGCCTGCAGCAAGGCAGTTTGCTGGCTTTCGGCTTCCAAACGCGATTCGGCACCTGCCTGCACCAGTCGCTGCGAGGCGGCTGCCTGTTTTTCGGCGAGTTGTTGTGCCGACAAAGCTTCTTGTCGTTGTTGCTCGGCGCTTTTCACACGGGCTTCCTGCGCTTTGCGGTCGGCCAGGGCCTGCTGCCACTGGGCTTGTTCAATGGCATCATCAAGTTGTACCAACAAGCCGTTGGCGCCGAGGCTGTCGCCCGCTTCGGCGGCGATGGCGGTAACCAAACCACTTTCGGCAGCGGCCAGTGAAAGGATGCGGCCCGCACCTTCAACCCTGCCTATGGCCACAATGGTTTTGGCATCGAACTGGGCTTTTTCGGTGGTATTGGTAGTAGTGGTGGCTTCTTCCTTGCCGCCACATGCCGCCAGGAGAAACAAAAAGAGGTAAAGTGATTTATGCATGGTTTCGGTTTTAAGCATGGTGAAACAATTCGTCATCGCCGGGTTCGGTGGCCACCTGCCCGTTGTTGACATATAAAATACGGTCGGCAAAAGGTTTGAGACGCAAATCGTGGGTGACCACCGCCACCGATTTGCCCGTTTGTGAGAGCATTTTGAGCTCATCCATCACCACCGATACGCTGCGGATATCGAGCGCAGCCGTGGGTTCGTCGCACAACAGCAATCCCGGCTCGGTCACCAAAGCGCGGGCAATAGAAACGCGCTGTTGTTGTCCACCACTCAGCGCCTTGGGCAGGTTAAACCGCCGGTCGAGCATGTTCACTTTGCCCAGGGCTTCTTCGGCTTTTTCCCGGGCTTCTTTGCGGCCCACACCGCCCAGCAGCAGCGGCTGCATCACATTTTCGAGTGCATTGAGCGGGGCCAGCAGGTTGAAGCTCTGAAAAACAAAGCCGATGTTTTGCAGGCGCACCTTGGCCAAGGCATTGCCGTTGAGGCCGGTGACCGATTGTCCGTTGATGATCACATCGCCAGCCGTGGGGTAAATCACACATCCCAAGAGCGAAAGCAAGGTGGTTTTGCCCGAGCCCGAGGGACCAATGATGAGCGTGAGTTCGTTGCGCTGAAAGGCAACCGAAGTGGGCTCCAGGGCCGTGATGACCGTATCGCCGGTTTTGTATTGCTTGCTGGCGTTGACCAAAGAAGCTACCGTTTCCATTTTGTACGTTTTCGTATGCTGATGTGCAAATGTAGTACGTTTCAGAACTATTTACCAAATTATTTTTACGTTATCGTACCTTTTTTATAAATTTGCTACGTTATCGCACCAAATCATGCAACAAAAAGCCGTATTTCTCGAATTAACCGAAGCTTGGTACGACTTCCTCGAGCAGCAAGGCAACACCCCTTCCTTGTCGCTCACCGACTTTTCGGCCTTCCTGCAAAACAAAACGCAGCAACAAAGCGTAGAAAGGCGCCAAATGGGTGGTGAACAAGAAAGCTGGATCGACGAGACCTACAATACACAAGCCGACGACATTGCCATTTTGGTGGTGTTGCTTTACCGCTATGCCAAAAACTACATCAAAAAGGGCCTGGCCGACAGCAAAATCCAAACAGCCGATGAGTTTGCCTTTTTGATTACGCTGGTCACCTTTGAAAGCCTCACCAAAAGCGAGCTCATCCAAAAAATGGTGATGGAAAAAACTTCGGGCACCGAGGTCATCAAACGCCTGGTTAAAAACGGTCTCATGCACGAATTTGCCGATACCGACGACAAACGCAGCATCCGTGTAGCTTTAACGCCCTTGGGCCGGCAGGAGTTGTTCGCTGCCCTGCCACGCATGTCGCAAGTAACCAAACTGGTTTCGGGTAACCTCAATCGCACCGAACTGCAATCGCTCTCGTACCTCTTGCGCAAACTCGACCATGCGCACAACCTGCTTTACATGCAATACCGGCAGGCATCGCTCGAAGAATTGCAAGCGCAGATGGATCAGCTTTGAGGTTTATCGAACGACTGCTCCATGCGCTTGTAGCCTTTGTACCACCAAAAAATGGCTGGCAGGTAGAGGTTGTAGGTGCAGCCGGCCAATACCGAAGCCCACAGGGCCGACCAATCTTTGCAGCCCCAAGCCACCAGTACCGACAGCAAGGGAACCACAAACATGATGCGCAGCCGCTGCAAATGGGCCCGGGTATAGGCCACTTCAAACGCATTGAGCTGCAATCGCTGCTGCATGCGCAAAGCCCGCCAGTAAAAGAAGTGGAGGGTGAAATAAAGTCCGAAGGCCACAAAGCCATAATACACCATGAGCCAAGGCACCTGTTGGCCGCCAATGTGCACCAAACTTTCGGTAGCGAAAAACACCTGGGTTAAAAAGAGTGTCAAAAACCGCAGGGGATACACATAAAAAATCACCAGGGCTATAAACAGCATGTTCAGCAGCCGCAGCAGTCCGTCGTGCAGGCTGTAGATTTCCGAAAAGCGCTGGTGTTCGGCCCAAATCATGGCCAAAAAGCCAATGCTGATGAGAAAGGCAGGCAAGGTTTTGGTGAAACCCAACAAATCGGCAAAAGAGTTGGGATTGGCCAAATTAAAAATCAACAAGGTAATGGCTATGCCAAAAACCGCATCGGTCAGTGCATCTAAGCGGGTTGGATTTTCGCCCCGGTAACAGATGCGGGGGTGGTGGTGTGGCATGAAGGGTTGCAGCGGCCGCATGGGTAGAGGTTTGGGTTTACCCGAATTTCGGAACTCTACGGCGAATGGCCAAAAAATGGCGGGGGCGTTGGGTGAGCGGCTTGCAGATTTTGAACTCAATTTTGCGTGAAAATCACCCATACTAACCGACTTTTCACGGTAAACAGGAGGCCAATGCAGACGTATTTTATCAATGGAACGACCTGTAAGCACGGTCATGAGAAATTGCAACTCGGTCGTTAAACGTAGTCGAAACGAACAACTGCGTGATTCCAAAATTCTCTGCGAACTCCGGTCGAACCGCAAAGCGGTGAAGACCAAAATGCTCCGCCGGTCCCTGAGCGAAGTCAAAACGAACCGAATGTGTAAATTCAATAAATCTCTGCGAACTTCTACAGATGCCGACAGCATCGTCGGTACCGGCCAAGCTGCGCAACAGTGCAGGCCAAAGGCCTCCGTTAGCTCGCAGCCTGGGTAAAGCCTCTTTCTGCACGCAAAAAGCCATTCTGTGCCCCCAAAGCCTTTAAACACCGCACCGCAATCATCCTTTCGATAAAAAACTCTCCGCGCCCCCCGACGCCGTGGTCGGGGTCTAAGGATCTGCGGTTTCAACACCCGAACAGGCACCCCCTGCCCGCACCGCAACGCCTGTGGAAAAAGTCCTGCCGCCTTTACGCCTTCTTGCCTGCTTTAGCCGTATTTTTGGAGGATGGACTACCTGAAGTTGTTGAACCCCGAACAGCGTGCCGCCGTTGAATGCACGCAAGGGCCGGTGATGATCATTGCTGGCGCCGGTTCGGGCAAAACCCGCGTTTTAACCTACCGCATTGCCCACCTCATGCACCAGGGGGTTGATCCGTTTAACATCCTCTCGCTCACCTTTACCAACAAGGCGGCCCGCGAAATGCGCGAACGCATCGAAAAGGTAATGGGCACCGAGGCGCGCAACCTGTGGATGGGTACTTTCCACAGCGTTTTTGCCAAAATATTGCGGGTAGAAGCCCCTAAAATCGGCTATCCGAGCAACTTCACCATCTACGATACCGACGACAGCAAAAACCTACTCAAAAGCCTCATCAAAGAAATGAACCTCGATGCCGAGGTGTACAAGCCGGGCATGGTGTACAACCGCATTTCGGCAGCTAAAAACAACCTGATCAGCCCCGAAGAATACAAAAACACCCCCGAGCTCATCAGCGACGACATTGCTGCCCGCCGGGGCGAACTCTACCGCATTTACGAAAATTACGCCCAGCGCTGTTTTAAGTCGGGCGCCATGGATTTCGACGACCTGCTTTTCAAAACCTATGTGCTGCTGCGCACCCACGAAGACGTGCTCAACAAATACCAGCACCGCTTCAAGTACGTGCTGGTAGATGAGTACCAGGATACCAACTATGCGCAGTACCGCATCATCAAAATGATTGCCGCCGCCAACCGCAACATTTGTGTGGTGGGCGACGATGCCCAGAGCATTTACGCCTTCCGGGGTGCCAACATCCAGAACATCCTCAATTTCGAAAAGGACTACCCCGAGCTGCAAACCTACCGCCTCGAGCAGAACTACCGCTCTACCAAAACCATCGTACAGGCGGCCGGCAGTGTGATTGCCAAAAACATCCACCAGTTCGAAAAGAATTTGTGGACGGGCAACCAGCAGGGCGACCGCATCAAGCTGGTGAGCCACATCAGCGACAACGACGAAGGCCGTTTTGTAGCGCTCGACATCTTTGAGAAAAAGATGAAAAACCAGCTCAAAAATGCCGATTTCGCCATTTTGTACCGCACCAACGCCCAATCGCGCTCGTTTGAAGAATCGCTGCGCCGGCAGAACATTCCCTACCGGGTGTATGGCGGACTGAGCTTCTACCAGCGCAAAGAAATCAAAGACATGATTGGGTATTTGCGCTTGATTGTGAATCCCAACGACGAGGAAGCCCTCAAGCGCGTGATCAATTACCCTACCCGCGGCATTGGCAAAACCAGCATCGACAAACTCATTGTGCTGGCCGACCAAAACGATGTGGCCTTGTGGGAAGTGGTAAGCAACGTGCATAACTACAATTTTGGCGCAGGGGCGCAGAAAATCGCCGATTTCGCCACCATGATCCAGAGTTTTCAGGCTTTGGAGAAGAAAAAAAACGCCTACGACCTGGCCCAGCACGTGGCCAAGCAGAGCGGCTTGCACGGCATGCTCTACAGCGATAAAACGGTAGAAGGCGTGAGTCGACTCCAAAACTTGGAAGAATTGCTCAACGCCATCAAGGAGTTTGTAGAAAACGACGAGGTGATTGAAGGCGAAGAGCTGGCAGGCGACAAAAGCCTGGGCACCTTTTTGCAAAATGTGTCGCTGCTCACCGATGCCGACAAAGATGCCGACGACGAAAATGCCGATAAAGTGGTGCTCATGACCGTGCACCAGGCCAAGGGTTTGGAGTTCAAGCAGGTGTACATTGTGGGCATGGAAGAAAACCTCTTCCCCTCGCAGATGTCGCTCAACAGCCGCAACGATTTGGAAGAAGAGCGCCGCCTGTTTTACGTGGCCATTACCCGGGCCGAAGAAAGCCTTACCATCAGCTACGCCCTCACCCGCTTCAGGCACGGCAGCTTGTTCAATTGCGAACCGAGCCGTTTTATCCAGGAAATGGATCCGGCCACGCTCGAAATAGTAGGGGCACGCCAGCCTTCGTACGATTTTAACGCCCAGCAAGAGCGCAACAGCTGGAACCAGGGCTGGAGCGGCATGAACAACCAACCCACCCGTACGGTGGCTGTGCGCAAACCGCAGCCTACTCCGCTGGCCCAGCAGCAGCAAGCCACCCGTTTAACGGCCGATGAAGACTTTGTGCCCGACAATCCCGCTTCCTTGCAGGTGGGCATGAAGGTAGAACACCAGCGTTTTGGTTTGGGCGAAGTGGTAGCCCTTGAAGGCACAGCGCCCGATACCAAGGCAACCATTTTATTTCAAGGACTCGGACAGAAGCAGATTTTGTTGAAATTTGCCAAAATCAAAATAATCTCCTAAGCTTACTGCATGGCTTTAGACTACAATACCGACCGCGAACAACTCGTGATATCGGAATACGGGCGCAACGTACAGCGCATGGCCCGCCACCTGCACAGCATAACCGAGCGCAACGAGCGCAACCGGGCTGCCCAGCAAGTCATTGATGTAATGGCCCTGCTCAATCCGGCCAACCGCGATGCCGCCGATTACAAACAGAAGCTGTGGGACCACCTCTTTCAAATTGCCGGCAAGGAGTTGGATGTGGATAGTCCCTTCCCCAAGCCCGACAAAGAGGTGATTTTTCACCAGAACCGCCGGCCGGGATATCCCAACCAAGACATCAAAATCCGTCACTACGGCAAAATCCTCGAGCGCATGATCGACGAGGCGGTGGCCATGGAAGAAGGCCCCGAGCGCCAAAGTTTGTGCGAGTACATTGCCAACTTCATGAAGATGAGCTACCGCAACTGGAACAAGGTGGTGATCAACGACGAAGATATTTTCCAGGATTTGCGCAAGTTATCGCGCGGGCACATCAATTTGTCGACCGAAAGCACCGTATTGGAAACCAATTACGGCGGCCACAGCGACAAGCCTGCGAACAACCAAAACCGCAAGAATTTCAAAAATAAGAACCGCTTTAACCGCAATAAAAAGAACCCACGCTGATGTCGCAGCTCGATTCCTTTGAAGTCATAGGCTCACAGCGCCTGCACGGTGAAATCACCCCGCAAGGCGCCAAAAACGAAGCCCTCCAAATCATTTCTGCCGTGCTGCTCACTGCCGAGCCGGTTACCATCCACAACATTCCAAACATCCTCGATGTAAACAACCTCATCAAGTTGTTGGGCGAGATGGGCGTAGAGGTGTTGGCTTTGGGCGAGGGCAGCTACCGTTTCAAAGCGGCCAACATCAACCTCGATTATTTGGGTTCGCCCGAGTTCCGTTCGCGCGGGGCCGGTTTGCGCGGATCAATCATGATTTTGGGTCCGCTTTTGGCCCGCTTTGGCAAGGGCTTTATTCCCAAGCCCGGAGGTGATAAGATTGGTCGCCGCCGTTTAGACACGCACTTTTTGGGTTTCCAGAAGTTGGGTGCACGTTTTGAGTACGATGCCAAGGAAGACTTTTTCCGTGTGTATGGCGATCAGCTCAAGGGCACACACATCCTGCTCGACGAAGCTTCGGTAACCGGTACGGCCAACGTGCTCATGGCCGCTTCCATGGCCGAGGGCACCACCACCATTTACAATGCCGCCTGCGAGCCTTACATACAGCAGTTGTGCCGCATGATTAACCGCATGGGCGGTAAAATCGACCCCAACAGCATTGGTTCTAACCTCCTCCGCATCGAAGGGGTGAAAGAGTTGGGTGGCACCGAGCACACCATGCTGCCCGACATGATCGAAGTAGGTAGCTTCATTGGCTTAGCGGCCATGACCAAGGGCGACATCACCATCAAAAATGCCGGCATCGAACATTTGGGTGTTATTCCGGGTGTTTTTCAGCGTTTGGGCATCCACATGGAGTTCCGCGGCGACGATATTTACGTTCCCGAGCAAGACAGCTACACCATCGATACCTTCATCGACGGCTCTATCCTCACCATTGCCGATGCCCCTTGGCCGGGACTTACTCCCGACTTGTTGAGCATTGTGTTGGTAGTGGCCACCCAGGCCAAAGGATCGGTCTTGGTGCACCAAAAGATGTTTGAAAGCCGCTTGTTCTTCGTCGACAAACTCATCGACATGGGCGCGCAAATCATCCTTTGCGATCCGCACCGCGCCACGGTAATCGGCCTCGACCGTCGTTACCCCTTGCGCGCCATCCGCATGACCTCGCCCGACATTCGTGCCGGTGTTGCCCTGCTCATCGCTGCCCTTTCGGCCGAGGGAACCAGCATCATCGACAATGTGAACCAAATCGACCGCGGTTACCAGAACATCGAAGCCCGCTTGAAGGCTTTGGGCGCGCAAATACGACGGGTTTAATTAAAAATGACATTCCATTTTGGAATGTCAAGTTCAACCAACTATCATATTGATATTCCAATCTGGAATATCAAGTTCAACCGTCAGCCAACTTGATATTCCATTTTGGAAGGGCAAGTTCATCCATCAGCCATCTTGCTATTCCAATTTGGAAGGTCAAGTTCAACCGTCAGCCAACTTGATATTCCATTTTGGAAGGTCAAGTTCATGGATCACCCATCTTGCTATTCCAATTTGGAAGCTCAAGTGCATCCTTCGGCCATCTTGCTATTCCAATTTGGAAGGTCAAGTGCATCCATCAGCCAACTTGCTATTCCAATTTGGAAGGTCAAGTGCATCCATCAACCAACTTGCTATTCCAATTTGGAAGGTCAAGTCCATCCTTCAGCCAACTTGCTATTCCAATTTGGAAGGTCAAGTGCATCCATCAGCCAACTTG
>ERZ1066127.1132-NODE-1132-length-10936-cov-9.900561_pt1 | contig 10936 bp, 6 predicted proteins | sample MGYA00382774_ERZ1066127 | MGnify/ENA primary metagenome ERZ1066127 (study PRJEB33369, sample SAMEA5778357) | biofilm metagenome | biome: Industrial cooling water; feature: Water cooling tower basin; material: Biofilm | place: United Arab Emirates | collected... | reverse complement strand
GAGCGTTCAATGTGCGGCATAATCGCCAGATGCCGGCCATCGTGCGAGTACAAAGCCGCTACTGCGCGATCGGAGTCGTTCGGGTTTCCCGGATATTCGGCATAGGAAAAGGTGGCTCCAATGTTAACCTTCAGATCGCTTGGTAAACGGAAGCGACCTTCACCGTGGGCCAGCCAAACCCCCAAACGCGCACCGGCATAACTTTGCAACATGACGGAATGGTTCTGCGGAATGGTAACATTGACAAAAGCGGATTCAAACTTACCCGAGCCATTGTGGTGCATTTTAGGGTGCTGCTGAATATCCAACTCACGATAGACAAGTCCTAACTCCATCATCACCTGGCAACCGTTACAAACACCGAGACTTAGCGTATCCGGCCGGTTGTAGAAATTTTCCAGGGCAGTTTTGGCTTTCGCATTATACAGGAATGCCCCCGCCCAGCCTTTGGCCGAGCCCAGCACATCGGAGTTGCTAAACCCGCCCACGAACACGATCAGGTTGACATCCCGGAGATCTTCACGGCCACTCACCAGATCGGTCATGTGCACGTCTTTTACATCGAAGCCCGCGAGGTACAAAGTGTAAGCCATTTCCCGGTCTCCGTTCACACCCTTCTCCCGAATGATGGCGGCTTTGATTCCACTTGGGTTTCTTCTACGCGGGTCAATGCTATAAGTCGCAAACGTACCCGTGAAGCGCGGTTGAAATTGGTAGGCCAGGGGTTGATGCCCCAGATTGTTCTTGCGCAGGTTCGCGTGTCCTTTCGGACGTTGAATCTTATCGAACAGGTAGGAGGTATTAAACCACAGTTCGCGATGCTCAGCCACGGCCAATTCAATTTGACTAGCACCCGACACCAGGGTGACCTTTTCATTCATGATCACGGTGCCCAGCGTTTCCACGGCAATGCCCTGATCGGTTAACGCCTGGCGAACCTTTTCCGCGTTGGCCACCTGAATAACGACTCCCGGATTTTCGGCAAAAAGTTTGCGCACGAGGTCATCCCCCGGGTTGAATTGAAGGCGCAGGCCTGCTCCCGGTACAGCAAAACACATTTCCAGGAGAGTCGTGATCAAACCGCCAGACGAAATATCATGTCCGGACAAAATCTGGTTCTCGCGAATGAGATTTTGGATGGCACCAAAACAAGCTGCGAAGTATTGGGCATCGCGCACGGTAGGCACGTCAGTGCCTAATGCATTGACAATCTGGGCGAGGCTGCTGCCGCCCAGGTGGCGTGCGTCTTTTGAGAAATCAATATACAGTAATGAGGAGCCCTCCAGGGGGGCGAGATCGGGCGACACGGTTTGGCGAATATCCTGTACTTCCGCCACCGAGGAAATAATCACCGTGCCGGGTGAGTACACGATATCACCGTTCGGATACTTCTGCGTCATGGACAGCGAGTCCTTACCGGTCGGAATATTAATGCCGAGTTCAATTGCAAACTGACTCACCGCTTCCACCGCCTGGTAAAGGCGTGCGTTTTCGCCTTCATTTTTGGCCGGCCACATCCAGTTGGCACTGAGCGACACGCCCTTTAGTCCATGGGTAAGTGGCGCCCACACGAGATTGGTTAACGCTTCGGCAATGGCCAGACGACTGCCGGCAGCGGCATTCACCAACGCAGCGACCGGGGCATGCCCGATGGATGTGGCTATTCCTTTATGACTGAGAAAATCGATGGCCATCACGCTCACGTTATTGAGCGGCAGTTGCAGCGCCCCGCACGTCTGCTGCGTGGCCACTTTGCCGGTAACGGAGCGGTCAACTTTGTTCGTTAACCAATCTTTGCAGGCCACGGATTCCAATTGCAGAATCTGCCTCACATAGTCCTGTATCTTCGCCACATCGTACGACACGTTGCTGTATCTGGTGGATGGCGTGACATCATTCAGCACGGTTTTGGGTGATGAACCAAACAGGTGCTTCACCTCAAGATTTACCGGTGACTGGCTTTTGTTCTGCCGGGCGAAAACAAACCGGTGGTCATCGGTGGCTTCACCTACCACGTACATCGGGGCGCGCTCGCGGTCGGCCACTTTCTTCAGCAGCTCGGTATGGGCAGCACCAATGGCAATGCCCATTCGTTCCTGCGATTCGTTGCTGATGATTTCCTTGTCCGAAAGGGTTGGGTCACCAACGGGCAGTTGATCAATCATGATTTTTCCGCCTGTATCCTCGAGCAATTCGCTGAAGCAGTTCAGATGCCCTCCGGCCCCGTGGTCGTGAATGGAAACGATCGGGTTTTGGTCTGATTCGACCATCGCGCGGATGGCATTCATCACGCGCTTTTGCATTTCGGGGTTCGAACGCTGAATGGCGTTCAGTTCAATGGCATTCGCATACTCACCTGTGGCAACGGAAGAAACGGCACCGCCCCCCATGCCGATGCGGTAGTTGTCGCCCCCCATCATCACGATCTGATCGCCCGCCTTCAGTTTTTCTTTTTTGCTGTCTTTTTCTTTGCCGAAGCCAATGCCACCGGCCAGCATAATCACTTTGTCGTAACCGAACTTCCGCGTTCGCTCTACATGCTCAAATGTGAGTACACTGCCGCAGATTAACGGTTGACCGAATTTGTTACCAAAGTCACTGGCACCATCGGATGCTTTAATCAGAATTTCAGCCGGGGTTTGATACAACCATTTTCGTGGCTCAATATTTTGTTCCCAGGGGCGGGAGGCGGTCAGGCGCGGGTACGAAGTCATGTACACTGCGGTGCCCGCTAAGGGGAGCGAACCTTTACCGCCAGCCAGGCGATCACGAATTTCACCACCCGAACCCGTGGCCGCTCCGTTGAACGGTTCCACGGTGGTAGGGAAATTATGTGTCTCTGCTTTTAATGAAATCACCGAATCAAAATCGTTTACCTCAAAGAAGTCTGGCCTGTCCTGCCGGGCCGGTGCAAACTGTTCCACGCGGGGTCCTTTGATGAAGGCCACGTTGTCTTTGTAAGCCGAAACAATGTAGTTGGGATTCTCGCTGGATGTTTTCTTGATCAGTTGAAAGAGGGTGGATGGCTTTTCCTTACCATCAATGACGAATGTGCCGTTGAAAATTTTATGCCGGCAGTGTTCGCTGTTCACCTGTGAAAAACCGAATACCTCGCTGTCGGTTAGCTTTCGCCCGAGTTTCCAACTCACTTCGTTCAGGTAGTCGATTTCCTCCGCGCTCAGGGCCAGGCCTTCGCGCTCGCTGTAGGTTGCGATATCATCAACCTCGCGTATGGGTTCCGGTGCGTGGTGAATAGTGAAGAGTTCTTGGTCCAATACGGGGTACACATGCTGCAGCATGCGGTCGTGATTGGCATGGGCGGCATCCACTTCAAAAAATTCCTCGATGCGCGTGATTCCCGCAATGCCCATCGTTTGGGTGATTTCTACGGCATTGGTACTCCAGGGCGTGATCATTTCTTTGCGCGGGCCGATGAAACTGCCGGTGAGTTCTTTTTCCGTCAGAGGTTTGGCCCCGCCAAAAAGCCAGATCAGTTTTTCCAGGTCAGCAACAGAAAAGGGTTGCGCGTGTCCAACGGCATACAGCAGGTTGGACTCAGCACGAAAGAAGACGATCATGGAAGGTGACGGAGATTAAGCGCCAAAAATACGACCATTTGGCTTATTTGCCCGTGTCAAAATTATCTTTTCTGGGTGTGATCCCCGGGCCTGACCAGCAAGCCCACTGCCTTGCTAATCAGGTCATTGTGCCCCGCCTCCAATTCGAGTAGTTGGCTGTTTTTCACCGAGCCGGCAAAGGGTTTCATATTGGCCGTAGTAATGATCTTGTCAAAGCGGCCGGTGATCAGCACCAGGGGGATTCCGTTTTGGTTCAATTGGTCAGCCACTTTTTTCACGTTGAACTTTAAGTGCCGGAAATAAACCCACGAGTAGTACACCCGTCTTCTTTTTTCCTCGGTGTTCATCTGATGTTCCGCAAAGCGGAGAATGCCGTTATCAACCAGATGCAGTTGGCGCAGCAGTACCACCAGGGCATGCAGGCGGCCCGGCTTTAAGATCATACTGCGGAAAAGCGCCCGTGTGGCGATGGGGTAGGTGGCCAGGCTATACCAGAAACTGGTTTTGATTCCATCCGGGGCCAGCAGGATGAGGCGATCAATACGGGGCGCGAAGAACTCCAGGGTCGTCAAGGCAAACTTACCTCCGAGGCTAAACCCGCCCACCTCAAAACGATCGATACCTTCCTGTTGAAGAAAGGTGTCCATGATTATCTGCCAGTCCGGTTTTTCAATGGCTTCGCGCATCGGCCAAACGCTGTTGCCGTGAAAAAAGAGGTCGAAGGCATACACCGTGTAGATTTCGCCCAACACTTTCGCGTGTTGAAGGAACACCTCGCTGCTTTGGCCAAAACCGTGGAAAAGCAGCAGTGACACGGTGCCCTGGCCAGCCCGGGAGTAGTGGAGTTCTGATTCCTGAAACCGAATGAAGCCGCGGTGTGGAGTCACGCAGGCAAAAGTAGCCAAAGGACTTACAAGCTTTTTACAGGTAATTTTGGGCATGTTAAAATAAATCGGCCTGTGGTTGCGTCTTACCCGCTATATGCGCGCCATAGCATTAACCCTGGACATGCAGGAATCCATCAAGCAAGACACCTTCCGGCAAGAGAAAGACAAACTGTTGGGTTTTATCCGCAGCCGCGTCCGCACTTCGGAAGAGGCGGAGGATATTCTGCAAGATGTGTTTGTTCAGTTTGTCGCGGGTTTTGATACGATTGACTCGGTTGACCGCATCACATCCTGGCTATACAGCGTGGCCCGAAACAAGATTATCGACCGGTACAGGCGCGATGCCGTGCGCCCGCAGAAAACCGATTTTGAGTTTACAGCCGGCCGCGATGATGATGCGCCTTTGAGTTTGCAAGATATTTTGCCCGACCTGGGCAACAGCCCCGAAGCCTCGCTGCTGCGCGATGCCATCTGGGATCAGATTATGCTGGCGCTGGAAGAGTTGCCGGCTGAGCAGCGCGAGATATTTATTCAGAATGAGATGGAGGAGAGGAGCTTTCGGGAAATCGCAGAGGAGACCGGCTTGTCGATCAACACGCTGCTCTCGCGCAAGCGCTACGCCATTATCGCGCTGCGAAAGAAATTGCAGACTTTTTATGATGATGTAGTTGGCGATGGCCGATAACCAATATGTGACGATCAAAACTTGTGCGTTATGAAACGAATGAAACGGGGATATAAAATTGCATTGGTAATTGTCTTTGGGCTACTCGCGGTACTTGCCTTCGGGTATGTCACCATGCTGTTGTGGAACTGGCTGGTGCCGGATCTTTTCGGTGGGCCGGTAATCAACTTCTGGCAAACGTTGGGTCTGCTGGTATTAAGTAAGATTCTCTTTTCGGGCCTGGGGGGTAAAAGCGGCCGGGGCCGTGGACATTGGAAAGAAAAGCTGAGTAACCTGAGCCCGGAAGACCGCGAGCTTTTTAAGCAGAAGATGAAGGACAAGTGGTGCCGCTGGGAAGAGGAGAAATCCGGAGGGTCTACGGGCAGTTCCGCAAACGGTTGAGGCCGCTTTTTCTAAAATTTCTGAAAAAATATCGCTGAAAACCTGAACCTAAGCCCAAAAAGGCCGTTGTAGGGAACTGTGGAAACTTTGGATATTTAAATAGTTTCCTCAGTTTTGCGCCCCTTATGGAAGACCAGGACATCAAAAACAAAATTTTGCGGGGAGCCGAGGAACTGTTCATGAAGTTTGGCGTGCGCTCGGTTTCGATGGATGATGTGGCCCGCCACCTCTCCGTCTCCAAAAAAACCATCTACCAGTATTTTGCTGATAAGGACGAGTTGATCACCAGCGTTTCCAGAAGTCATATGGAACGCGATAAAGTGGAGTTTGAAAAACTTCATGCCGAGTCAGCCAATGCCATCGATGAGTTGGTGAAGATTTCCGAAGCCATGGCGCGCGACTTCAAAAATATGAACCCGGCCCTGCTGTATGATCTTCAGAAGTTCCATCCGAATGCGTGGAACGTATGGCTCGACTACAAGAATGACTATATCCGCCAGTCGGTGATGCGCAACCTGACGCAAGGCATTGGCGAAGGATACTTCCGCCCGGAAATCAACACCGAGGTGCTGGCCATTTTGCGCATCAACACGGTGGAGTTGGGCTTTAGCGATCAACTTTTCCCTCCGGGTAAGTTCGAAGTGGTGGATGTTCAGATGCAGATTTTTGAGCACTTCATTTTGGGCCTGCTCACGGACAAAGGCCGCAAACTCTACGAGAAATACAAAAACAAAGAATCCCGTACCCTTGAAACCCCTATCTTATGAAATCCATTTTTAAGATTCCCTTGCTGCTACTGCTGGTACATGTGGCGCAGGCCCAGACTGAACCAGCAGCTGGCTTGAAGATGTACTCGCTCTAGCAGTGTATTGATTATGCCCGCGACAACAATCCGAATTTAAAGAACGCGCGTGCAGCGCTGCAGAGTTCGCAAGCCCGCGTTGGCGAAATTGTAGCTACCGGTTTGCCCCAAATCAGTGCGTCCGGTAACCTCACGGACAACTATCAGATTCCCACCTCCTTTTTGCCGGCCCAGATTTTTGATCCCAATGCGCCTGCCGGAGAGTTCATTGGGGTGCAGTTCGGTACCAAATACACGGGCGCTGGCTCGCTGAATCTGGACCAAATGATTTTCAATGGTTCGTATTTCGTTGGATTGAAGGCCAGCCGTACCTATACCGAACTTGCCCGCAAGGACCTGGTGAAGTCGGAAACCGACATGGTTGAAGCCATCAAAAAAGCGTACTACTCCGTGCTGGTGAATAAAGAACGCGTTGACCTGGTTAACCGCAATCTTCAGCGAATTGACTCGTTGCTGCGGCAGACGCGCATCCAATTTGAAAATGGATTCGTAGAGAAAATTGATGTGAACCGGATTCAGGTTCAGTACAACAACCTGGTTAACGCGCAGAAGAATGCTGCGTTGGGGCTCACCATGAGTTATAACTTGCTGAAGTTCCAGATGGGCCTGCCCATTCAGGAAATGATCGGTTTGAGCGATAGTCTGGAAACCATCAACTCAGCTGTTTTAGACGAGTCGTTCCGCACTGGTTTTCAATACACCAACCGGATCGAGTATAATCAACTCGAAGTCAACCGGGCATTGGTAGAGCTGGATATCCGAAACGTGAAATCGCAGTATCTGCCAACGATTGATTTCTTCGCCAATTATGGCGCCAGCTACGGAACCTCTACGGCCAACGACTTTCTTCAATTCGGTGCTAACTGGCGATCGCTGGGGTCGTTCGGGCTGAGGGCCAACGTGCCGATTTTTGACGGCTTGCGGAAGAGCAAAGTGATACAGCAGAAGAAGAGTCAATTGAGTCAGATTGACAATACGCTTGATTTAACGCGAAGACAAATTGATATGGAGCAGGAGCAAGCCACATTATCGTTCAACAACAATATTGAAACACTTCGGATGCAACGGCAGAATATGGACTTGTCGCGCGAGGTGTATGATGTGGCTGTTATCAAGTATCAGCAAGGCGTAGGATCCAACCTCGAGGTAATTGATGCAGACGCGGCCTACAAAGAGGCGCAAACCAATTATTTCGCGGCACTTTACGATACACTGATTGCTTCGGTGGATTTGGAAAAAGCGTATGGAAAACTCATACCGGTATCAAAATAAAATAACCAGCTAACACCCCTACTATGAAACATACACTAACTATTGCAACACTCGTGCTGTTGGTTGCGGCTTGCGGGCAAAAAGACACCAACTCACTCGAGGCCAAAAAGCAAGAGCTTGAAAAGATTAAAGCTGAGATGGCGGATCTAAAATCCAAAGTCAGTGCTTTGGAAAAAGAAATCAAAGCGCAAGACCCCACCTTTGGGAAGGCCGCTGCCATTCGGGTGGAGGGTATTCTGGTGAAGCAGGGTGCCTTTGAGCGGTTTACCGAAGTGCGCGGTTCGGCTGAGTCACGAAGAAATGTGGCCATCAGTTCGCAAATGGGTGGTGAAATCAAACGGGTGCACGTTCGTGAGGGTCAGCGTGTGGCCAAAGGCGATGTACTCGTGAGCCTGAACGCTGAAGTACTGCAGAGTTCACTGGCCGAGCTAAAAAGCACTTACGACTTGGCGAAAACCACCTATGAACGCCAGGAACGTTTGTGGAAGCAGAAGATTGGTACCGAGATGCAATACTTACAAGCCAAAAACCAAAAAGAGGGAATTGAAAAGCGTATTGCTGCAACGGAAGCGCAATTGGATCAACTTATTTTAAAAGCTCCGTTCAGCGGAACGATTGATCAGGTGGATGCCCTCGAAGGGCAGCTCGCTACTCCCGGGCTCCCGCTGGTGCGCATTGTGAGCGCATCGGATTTGTACATCAATGCCGATGTGTCGGATGACTTCATCGGCAAAATCAAGGCTGGTGATAAAGTGAAAGTTTTCTTCCCCGGCCCTGACACCGAACTGAATTCATACGTGTCGTCCGTGGGTCAGGTGATTAATCCGGAGAACCGCACCTTTTCGGTCGAGGTTAAACTACCCGATGGGTCCAGTGTTCAACCCAATCAGATTGCAGCCGTAACGTTCCGCGACTACGTCAATGCCAATGCATATTCGGTTCCGACTAAGCTGATTCAACGCGATAGCCAGGGCCAGTTTGTGTATTTGGTAGAGAAAAAGAACAATGAAACGGTGGCGCGCAAAGCGTACATACAAACCGGGGTGTCCTATAACGGTAACACCGAGGTGCTCACGGGATTGAGCAGCGGCCAGTTACTGGTCGGTGCCGGATTCCGTGAAGTGGCGGATGGCGTAGAAATCGAAGTGGCCGAGTCGACCACACCCATTGCAAAAGGTTAATTCGTTACCAATATGAGCCAGCAGAATCAACCCGAGCCGAAGAAAGTCGATAAGCAATTCGGCCTCACCACGTTCTCTTTGAAGAATGGTACCATGGTGATGTTCCTGACGTTCCTGATCGTGGTCGTGGGGATTCTCACCTACATCACGCTGCCCAAAGACAGCTACCCGGAGATCAAGCAATCCATTGTGTACATCGGTACGCCTTACCCCGGCAACTCTCCGGTTGACATGGAGAACCTGGTAACGCGACCCATAGAAAAAGAGATCAACACGATCTCCGAAGTAGATAACATCAAATCCACTTCCGTTCAGGATTACTCCACCATCATCGTAGAGTTTGATCCCAAAGTAAAAGTGGAGGATGCCCTCACCAAGGTAAAGGATGCCGTGGACCGGGCGAAGCCCAAATTACCCCAGGATCTTCCGGCCGATCCAAACGTGTTTGATATCAACTTCTCGGAGTTCCCCATCATGAACATTAACCTGGCGGGTAACTACACGCTGGAAGAGTTGAAGAAATATGCCGAGTATCTGGAGGATGAGATTGAGAAAATCTCCGAGATCTCGAAAGCGGATATCCGCGGCATTGATGACAAAGAGGTCAAAATTCAGGTTAATCCATACGAGCTTGAGGCACGTCAGCTCAGCTTTCGCGATATTGAAGATGCCGTGCGTGCGGAGAACCTGACGCAATCGGGTGGCAATGTGCTGGACGGTGGCGTGCGCAGAACCATCCGTGTGTTGGGTGAGTTCAGCGACCCCAAGCAACTGGAGGATATCGTGATCAAACACGAAAAAGGTAACATCGTGTACCTGAAAGATGTGGCCAAGGTCGAATTTGACTACGTGGAGGCCGTAAGCTATGCCCGGCTCAAGAAAGAGCCTGTCGTGATGGTAGATGTGGTGAAGCGAAGTGGCGAAAACCTGATTCATGCCACGGAGAAAATCCGTGCCGTACTGGCCGATGCCCAGGAAAATGTCTTCCCAAAGGATTTGCGTGTGAGCATCACGAACGATCAATCTTCGTTCACGCAGGAGATGGTGAGCAGCCTGGAGAATAACATCATCTCGGGGGTTATTGTGGTGGTGATTATTCTGTTGTTGTTCATTGGTACACGCAATGCTTTGTTCGTGGGCATGGCTATCCCTTTATCCATGTTCCTCACGTTCATTGTGCTGCAATGGCTCGGCATGACCATCAACATGATGGTGTTGTTCGGTTTGATTATGGCGCTGGGTATGTTGGTCGATAACGGTATCGTGGTGGTAGAGAATATTTATCGCCTTCGCTCAGAGGGCTACTCCATGTGGGACGCAACCCGCCTGGGCGTGGGTGAAGTGGCCGTGCCGATCATATCGTCAACCGCTACCACCGTGGCGGCATTTATCCCGCTCATGTTGTGGCCCGGTATCATGGGGCAGTTTATGCGCTACCTGCCGATTACGCTTACGGTGTCACTGACAGCGTCACTCTTTGTTGCGCTGGTCATCAACCCGGTGTTTATCATGCGGTACATGCGTATGGACAACGAAATTGTGGTTCAGCACAAAAACCTTCTACTCATTGTGTTCATTGAGTTTGTAGTCGGTGCTTTGATCTTATTGGCTGGCGTAACCTGGTTAGGCAATTTGATTATCGCCCTTGGGTTGCTGACGCTTCTGAATGTGTATGTATTGGTACCGATGTCCAACCGCTTTCAGCGGTCGTTTTTGCCTAAAGTGGAGAATGCTTATGAGCGCACCGTAATGTGGGCATTGAAACGGCCAGGCGCGGTGTTTGGCGGCACGGTGGTTCTGCTGGTTATGTCCTTTGTTTTGTTTGGAATTAAGCAGCCCAAAGTCCTGTTCTTCCCGGAAAGCGATCCTAAATATGTCAACGTATTTGTGGAGTTCCCGGTAGGGGCGGATATTCAGGAGACCAACGAATTTACACGGGCCATTGAGGAGAAGGTATTGAAAGCGGTGGAGCCTTATGGAAACACGGTCGAGTCAGTGATTGCTAATGTGGGTGCTGGCACGGGCGACCCCAACGACATGTCGAGCATTGGCCAGGCCGAGTCGCCCAACAAGGCGCGTATCACCGTTAA
>ERZ1066127.1131-NODE-1131-length-10947-cov-14.129545_pt1 | contig 10947 bp, 10 predicted proteins | sample MGYA00382774_ERZ1066127 | MGnify/ENA primary metagenome ERZ1066127 (study PRJEB33369, sample SAMEA5778357) | biofilm metagenome | biome: Industrial cooling water; feature: Water cooling tower basin; material: Biofilm | place: United Arab Emirates | collected... | reverse complement strand
CGGTACCCAGCGGGGTGTGATGCCAATAGGCTTGGGTCACGTTCATCTCACCTCCGCGTGCATGGAAGGTGTCTTCAAACTGCTCGTTGTGTTCGGACTTGCGGAAGTACGGCAACACATCATCGTATCCCCAGCCTTCGCAGCCGAGCGAGGCCCAATGGTCATAGTCTTCGCGTTGCCCGCGGATGTAGGCCATGGCATTGGTTGAACTGCTGCCGCCCAGCACTTTGCCGCGCGGGTGATAAATTTTGCGGTTGTTCAGATGGGGCTGGGGCACGGTATAGTAACAACCCCAATCCACGGAAGAGTGATGCAGATTCATATATCCACCCGGGATGTGGATCAGCGGGTTTTTGTCTTTACCACCCACTTCCAGCAACAGCACCGTGCGGGCCGGATCGGCCGAAAGGCGATTCGCCAAAACACAACCTGCCGAACCGGCACCGACAATGATAAAGTCGTAGGTCATGCCCCAAGGTAAGTGAATCCGGCAGGAGTGCCGCGCCAAAAGCATGGAAATCCGGCCAAAATGGAGGCTTTCAAAAAAATCCGGAAAAAATTTATGATTTGCTGAACACTGTTCAGTACGTTTGCGTATACGCAAGACAAAACGATGGGCGTGGTCGAACGAAAGCAACGGCACAAGGAAGAGCTGAAAAAAGACATCCTGGCGGCAGCCCGTGAGTTATTCACCGAGCGCGGCTGGGAGTCAACGTCTATTCGCAACATCGCGGAGAAGATTGAATACTCTCCGGCCACCATATACCTCTATTACAAAGACAAGAATGAGATCATTTTTGACTTGCACCGCGAGGGATTCAAGTTGTTGATCGACTACTTTGGCGTGCTGAAAGGCGTTGCAGACCCCTTTGAGCGCCTGAAGGCGATGGGGCGTGCCTACATTCGTTTTGCTCTTGAAAATCAGGATACATACAAGCTCATGTTTGTCATGGAGGAGCCGCTCAGGCATGTGGAGAGCTGCGTAGCCCAGGATTGGAATGAAGGAGACCGCGCGTTCGATATCCTGCTCAACACCGTTGCCGAATGCCAGCAGAAGGGGTATTTCAAAAACCTCCACACCGCCAACATATCCTTTGTGATCTGGAGTACCATGCACGGTTTGTGCACGCTGCGGACCAGCGGCCATTTGGGTCATGTCGGCCTTGTGCGCAACAGCGGTATGGATATCGACCTGCTGCTGACCAATGCTTATGAAGAATTTGTGAAGATGATGGAACAACTTAAGGCCTAAAAAAATTTGACAAATACTTAACAGTGTTCATAATGAAAACGGCATTTATTTTACTTGTTTCCGGGCTTTTGATGGGGGGCTTTGTACAAGCCCAAAGCCCCAATGCCCTGGACAGCTACGTTCGTCAGGGGCTGGAGCGAAACATAGTGGTGCAGCAAAAGAGTATCAGCCTGGAGAGGGCCATGCTGTCGTTAAAAATGGCCAATGGCATGTTTGCGCCTTCCGTATCGCTACTGGGAAACTTCACCAGCGGTGAAGGCGGCCGAAGCATCAGCTTTCCCATAGGTGATATCATGAACCCCGTGTACACCACGCTGAACCAGCTCACGGCTTCCGACCAGTTTCCGCAATTGGAAAACGTCAACACAAACTTTTTCCCCCGCAACTTTTACGATGTCCGTGCGCGAACGTCCATGTCGTTGCTGAATACGGATTTGATTTACAACAAGAAGATCAGGGGGCAGCAAGTGCTGTTGCAGGAATACGAAGTTCAGGTGTACCAGCGGGAGTTGGTGCGGAACATCAAGGTAGCCTACTTCAATTACCTAAGCGCCCGCGAAGGCGTGGTGATTTACCAGAGTGCCCTCACCCGGGCGCAAGAAGGCAAGCGTGTAAACGAGTCGTTGCTGGCTAACGGCAAAGGATTGCCCGCCTACGTGCTTCGGTCGCAAGGCGAAATTGAAAACATTAAGGCACAACTGGTGGATGCCGAGCGCCAAGTCGAAAATGCCCGGTTGTATTTTAACTTTTTGCTTAACCGCGAGGGCACGGAGGAGATCAGCACAGATTTTGTGCCCGAGCTGAGTACGGTGACGACCCTGCTGGCCGAGGATGCCGCACCCACGCAACGCGAAGAATTGCTGCAGATCAAAACGGCTCAAGAGCTCAACCAACAGGTGTTGAAAATGAACAAGCTCTTCTGGGCACCCCGCGTCAGCGGCTTTGTGGACTTGGGCGCGCAGGCCGAAAACCTGGAATACTCCAGCAAAGCCAACTATTATCTCTACGGCTTTCAACTTGAGATGCCGCTCTTTGCCGGGTTCACGAATCGGCATAAAATTTCTCAATCGCGGCTTGACGTGAGAAACGCGGAACTCAACGTGGATCAGGTCAACCGACAGTTGCGCCTCTCGACCGAAGTGTCGCGGAATGCGCTGGTCAGTGCCTTTCAAAACTACCAGTCGGCCCTAAAGCAACTGGAGGCTGCGCAAAGTTACCAGCGGTTAATCGAGAAGGGTTACAAAGAAGGCGTCAACACCTTCATCGAAGCGGTGGATGCGCGCAATCAACTGACCAGTGCCGAACTGCTGGTGCGTGTCAATCTGTATAGAGTATTGGTGGCCGAGGCCAGCCTCGAACGCGAAACCGCTGCCTACCCGTTGAACTAAACGAAATATCTGCGACTCATGAAAAATATCCTTTTCTTCCTTTCACTGGCTGTTATGGCGCAAAGTTGTAGCGATGGCAATGGTAAGCAAGCCAAAACACCGCGCGTAACCGAGCGCGTGCCGGTGCGTGTGCAACCTCTGGTCAAGGAAATCCAGACCATCACCATCCAAACCTCCGGCCAATTCACCACCGATGATGAAACCTACCTTGCTTTTAAAACCGGGGGCGTCATTGAGAAAATTTTCGTTCGGGAGGGTGATGCCGTGCGCAGCGGGCAATTGCTTGCACGCCTTAACCTGACCGAAATCGAGGCAAGTGTGGCACAGGCCCGGTTAGCTTTCGACAAAGCGAAGCGCGATTTCGCCCGTGTGGAAAACCTCTACCGCGACAGCGTGGCCACCCTGGAGCAATATCAAAATGCCCGCACCGGTATGGAGGTAGCATCCAAACAACTGGATGCCGCGAACTTTAACCGCTCGTACTCCGAAATCCGTGCCGTGAGCAACGGGTTTGTGTTGCGAAAGCTGGCCAGCGAAGGACAAGTGATATCCCCGGGCGCCCCCGTACTGCTCACCAACGGTGCCGGCCGCGGACAGTGGCTGTTAAAGACAGGCGTTAGTGATCGGGAGTGGGCCGCTATTCAAATAGGCGACACGGCCGTTGTCACCACCGATGCGCTGCCGGATCAATCCTTCAAAGCCCGTGTCACACGAAAGGCAGAAGGCACCGATGCCAGCAGTGGTGCGTTTGTTCTGGAGCTAACCATTGAAAATCCAAAAAGCCTGGCAGCCGGGTTGTTTGGTAAAGCCACCATATCGGCCTCGCGCAGTCAGGCCGCCTGGCAAATTCCTTATGAGGCCTTGCTGGATGGCGATGCCCAATCGGGCTACGTATTCGTGACGGATGACAAACAAACAGCCAAAAAAGTCCCTGTCGTTATCGGTCGCATTGAAAAAGACAAAGTGATCCTCATTGGCGGTCTGGAACAGGCCCATACGCTAATCATCAGCGGCAGTGCCTATCTGAAGGATGGTTCTCTGATTTCGGTTCTGCCCTAGACTTTTTGTCCCTCACGCTAATTATTCGTTTATGAAGATTTCAGATTACGCGGTCAAAAATTACCAGTTCACGCTGGTCATTTTCCTGATGGTGATCGCGCTGGGCGTCACAACCATTCTGAACATGCCCCGCTCGGAGGACCCTGAGTTACATGCGCCACAGTTTCCCATTGTGGTGGTGTATCCGGGCACCAGTCCAAAAGACATGGAGGAGCTCATTGCCGAGCCGCTGGAGCGGGAGATATCCGAATTGGAAGATCTCAAGCGCATCAAAACCAGCATTAGTGACGGTGTGGCGGTCATCTTTGTCGAGTATAAGTACGAAAGCGATGTTGACGAGAAGTACAGTGAGCTGGTGCGCGAAGTGAATGCGCTGCGCAGCGAATTGCCCGCCAACATTGCCAGCCTTGAAGTGCGCAAGGTTACGCCCTCGGATGTAAACGTAATTCAAATTGCACTGGTCTCGGAAAATGCTTCGCGCGAAGTGTTGAAAAAGTATGCCGAGGATCTTCAGGATCAACTGGAACAAATCAAGCAACTGAAAAAGGTAGATATCCACGGATTGCCCGACCCCGTGGTGCGCGTTGACCTCAGGCTGGATAAAATGGCGCAGTCCCGCATTCCGCTGGATGCGGTGGTCGGCAGTTTACAAAGCGAGATTGCCAACATACCCGGGGGCAACCTCAACGCGGGCACCAAGTCATTCAACATCAAAACCAGCGGCAACTACCGCAACGCAGATGAGGTACGCCAGACGATTGTGTATTCCGCCAATGGCCGAAACATTACCCTGGGCGACATCGCTGACGTGTACAGCAGCTTTGAAGATGAGGCACACATCACGCGCCTGAATGGATACCGCAGTGTGTTCATCACGGCTGCTCAGAAGTCAGGCGAGAACATTACCAAAACGCAAAAGGTGTACACCCCGGTGATTGAAAAATTCAAGAGTTCGCTGCCGGCCAACATTGATCTGGTCCATCATTTCGATCAGGCCAACAACGTGAACAAGCGGTTGGGTGGCCTCGGTGTCGATTTTGCCATTGCCATTCTGCTGGTGGCTATCACACTTTTACCGCTGGGCCAACGCGCGGCCATCATTGTGATGATCTCGATTCCGCTGTCGCTGGCCATTGGCATTGTGCTGATGAACGCCATGGGCTACAGTTTAAACCAACTCAGCATTGTGGGCCTGGTGGTGGCGCTGGGTTTGTTGGTGGATGACAGCATTGTGGTGGTGGAAAACATCGAACGGTGGTTGCGCGAAGGACACTCCCGACTGGAGGCTACGCTGAAGGCGACACAGCAAATTGGCATTGCCGTAATTGGCTGCACGGCCACGCTGATCATTGCCTTTTTGCCCCTGGTCTTTCTGCCGGAAGGGGCCGGTGAATTTATTCGCTCGTTGCCGATGGGCGTGATTACCTCGGTGCTCGCCTCGATGGTGGTGTCCCTCACCATCATTCCTTTTCTCTCCAGCCGGTTGCTGAAAGAAACGCATGGGCACCCGGACGGCAACCTGTTCATGCGCGGGTTGAAGAAATTGATTCATGGCAGCTATGCCCGCCTGCTCGACAAGGCGTTGGACAAGCCGTGGTGGACAGTGGGTGTGGCCGTGTTGATTTTCGTAGGGTCGCTTCAACTCTTTCCGGTCATTGGTTTTAGTTTGTTCCCCGCCAGTGAAAAGCCCCAGTTTTTGGTCGAGATCACGACCCCGCTGCAATCCAACCTCGATTATACCGACAGCATTACCCGCCAGGTGGAAACCGAACTGGCTCAGCATGAAGAGGTACAGTATTATGCTGCCAATGTCGGGAAGGGCAATCCCCGCATTTATTATAATGTGATACCCGAAAATGAGCGCACCGACTTCTCCCAGATTTTTGTTCAGCTTAACGAGAACACTTCGGCTGAGGCCAAGCTGGAACTGATTGACGACTTGCGCAAGAAGTGGACGCCATACCCGGGCGCGAAAGTAGAAGTGAAAAACTTTGAGCAAGGCCCGCCCATCAATGCCCCGGTAGAGGTGCGCTTGTTTGGCGACAACCTGGACACATTGCGCTCACTGGCAGCAAAGGTGGAGACGTTGCTAGCGAGCACGGAAGGCACCATTTACATCAGCAACCCCGTGGAGCACCTGAAGTCCGATATCAAAGTGGACATTAATAAAGAGAAGGCGCAGATGTTGGGTGTACCCACGGTTAGTATTGACCGCACCGTGCGCCTGGCCGTGGCCGGATTGAACGTGGGCAAATTCTCGAATGACAATGGCGAAGACGTCAGCATCGTATTGACCAAGGGGAATGCCGGCACCCCCACACTTGACGCCTTGGAAAATCTTTTTGTCAACAACCAGCAGGGCAGGGCTATACCCCTTCGGCAGGTGGCCGATTTCAAACTGGAGGCATCGCCCCTCAACATTAATCATTTCGATAAAATCAGAATGGTGGCCGTTACCGCCTACGTGGACAAAAATTTTCTGGTCAGCAATGTGCTGAATGACGTGATTGGTCAATTGGAGAAGATGCCGCTGCCGGCCGGGTACAGTTACGGCATGGGCGGTGAGGTCGAGAGCCGGCAAGAATCGTTTGGTGGTTTTGAAAGCGTGATTATCATTACGGTGTTCCTTTTCATTGCCGTGCTCATTCTGGAGTTCGGCACATTTAAAAGTACGCTCATCGTTTTGTCGGTCATACCGCTGGGCATTGTGGGTGCCGTACTGGCGCTGTTGGTCACCGGCAACTCACTTTCGTTTGTAGCTGTGGTGGGCTTGATCGCGCTGGCCGGCATTGAAGTGAAGAACACCATCTTGCTGGTCGACTTCACCAACCAGTTGCGCGAACAGGGTAAGGGTCTGGAAGAAGCCATTCGGGAAGCCGGTGAAGTGCGTTTTCTCCCGATCATTCTCACATCGCTTACGGCCATTGGGGGGTTGTTACCCATTGCCTGGTCATCGAACCCGCTGATTTCGCCCCTGGCCATTGTGCTCATTGGCGGGTTGATCAGCTCTACTCTGCTGAGCCGGGTGGTAACCCCGGTGGTGTACAAGTTGATTCCTCCGCGTGTGAAGTCAACTGGGAACCACCCGTGATTGTGACTTTTTCTACTTTTAGGTCATAGTCTAACCGGTACGTTGCGCATGGACGAATACATATCTAAAGTTCTGAAATCCCGTAGTGGCTTGTCTGATATGCTCAACGTGATGGAGGCGTTGGACTTCGGTGCCGATAACTTCCAGTTGGCATTCGACATTGCGCTGGAAATGGAGAACCGGAACCTGGTCAAGCTGCTGTACTCGAACTTTTCTGCGGGAAAGATAGTGGTCGAATTTACCCGTTTGGGCAGGCAGGCAATACCGTGAGGGTGATCGGCTGTTCCGGACAAGAAAACTGCTTTTTCCGCTAAAAAGGCAGATTGAAAAAAGAAGCGGGAGCGGGCGTTTCGCGTGCCAGATTTTTTTCTAATTTCCTAGCACCAAACCACCTGTGCTATGAAGATGTCAGACCTGCTCGGCCTTTTTAATCAGGGCTCGGCCACGGCCAAAAGCCACATGAAAAACCTTATTGAGATGGCCGCAGTCGATGGCCAGTTTCACGACACGGAGTACGACTTACTGAAAGACATTGCCAGGCGCAATGGTATTTCAGAAGGAAAGCTCAAGGAGATCCGAAGTAACGCGGGCGGCATTCAATTTGAGGTACCGGCTGATCCCAAGGTCAAGTTTCAGCAGTTATACGATCTGGTTCATATGATGAGCATCGACAAATCGGTGCATGCCGAGGAAGCCAAGTTATGCAACCTGTTTGCGATCAAGTTTGGATACAAACGCGAAATCGTGGGTGAGTTGATCAATACCGTGCGCGGCAATATTCAGAACGGACAATCGGTGACCGAAACCATGAAGCGCGTTCAGATGATGTTGGGCTAACCTTAGTCGAAAAAAGTTACCTCACCGTTGTCCATATCGTAGTACGCGCCTACAATCTTGATTTCACCTGCTTTTTCCATCCCGTGCAAAATCGAACTGCGGGAGCGAATATTTTGGACCGTGAGTTCTACGTTTTTGCGAATAACCATGTCGACAAACTCTGGATTTTTCGCTGAGCGCACGCCAGAATAGTCCGAGCAGGCATGCACCGCGGGCTGAATTTTTTGCAACAGCCCGCTGAGGTGCCCCAGGGAAACCTGGTCAATGGCACCCTTCACCGCTCCGCAATATTCGTGACCAATGACCAGCACCAACTTGGCGCCTGCCACACGACAGCTGAATTCCATAGATCCGAGGATATCCTCGTTGACGATGTTACCGGCCACCCGGGCCACAAAAAGATCACCGATACCTTTATCAAATACATCTTCCACCGGCACGCGGGAGTCGATGCACGATAGAATGACGGCTTTCGGGAACTGACCATTAACCGCATCGCGGATTTGCTTGGAGTGATCGCGCAGCGTGAGGTTGCCGGCTGCAAAACGCTTATTTCCTTCCCGCAAACCGCGCAGCACATCGTCTGGCGTTAACTTCTTCTGCTCTTCAGCCGTGAGCACGCGCTCAATTAGGGGTTCTTGATTGATTTCCATAAACAAACCGTTACCCAGGCAAGATACCATGCGGGGGTTTGATGCAAAACCGGCCCGCGTAAAGCGTTGATAATCAGACACAGGCTGGTGCTGGCACAACTGCCAAAACCCGAAAAGACCCTTTGGCGCGCCTCTTGTGTGCATATCGCCTATAACCCAGCTGTTATGAAAGCGATAGGTTTTGTACTGGTGGCTCTTGTTCTGGCTTCGTGCGAGTTAACGTTGATCGATCCGGTTTTCGATGACCGCGACCGCATCACGGGTACGTACCACCTGGAAGAATACAGCCAGACGTACAACGACTTGGTGCAGTATTCCCTATTCGTGTATCGGGGAACGGGTCGCCACGAGGTGCGCCTCGAAAACTTCTACAACGCCAATCTGGTGGTGTGGGGTGAATTGCGGGGAGACAAACTCTATATTCACCGCCAGGTCGTGAACGGTTATGAAGTTGAAGGTGTAGCCACCCTTTATTATCAAACGCTCGAGTTTACCTACCGCGTGCGTGATTTGTACACCAACCGACCAACTGATTTTTGCGAGGCCCGGGCGTGGGTGAGGTGATTTACGCGAGTGTGAACCAACGGTGAACCTGTTGTTTTATATCGTGGGTTTCGGTGATCGGCACAAACTCATTGGATGACGTTTCGTACCGGTACAGGGGTTGCCATCGCTGGGGGTGCCGCACAATGTCCTCAATCGCATCCAGAATGTACTGGAGTTCGTCATGGCTCATCACCGGATGCAGCGACAAGCGAACCCAACCCGGTTTTTCTGAAAGGTCGCCCCGGTCAATCTTGTCCGTAATGTGATGAGAAAACTCCGGATCAACGTGCAGCAGGTAGTGCCCGTAGGTGCCGGCACACGAGCAACCCCCGCGCACCTGCACACCAAAGTGATCGCTGAGTACCCGAACAATGAAATTATAGTGAATGTTGTCTGCGTAAAATGAAATTACGCCAAGGCGATGACGTTCACCCGCAGCCAAGATGTGCACGCCCGGCATTTGATCGAATCGGGCGAACGCGATGTCAAGTAACTCCGCCTCCCGCGCTTTAATCAGCTTCGTGTTCATTTGTTCCTTCAGCTGGATGGCAAGGGCTGCCCGTATCGTTTGCAGAAAGGCAGGCGTGCCTCCGTCTTCGCGGGTCTCGATGTCTTCGAAGTAGTGATGCTCACCCCACGGATTTGTCCACAGTACGGTGCCGCCCCCGGGCTGATCGGGCACGCGATTGTGATAGAGTTTCTTATTGAAAATTAAAACCCCGCTGCTGCCGGGTCCTCCCAAAAACTTATGAGGCGAAAAATAGAGGGCATCAAGAGCCGCATCCTCATCGGGCGGGTGCATGTTGATATCCACATAAGGGGCCGAGGCCGCGAAATCAACGAAACACCACCCCCCATACTGATGCATGAGCCGCGCCAGGTCGTGATAGGGAGTAAACACGCCCGTTACGTTAGAGCAGGCACTGAACGCCCCGATCTTGTAGGGGCGCTCGCGGTATTTCTCCAGCTCAGCTTTCAGATGAGCAGGGCTCACCAGCAGGTGCCCGCCCGGGGGAACAATGACGACATCGGCTTCGCACTCAAGCCATGAGGTTTGATTCGAATGATGTTCGAGGTGGGTAATAAAGACAACGGGCCGCTCGGTGGCGGGTGGCCGGTAATAGGGCTTAGCGCGTTCCGGAATATGTAAGCCCAGCAGGCGCTGTAACTTGGCCAACGCGCCTGTCATGCCACTGCCTTGCGTGATGATGACGTCATCAGGACCTGCGTTAACATGCTGCTTAATTAAGCGATGAGCCGTTCGGTACGCCTCGGTCATGGCTTCGCCCGTCAGGCTCGACTCCGAGTGGGTATTGCCCACCAGTGGCCCGAACGATTCGGTCATCACTTTTTCAATCGGGGCATATAGGCGGCCAGATGCAATCCAGTCGGCATAAATTAGCGGTCGAGGCCCGGTTGGCGTTGAAAAGGTATAATCATGGCCCACGATCTGTTGGGCGAAGCGCTGAAAATGAACTTCCAGCGACAGGGCGGTATCGGCCGATGTTTTCATGAATAGGCCAGCAGTGAGTAAAGATAGTGAGCTTTCACTCACGATGGTTTACTTTAATCGCAAAATCAACCATACCCATGATGCCGTCAAGCCGCCATGCCGATTATTACCAGCAACGCCTGCAACTTACTCCGCATGTTGAGGGTGGTGCGTTTCGGGAAACATATCGCAGTTCGTTTATCCTGCACGAGCTTGATTCGCGGTATGGCGGTAAACGAGTGGCCAGCACCGCAATTTATTTTTTGCTACGGCATGGACAGTTCAGCGCGTTTCATCGAATCGTATCCGATGAAGTATGGCATTTTTATGACGGGGAGCCGCTAACCATCTACGAGCTTGATGCCCGTGGCGAATGCCAGGCGCACCGGTTGGGGCGAAATCTGGAGGAGGGCGAACACTTTCAAGTCGTGATTAAGGGCGGCCATTGGTTTGCTTCGCGCTGCGAGGTTCCTGGTGGCTTCACTCTGGCGGGCTGCACCGTAGCCCCGGGCTTTGACTTTCAGGATTTTGAATTAGCCAGCCGCGACCAACTCATCAGCGATTTTCCGAATCACGCGCGGTTGATTGAATCGCTAACCTACTTGTAGTTGCTACCTTTGTCGCATGTA
>ERZ1066127.1117-NODE-1117-length-11043-cov-11.004277_pt1 | contig 11043 bp, 5 predicted proteins | sample MGYA00382774_ERZ1066127 | MGnify/ENA primary metagenome ERZ1066127 (study PRJEB33369, sample SAMEA5778357) | biofilm metagenome | biome: Industrial cooling water; feature: Water cooling tower basin; material: Biofilm | place: United Arab Emirates | collected... | reverse complement strand
CATCTGTACAGCCTGCCCGGCCTGGACGAGATTATTACACTTCAACTCAAGTATTCCAAATCCGCGTTGAACTTCAACCTGGTCTTTCACGCGTTGCCGCAGGGGACACGCGCGCTGATTTACGAGGATGATGCCATTACCGTGGAGACCCTACCCCTTCTTCACAAACTTCCCTGTAATGGCTTTTTAATCCGCGAAAAGCCGAAGCCGCTGCGTATTGATAAAGGCAAATTGCAGGAAGGCATGTTGCTGCAACACATTGCACAGCTCAAACAAGGGTTTAACGTGCACGATGCCAGCGGCCAAATGATCTATCACCATGCCGACTTCACCCTGCCACCAAAGCCTTCGTTCTCGTACGCGTACTGCTCCGACACCGCCTACTTCCCTGCCTTGACCGAACACGTTCGTGGCGTCAGCCTGCTCTACCATGAGGCCACCTTTATGGAAGATGAGCGCGACAAGGCAGCCGAAACACAACACAGCACCGCCCGCGAGGCCGCCAGCATCGCGGCCGAAGCTAACGTGGAGAAACTCATCATCGGGCACTTTTCGGCCCGCTACCGCGACTTGTCAGGGCTACTGGCTGAGGCCTGCCGTGTATTCCCCAACACCGAGTTGGCCGTTGAAGGCACAACCTTTACCTTGGAGGAATGACAGCCTCCCTCGATCAAAAAAAGCAGCGATTGTTTTTGGTACTGGCGGGCATCTTCCTCACCAATGCGCTGGTGGCCGAGATGATCGGGGTTAAAATCTTCTCCGGAGAACAAACCCTGGGCTGGCAACCGGCTCACCTGCCCATACTCGGCTTCTCGATGGACTTCAATTTGACAGCCGGAGCCATCATCTGGCCGGTGGTTTTCATCACATCCGATCTGATTAACGAATACTTCGGCAAGCCGGGCGTCAAACGCATCAGCTGCCTGACGGCAGGGCTAATCGCGTACGCCTTTGTGGTCATCTTTCTCACCATGGAACTTCCACCCGCACAATGGTGGCTTGATGCGAACAACCGCGATAGCGAGGGAAACTTTTTCGACATGAACTTTGCCTTCAATAAGATATTCGGACAAGGGCAACGCATTATCATCGGTTCGCTGAGTGCCTTCTTGTTGGGTCAATTGATTGACGTTTTCGTCTTTCAGCGCTTGCGAAAAATAACCGGCCCTCGCATGCTCTGGTTGCGCGCCACCGGGTCAACGCTGGTATCACAATTCATCGACAGTTTTGTGGTTTTGTTTATCGCCTTTGCCGGCACGTTTTCCTGGCCGCAGCTCTTGGCCATTGGCGTTACCAACTACATCTACAAATTCGCAGTGGCGATCGCGCTAACGCCCGTCATTTATCTGGGCCATTACCTCATTGATCGTTATCTGGGTAAAGCCAATGCCGAAAAGATATCTGAGGATGCCGCCCGGCAAAGCCAGTCACTTTTGTGACCGCGCGTAGTTGTCCAGCACAATGGCTGTGGCAATAGCCGCATTGAGCGACTCCGCCTTTCCAACCCGTGGAATAGTGATGGGTTGCTGAACCCTGTTTTTGACTTCGTCCGAAATGCCATGAGCCTCATTGCCCATGACGATGATTGCCGGTGAGATCCAGTTGACTTGATGTACGTTGGTGCCGGTTAGGAACGTACCGTAAACGGTGGCATGATGTTGACGAAGATAGTCAGGTAATGCCGTGTAGTACACCTGCACGCGCGTAAACGATCCCATGGTTGCCGTGATCACCTTCGGGTTGTAGACATCTGCGGTATTTTCGGAAGCGATGATCGTGCGCACGCCATACCAATCGGCTGTCCGGATAATCGTGCCGAGATTTCCCGGATCACGAATATCATCAAGCGCCAGTACGAGTGGCGCCTGGCGGGTGGGTGGCGAGTTGGGTTTCATCCGCACCACCGCGAGTCCGGTCGTGTTGGTTTGAAAACTCCCCAGGCTGGCCAGGGTTGCTTCGTTTACGTCATACCGCTCGCGCGGGGCGCTGGCGTAGCGGTCCATTTCCGCCAAAAAGGCGGGCCTGCCCACCAGCATGATAACTTCAAAATCGGACTCCAGAACCTCGGCTACGCTTTTGCTGCCCTCCACCAGAAAGCATTGTTCGGCTTGGCGGTATTTCTTTATTTGCAATGATTTGACAAAGGAAGACTTCGGTTTGGAGAGCATGGCAAGGCGCTGGCTGAGTTTTACGGTTCTATCCGTGATGTTGAGCGGGTGTTTGGGAACGCAATACCTCCAAGAAAATCAAAAGTTGCTGTATAAACAAAAAACCTCAGGCACCCGAAGCACGGGTCTCACGGAGTGGAGCAACCTGTACGTGCAGAAAACAAACCGAAAGTTTCTGGGATTGCCTGCGCATTTGCTCGTTACCATGTACTACACCGGGCAAAAGAAGTACGATCAGCAAAAATTCATCGATAAAAAGGCGCGCGTAGAGCAAAAGTTCGATGCACGAGTCGCCCGCACCACCGACCAGCGAAAAATCGGCAACATTCAGTACCATAAGCAGCAGAAACTAGAGGAGCTGAACAACAAAATCGAGAATGGGAACAACTTCATGCAATGGGGCGAACCGCTTACCGTGTTTGATTCGGCACAGACCGAACAAACGGCCCAACGCATCACCGATTACCTGGTCGCCCACGGCTTTTTTCTGGGCAAGGCCACTCCGGAAATAACCCAGGAAGGCAAACTGGTGAACGTCAACTACCGGGTTACACCGGGTCCGGCTTACCTGTACGACACGATCTTGTATCAGATTGCCGACACTGCGGTAGCAAAAATTATTTTTGAAAACCGGGGTAAGAGCCTGATTAAGGCAGGCGACCGTTACCAACAGGACCTGCTCAGCAAAGAACGCGACCGCATTGATCTGTTATTGAAAAATCGCGGCTACTACGACTTCTCGCGCGAGTACATCGATTTTGAAGTAGACACCAGCTACCGCCCTCGTCAAATTGCGGCCTTGATGAACGTGCGCAATCCACCGCGCAAAACCGAGCACCGCGTCTTCCGTATAGACTCCATCAGCTTCACTACGGATGCCTCGCTGAACACCCGGCAAGCGGTTGGCGGGCAGCGAACCTCCAAAGTTTTCCGGAACATTACGTTTAACTATTACCGCGATGAGTTCAGTCGTAAAATTCTGTCGCAACGCTTATCTCTGGAGAAAGACTCCTTGTTCAGCCGGGAGAAAACGTTCTTCACCCAACGGCAGCTCGCCAACTTGGATATTTTCAAGTTTGTAAACATCAGCTATGATACCGGTCGCCATAAGTTTACAGCCAACATTTTTACCAGCCCGCTGGATCGCTATTCCTGGTCGAATGAGTTCGGGGTAACCGTTACGCAAGGCTTCCCCGGCCCGTATGTAACCACCAGCTTAAAAAAACGAAACCTCTTTGGCGGGTTGGAAATATTCGAAATCAACGGGCGGTTTGGATTTGAAGGTGTGGCCGCTGCCACGCAGTTGGGAAGTTTCTACCGCAGCGTGGAAGCCGGTGCCAACGTAACCCTTACCTTTCCGCAAATCCTCTTTCCGTTTAGCCGCGATGCCCAATACCGCATTGCCAAGTATAGTCCGCGAACGCGACTGTTGGCCGGTATCACGTATACCGACCGACCGGAATACAGGCGCGAGATCACATCTATGGCGGGCACTTTCTTTTGGGAAAATCATCGGTCAACTCAGTACCAGTTTACTATTACAAGTCTGAACATCATTCAATCCAAACAAGACAGTGCTTTTAATGCCCTGCTGGTCGATCTCCAGTCGCAAGGCAACAACCTGATCAACTCCTTCAAGCCCTCGTTTGTTACCAGTATGATTTTTTCATTCACGTACAACCCCAATAACTATGGAAACTCCAGTCGCAGTTCGTTCTTCCTGCGCACGCAGATTGAAAGCGGAGGAACGTTGCTAAACCTGTATGAGCCAGCCATCCTGGAGCAAAATGGATTAGAGACGTATAAGTATATCCGCATCAGCGCGGATTTGCGCAGACTTAAGATTCTAAACAAAAACACGGTGCTAGCCAGCCGGATCAACACGGGATTTGCGTACTCCTATGGCGGCAACGAAGCACTGCCCTACGAAAAGTATTTCTTCGTTGGCGGCAGCAACAGCGTGCGTGCCTGGCGACCGCGAAGATTGGGCGTTGGCTCGCGTCCGCCCCAGTTGAGTACGAATCCATCGGCCGATGGCTTGTTCGATTACCGCTTTGAACAGCCCGGTGATATCTTACTCGAGGCCAGCGTTGAACTTCGAAAAAAGTTGTTCGGCTTCGTCCATGGCGCTTTTTTCCTGGATGTGGGTAACGTGTGGACCTTCCGCGAGCAGAATTACGTACCGACTGAAAACGCTGCGTCCTGGACAGGCGCGACCAAGTTCACTTTGTCCGACTTTGTTAGCCAGTTGGGCGTAGGCACTGGGCTTGGCGTCCGTTTTGACTTTTCCTTCCTCGTTTTCCGGTTTGACGTGGGCGTAAAAGTGTACGACCCGGCACGCGAAGAAGGGGACCGTTTTGTGCTGAACAAAGCCAAGGCTTTTGGGCCGTTTAACGACCGTGAACCGATGATTTTCAATATTGGGGTCGGGTACCCTTTTTAGTGTTTTTGCAGGGTTTTTCAGGTCACTTTTGCTCACATTTGAGCATTTACCCGAGGTAAACCCCAAATGCCCAAAAAACCCCAAGATTTGCCTATTTTTGAACCTGTCGCTCTACTCATGTCGGTTCAAAAACTTGGTATATCAACTCTTTTTTTACTGATTCTTTCGTCCATTTCGCTCCCCGGGCAGGATATCGCCAATTTCACTCAGTTTTTCTTTAACCCGTATAGTTTAAACCCCTCCTTTGCCGGCACCGAAGGCAAGGGTGCATTTTTCGCTGCCTACCGGCAGCAATGGGCCGGAGTTGAGGGTGCCCCCACCATCATGAATTTCAGCTATCATTCTCCTCTAAAATCCGGGATGGCCTTGGGTTTTAATGTGGCGAATGACAAACGCGGGTTGCTGGCAAACACGGGGGCTCTGATGTCAGGCTCTTATGCCCTGGCCCTGGACGAAGGGAAGTACATTCGTTTTGGACTGTCGGTAGGCGCAGCCTGGAACACCGTTGACTTAGACCAACTGCAATCGCTGGGCGCTGACCCGGCTATTACCAATTTGCTAAACAAGAACACGGCTCTCATTGGCAATGCCGGCCTGTCGGCCCACATCAAGTCCTTTCACATCGGGGTGGCTATGCCCCAGCTTTTCAGCCCGGCTTACGTGAGCGACAACTCGTTCACCATTGAGGAGGTGAGGCCGTTTCAAGCCCTGGTGCTACACGCCAGCAATCGCTTTTATCTGCAACGCGACAAGATTGTCCTTGAACCTTATGCGGTGTACCGGATCAACACCGGACTACCATCGCAATTTGAAGTGGCCGGAGTGGTTCACCTGAATCACCTGGTGTGGTTGGGCGCTTCGTATAAACAGGAACTGGGCATCTCGGGGCTTGGGGGCATTCGTCTGAATGAACAGATCGCAGTGGGTGCTTCTTACACCCTGAAATCGGGCGATGCCAACGCGTTGCCGTTCCCAGGATTCGAAGTGCAACTCAGTTACCTGACGGGTAGTACAATAAAAAAGAGTCATTACAAGCACCATACCAATCCGCACCACGGGCATCATGTCACCTATCACACACCAGCCGCGATTTACTCGTTTGTTGACACGAAGAAAACCCACTACAAGACTCCGGCCCAGTTAGCTGCCGAAAAGAAAAAGCAGGAAGAAGATCTGAAGAAAAAGCAGGAAGAGCAGCGATTGGCGGCTGAAGCAGCCAAAAAGAAAGAACAAGAACGTTTGCAGGCGGAGGCACGCAAAAAAGCAGAGCGCGAGCGTTTGGCAGCTATTGCCAAAGCCAAAGCCGACAGTGTGGCGAAAGCAGAAGAAGCGTTGCGCCTGCAACGGCTGGAGGAGCACAAAGATGACCCGGACGCTCAACATAACGATCACCCGGAAGCCCACCCGGATGCCGAGCGGCACGAGTATGTGAAACGTATTGAGACCAAGATTGATTTGAACCTGGGGCACTACGTAATCGTGGGCGTGTTCGGTGCTGAAACCAATGCGTCCCGGTTTGCCCAGGGCCTGCGGAATGCCGGCTTCAAAGCCGAGTACGGCCACCTGACCGTAAAGAATTTGTGGTACGTGCATGTTTATCGCGGAACTGATATTGAAGCCACGCGGGCCGAACGCGATAAGTTCAGGCGAATGAAAATGACACGTGATGCGTGGCTGTTAACCGTGGAAGAGTGATATGAGGAAACTGCTGTTGATCGGCTTGTGGCAAGGTTTGGCGCTGCTGACGGTAGCCCAGGTGCCCTTCATTCAAAAGGTGGAGCGGCTGGCCACATTTCCGCGCGATCGCGTCATCATTTCCGGAAGCGGGTTCAGTAATACGCCCGCCCAGTTGCAAGTATGGTTTGATCAGACACAGGGCTCCATCGTCAGCTCCACCGAATTTGCCATCGAAGCCGAAGTGCCTGCCCAGGCGCGGTTGAGCAACGTCACCGTGGTGAATCTTGCGAGCCGGTTTTCGGCTCAATCACCGATCAAATTTATGCCCGTGTTCAGCGGTGCAGGATTTTCCGCCAGTAACCTGACATCGGCATTGGCCCTGACCAGTGCCGCGCGCGTTTTTGAAATCACCACTGCAGACGTTGACGGGGATGGTCGCCCCGATCTGGTCGGCACAAGAAACGAAAACACCGCCACCAATCTTTTCATTTCGCTAAACACCAGCACGGTTGGCAATTTATCATTTGCCGCACCCGGCACGATCGGCCTCGCTTTTCCTACCGAGCACCTGGCGATGGGAGATCTCAATGGCGATGGTCGCCCCGACCTGGTCGCCTCGCGAGCAGGCACTACAGCCAACGTGGTGTTCGTCATGGCCAATACCAGTTCGGTGGGAAGCCCCAGTTTCGCTGCACCCATTCAGCTTACGCTGGATGCCAATCACATTGCCCGTCAGATTTGCCTGCAGGATTTTGACGGAGACGGGCGGGCAGATATTGCCGTAGCGAATTCATTTTCAAATGAGTTATACCTGTATCGAAATGAAAGTAGCGCAGGTACGCTCACGATCAATCCTACGCCAACCAAGATTACCGTCACCAATGCCAGCAACACCCTGGCCATCGAAGCGGATGATCTTGACGGAGACGGGAAAGCTGATCTGGTGGCCACACAGAATCTGACCAATGACATTTTTATACTCCGCAACACGACTGCGGGTTCGTTCAGCTTTGCCACCACGCGACTTACGGTGCCCGGCACGTTTAACGATGTAGCCACGGTTGACCTGAACCGCGATGGCAAGCTTGACCTTGTTGCCGCCAGCGTGTTTACCGCACAGTTATCCGTACTGGTCAACCAAAGCTCATCGGGAACCATTTCTTTCCAGGCCCCATCTTCCGTTTCCACCGATACCCAACCGTTTGGTCTTGATTTAAGTGATGTCAATGGGGATGGCTTCGCTGATGTTGTTGCGGCCTGCCGGGGCGCCAGTGCCGGAACCGGACTTGTGAATGTTTTTTTGCACAATGGCGGGGCTTCGCCAACTTTCACCAAAGTGAACATCGCAACTGCCAAGTCCAACTTTTTCTGCCGCGTGGGCGATCTGGATGGTGATGCCAAGCCCGACTTTGCGTTCAGTTCTTTCAATCCGGGCTTCACCGTGGATGTCATACGAAATCAAAATTGTCACCAGCCACGTATTCTGAATCAGGCCCCGATCTTCATCTGCCCTGGACAAACCATTCGCTTGCAGGCCATTCCGCTACCCGGTGTGACGTTTGAGTGGAGAAAAGATGCAGGTCCGGTCAGCGGCACCAATTCCTTTCTCGACATTACCGCTGCCGGCAGTTACACCGTAACCGCGATTGGAGAATCCGGAGCGTGCACCATAATGTCAACTCCGCTGGTCGTGCAATCCGGTGCCGGCACCTTGCCCGCTGACCCGGTTATTACCAGTAACGCGCCCGTATGTGAGGGCGCAACCATCAACCTGGGAACCGCACCGGTGGCAGGCGCTACGTATCAGTGGACCGGCCCCAACAACTTCACCAGTACCAGCCAGAATGTAAGTATTCCGGCAGCCACCCTGGCTCAGGCGGGCATCTACTCACTTGTAGTGAAAGTGGGCGATTGCTCAAGCAACACCGCGACCACCCGCGTGGATGTCGCCACGTTTGGAAGCTTTTCCATTTCAAGCAACAGTGCTTCGAACGTGATTTGCAACGGGCAAACAGTGATCCTCTCCATCAACGCTCAGGCCGGCTACGGATATCAGTGGATCAAAGATGGCACAGACATTGGCGGTCAGACGGGCACGACCTTGAATGTAACGCAGGAAGGCGCCTATCGCGTGAGGGTGACTAATCTGGCGTTAAGTTGCTCTCAACTAACTAACCCCGTTACCGTAACGGTGCTCACGGCACCGGTTGCCACGTTCACGGTACCGGCCACCGGCTGCAGGGGAACGCCCGTTGCTTTTACCAACAATTCAACGTTCGATTCACGTGCCTCGGTGATATGGGCCTGGGTATTCGGAGATGGTAATACCAGCGCGGTTCAAAATCCAAGCCACACCTACACCACCGCGCAAGCCTTCACCCCTCAACTCACCGTGAGCTACAGTGGCGTTTCGGGCTGTACCAACAATACCTCGCGCAACATCACCATCAACGCGCCAGTGGTCCCGGTTGTATCGGCTACCGCCACCACCATTTGTCCGGGCGCAGAGACAACCACCCTGTCCGTTACGGGTACGTTTGCCGCATTCAATTGGAGCACGGGAGCAACCACACCCACGGTGGATGTTTCAACCGTGGGCAATTTCTCCGTGACGACTACCGATGCCAACGGATGTCAGGCTACCGGCAATATTGACATCGTGACGAAATCCGACTGTGCTTCACCCTCAGGCCCTCTTACCTTTCCCCCAGCCTTCACCCCCAATGGTGACGGCCAGAACGATCGCTGGGTGATTACGGGGGTAGAAAATTATCAGTCCTGCACAATGAACATTTATGACGGTCGCGGTCGAAAAGTTTTTGACGTGCTGGGTTACCCTACAAATGGTTGGGACGGAACCTTTGAGGGCAGAGAAGTGCCAGCGGGCACCTACTACTTCGTGTTCGCCTGCACTTCGGAGTCGCCCAGAACCGGAACAGTGTTAGTGATTCGTTGATGCACATGAGAGAATTGGTTATTTGTAATCGATCGGTTCTGAAATTCTTACTTGAAGGTCTACTGGTGGCCGGAGGGTTATTTGTATCCTCACCTGCCGTTGCGCAGATCACACCGGTAACCAACTATCCCTGCGATCCGCGCAGCACGGCCAATGGTGGGGTATGCCCGACCAATTGCGTGTTTCCGCCAGCCACCGAGCGCGGTTGTAATTGCTTTGACAGTGTTGATAATGACGGGGACGGACGGATTGACGCGGCTGACCCGGAGTGCGGTTCCTTTTTCGGTTTGGAGTTTGTTGGATCAGGCTCGTCCAACTGCAGTATCGTGCCACCGGGCGGAAGTCCCTTCGCCAGCATTGGCGCACCCATTGGTTCGCAACAAAATACGGCCGACACACAGTCGAAAGTTGCGGTAGGTGATGTAGACAATGATGGCATACCGGATGCGGTCATCACCTCGAAATGGGGTGGTGAAGTGCGCGTAGTGGCAACTACCAACACCCAACCGGATGGTACGGGCATCGGAAAAGTCAAAGCTGACTTTAACCTGAGCGGTAAGAAGAATGACTTCCCCAGTTTTGCCGGCTGCACACCTAATCGCTTGCTATTTGAACACGAAGTACTCATTGCCGATGTTGACCGGGCCCCTAACGGGCGAGCTGAAATTTTTGCCATCGCCAGCAACCGCGGTGGCAATCCGAAAACACCACCAAGCTGTTTCTATCTGGTTGCCCTCCGGTACAACAGCTCGGGGCCGGGCGGACTGGGCTACCTCTATCCTCCTATTCCGCTTGGCACCAACCGACCGGGCATCTTTGGCATTGCCGATATGGATGGCGATGGAAAGGCTGAGCTTTATTTGCGCGATCGTATTTACGCAGCTGAAACCGGTAAACTGCTGGCCAGCGAGGGAAGTAAAACGGAAACCAACACCGCCTTATGGGACAGCGATGTGTCCTCGGGGCCGGTGGCCGTAACGGTGTTGGGCGACAACAAGATGGAACTGGTGTGCGGAACGAAAATTTACGGCATCCCTTCTCTGACGAACCGAAACCCGGCCAGCCCGGCTGCGCTCACCCTGCTCAAGGATATGAACGTAGACTTCCCGGCCACCCGATGCTTCGTGAAGTTGATGAACGATCCCTCCGAGTACGGAGTCGACACGCATAGCGCCACCAGCGCAGCCGACATTGACCGCGATGGCAACATTGATATCGTGATTTCAGGCGCATTAAACTCCACGGGGGGCCGCACCGCAGTTTTCTATTGGAACATTGCCCGCAATAATGTTTCGTTCTTCCAGACACCGAGCAGTGCAGAACTGGGGCTACCCCCGGCCGATCCCAACTTCCCCCGCTACATCAGCGGTTGGATTTGGGGAACCGGGCGGGTAAACATTGGCGATGCCAATGGTGACGGACGATCTGACCTTGCTTTTGTGGCCGGCAACCAAATCTTCTGTTTGACGACCGGTGCCTCGGGGCTAAATCTGATTCCCTTATGGTCCAATCCGCGCACGATCGAAGACTCCCGTTCGGGCGTACTCACCGTCAGCATTTATGATTTCAATAATGACGGGAAACCCGAGATGGTGTATCGCGACTCGCAATCCCTGACCGTTATCGATGCCAGCACGGGACAAAATATGGCCGTGCCTTGGTCGGTCACCTGTCAATCGCACACGTACACGGAAGGTCCGGTCATTGCCGATGTGAACGGTGACGGTGCCACTGACATTTGCATTACATGCAATACCAGCAACTCGTTTGACATCAATGCCGATATCCAGCAGCAGGCG
>ERZ1066127.1116-NODE-1116-length-11046-cov-7.658721_pt1 | contig 11046 bp, 14 predicted proteins | sample MGYA00382774_ERZ1066127 | MGnify/ENA primary metagenome ERZ1066127 (study PRJEB33369, sample SAMEA5778357) | biofilm metagenome | biome: Industrial cooling water; feature: Water cooling tower basin; material: Biofilm | place: United Arab Emirates | collected... | reverse complement strand
CTTTCGGCGCTGCAGCTGCGCGACGGCGGCGTCGAGGTCGCGGCGGAGGAGCGTGATGTCGAGCATGGCGGTGTCCTGGTGTCGGTTCCGGATGCGGCGACGGCGCCTGGGGTGGGCGCCGTCGTCTTCGGGGAGGGGGGTGCGAAGGCGGCGGTGGTCAGGATCGGGAGGACTCGGACGCGGCCCCCGGCAGCGCCACGCCGGCCTCGGCCATGCTGCGGTCGCCCAGGCCGCGCGGCAGCGGGAAGCGCACGTTCTCGACCACGCCGTCCATGCGCCGCACGCTGGTGGCGCCCAGCTCGCGCAGGCGCGCGATCACGGCCTGCACCAGCACGTCGGGCGCCGAGGCGCCGGCCGTCAGGCCCACGCGCTGGCGGCCCTCGAACCACTCGGGCTTCAGCGCCTGCGCGCCCTCGATCATGTGGGCCTCGGTGCCCAGGCGCTCGGCCAGCTCGCGCAGGCGGTTGCTGTTGCTGCTGGTGGGGCTGCCCACGACGATGACCACGTCCACCGAGGGCGCCATCACCTTGACGGCGTCCTGGCGGTTCTGCGTGGCGTAGCAGATGTCCTGCTGCTTGGGCTCGCGCACATGGGGGAACACGCGCTTGACCTCGGCCAGGATCTCGGCGGCGTCGTCCACGCTGAGCGTGGTCTGCGTCACCACCGCGAGCTTGTCCTTGCGCGGCTGGACCTTGGCGACGTCCGCCGCTTCTTCCACGAGGTAGATGCCGTCGCTCAGCTGGCCCATGGTGCCCTCGACCTCGGGGTGGCCCTTGTGGCCGATCATGATGAACTCGTAGCCTTCCTTGGCCAGCTTGGCGACCTCGACGTGCACCTTGGTGACCAGCGGGCAGGTGGCGTCGAAGACCTGGAAGCCGCGGCGCGCGGCCTCGGCGCGCACGGCCTTGGGCACGCCGTGGGCGCTGAACACCAGCGTGGCGCCCGGCGGCACGTCGGCGAGGTCCTCGATGAAGATGGCCCCCTTGGCGCGCAGGTCGTCGACGACGTAGGTGTTGTGCACGATCTCGTGGCGCACGTAGATGGGCGCGCCGTACTTCTGCAGCGCGCGCTCGACGATCTCGATGGCGCGGTCCACGCCGGCACAGAAGCCGCGCGGCTCGGCGAGCAGGATCTCGCTCAGGCTCGTGTCTTGGGCCATGGTCACAGAACCCCCAGCAGCTTGACGTCGAAGCGCACGGCCTGGCCGGCCAGCGGGTGGTTGAAGTCGAACAGCAGCCAGCCCTCGCCGACCTCGCGCACGACACCGGCGTAGCTGCCCTGGCCGTCGGGCGTGGGGAACTCCACCACGTCGCCCACGGCGTACTCGGTCTCGCGCTCGCCCAGCTCGTGCAGCAGCGCGAGCTTCACGCGCTGCAGCAGCTCGGGGTTGCGCTCGCCGAAGGCGGCGCCCGCGGGCAGCTCGAAGCGCGCCTCGGCGCCCTCTTCCAGGCCTAGCAGCCGCTGTTCGATGGCCGGCGCGAGCTGGCCCGTGCCCAGCGACAGCGTGGCCGGCTTGTCGGCGAAGGTGTCCACCACGGCGCGGCCGTCGGGGCCGGCGAGGCGGTAGTGCAGCGTCAGGAAGGATCCGGGCGCAACGCGCGGGGGCTCGGTGTTCGGCACGGGAGGAGGGGCGGCTGGTCTCTCGGGTGGCCCGTCCGGGTGCGCCCGTCGGGGTGGGCAATCGGGGTGGGCCCAGGGGTCGGGGCCCCTCGCATAGACTGCCCGCGGATTCTAAGTCTGCCCCCATGAAGCACCTGCCCGCCGACCAGCGCCCGCGCGAGAAGCTGCTGGCCCGCGGCCCCGCCGCGCTGGCCGACGCCGAGCTGCTGGCGCTGCTGCTGCGCACCGGCACCGCCGGCCACGGCGTGCTCGACATGGCGCAGACCGTGATCGACCGCTGCGACGGCTTCGCCGGCCTGCTGCAGCCCGAGGCGCGCGCGGCCCTGGCCGAGGTGCACGGCCTGGGCCCGGCCAAGCAGGCCGAGCTGCTGGCGGTGGCCGAGATCGCGCGCCGCGCCGTGAGCCAGCCGCTGCGCGAGCGGCCGGTGTTCGACAGCCCGGAGCGCGTGAAGGCCTTCCTCGCCCTGCAGCTCGACGGCCACGGCCAGGAGCACTTCGGCGTCATGTTCCTCGACGCGCAGCACCGGCTGATCCGCTTCGACATCCTGTTCAGCGGCACGCTCACGCAGACCAGCGTCTACCCGCGCGAGGTCGTGCGCCTGGCGCTGCGCCACAACGCCGCCGCCGTGGTGCTGGCGCACAACCACCCCAGCGGCGTGGCCGAGCCCTCGCGCGCCGACGAGTACCTGACGCAGACCCTGGCCAACGCGCTGAAGCTGGTGGACGTGCGCGTGCTCGACCACATCGTGGTGGGCCGCGGCCACACCGTGTCGCTGGCCGAGCGGGGCCTGGTGTGAGCGGCCGCGCGCGCTCGTTCTCGGAGCTGGGCCGCCTGCGCGACACGCTGGCCGAACGCCAGCGCCAGCAGCGCGAGGCCGCGGCCGCGGCGCTGGCCGCGCAGCGCGCCGCCGAGCGGGCGCGCCGGCTGTTCGCCGACTCGGTGGGCCCGGTGACGCCGCTGCCGCCGCACGGCCTGGCCCGCGCCGTGCTGGAGGGCGAGCGCCCCGAGCCGCTGCCCCGCCAGCGCGAGGCCGACGAGCGCCAGGCGCTGCTCGAGGCCATGTCCGACGAGGTCGACGTCGAGAGCCTGCTGCTCACCGACGACGGCCTGAGCTTCCGCCGCGAGGGCGTGGGCCCCGAGGTCGTGAACCGCCTGCGCCGCGGCCACTGGGCCATCCAGGCCGAGCTCGACCTGCACGGCCTGCGCCGCGACGAGGCCCGCGACGCGCTGGCCCTGTTCCTGCGCGAGAGCCGCCAGCGCGGCTGGCGCTGCCTGCGCGTGGTGCACGGCAAGGGCCACGGCTCGCCGGGGCGCCAGCCCGTGCTCAAGGGCAAGGCGCAGCGCTGGCTGGGCCAGAGCGCCGAGGTGCTGGCCTTCACGCAGGCCAGCGGGCCGCAGGGCGGCGCCGGGGCGCTGATCGTGCTGCTCAAGGGCTGAGGCGCCGCCAGGCGGCGCGGGCTCAGCGCGGCGCCGGTGCGGGTGCGGGTGTCGGGGGCAGGGGAGTGCCCGGGGGCTTGGGGCAGCCGGCCTGGCGCTCGGCCCAGGTCAGCACGTTGCCCACCAGGGCCACGCTGCCCGACACCACGGCCGAGGCCACCGTCACCACGCCGGCCGTCACCATCAGCGCCACGCAGCCGTCGCCCTGGCACTGGTGGAAGCCGGGCAGCACCGCCATCTCGAGCGTGATCTGCCGCATCGCCACGCCGCAGCGCGGGTCGTAGACCTGGTGCCACTGCGGCACCACCACGCAGCCCGCCAGCAGCAGGGGCGCGGCGAGCGCCCAGGCGGTGCGCGCGGGTGGTGTGCGTCGTCGCATGTCGGTGGCGGTGGGGTGCGCGGCGCGGGGCTCAGCCCGGCCGGTTCCGCATCCAGTCGGCCGTGCCGTAGAGCGCCTCGGCCAGGCGCTGCATGAGCGCCGGCTCCACGCCCTCGTCCTGCATCGCCTGCAGCATGCAGCCCATCCACTGGTCGCGCTCGACGCTGCCGATGGGGTAGGGCAGGTGCCGCGCGCGCAGCCGCGGGTGGCCGAAGCGCTCGATGTAGTGGTTGGGCCCGCCCAGCCAGCCGCAGAGGAACCAGAACAGCTTGTCGCGCGCGGCGTCCAGGGTGCTGGGGTGCACGGCGCGCAGCTGCGCGAAGCGCGGCTCCAGGTCCATCAGGTCGTAGAAGCGGTCGACCAGGGCGCGCACGCCGGGCTCGCCGCCCAGGCGCTCGAAGGGCGTGGGGCCGGCGTCGGCCGGGGTGTCGTCGTCGGCCATGGCCACGGCGCGCTCAGGGCGTGACGAGCTTCTGGGCGACGCCCAGCAGCGCAATCGCCGGCGGCGTGCCGGGCAGCATCTCCAGCAGCAGCTGGCGGCGCAGCACGGCCTCGCGCACGGCGGGGTCGGAGGGCACCTCGCCCACGAGGTCCAGGCGCACGGGCGCCTCGAGCCCGGGGTTCACGTAGCGGTCCACCACCTGCTGCAGCTGCTGGCGCACGACGCGGCCCTCGCCGGCCTTGCGCACCTGGTTCACGAGCAGCCGGATGCGGCGCCGGCCCTGCGTGGTGGCCAGCACCTTGATGGTGGCGTAGGCGTCGGTCAGCGAGGTCGGCTCGGGCGTGGCCACCACCAGCACCTCGCCGGCCAGGCTCACGGTGTAGAGCACGACGTCGGAGATGCCGGCGCCGGTGTCGAGCAGCACGTGGTCGTAGCGCGGCGCGACCTCGTCGATCACCTGCTGCAGCTTGTCGCGCACCTCGGGCGTCATGCGCGAGTACTCGACCATGCCCGAGCCCGCCAGCAGCACGTGGAAGCCGCCGGGCGCCGGCAGCACGGCCTCGGCCAGCGTGGCCTTGCCGGTGAACACGTCGTGCAGCGTGATCTTGGGGAACAGGTTGAGCACGACGTCGAGGTTGGCCAGGCCGAGGTCGGCGTCGAGCACCAGCACCTTGCGGCCGTTGCGCGCCAGCGCCGCGGCCAGGTTGGCCGAGACGAAGGTCTTGCCGACGCCGCCCTTGCCGCTGGTGACGGCCATGATGTGCGGCTTGGGCTTGGGCGTGGGCGGGCTGGCCGGCGCGGGCGGGGCGGTGCTCATTCGGGGTCCTGGATCTGGAAGCTGTCGAACAGCAGGCGCTTCTCTTCCGTGCTCACCACCGACAGCGCCGAGGGCTCCAGCCGCACGAGGTTGCGGCCCTGGGCCTTGGCCACGTAGAGCTGCTGGTCGGCGCGCTCCTTCCACAGGCCGGGCGTGGAGCGCACCCACTGCGGCGCGAAGGCGCCGCCCACGCTGATGGTGACGGCCAGCTCCAGGCCCGAGGGCTGCAGCAGCACCGGCATGCGCTCGACGCGGCGGCGGATGCGCTCGGCCACCGTCTGGCCGAAGGTGCTGGCGCAGTTGGGCAGGATGATGGCGAACTCCTCGCCGCCCACGCGGGCCACGAGGTCCATGGGGCGCACGCTGTCCATCAGCGCCGCGGCCACGGCGCGGATGACCTGGTCGCCGGCGGCGTGGCCCTGGGTGTCGTTGACGCGCTTGAAGTGGTCGATGTCCAGCGCCAGCAGCAGCGCCGGCTCACCGCTGCGCGCGACGCGGTCGACCTCACGCTCCAGCGCCATCTCGAAGGCACGGCGGTTGGCCAGGCCCGTCAGGGCGTCGCGGCTGGACAGCTCGACCAGGCGGTCGATCATGGCCTGCTGCCAGGCGGCCGAGTGGGGGTCGCCGGGCGGCGGCGCCTGCCCGGCGTGCGCCAGCAGCTGCAGCGCCTGCTCGAAGCGGAGCGCGGGCGGGGCAGCGGCGGCGGCTGGGCGGCTACGGGTCAAGGTTCGCGGGCCCTGGTGGTGCGCCCGGACTTGTAACAATGGGAGGCAGTCTATCAGCGGCCCCGCGGCGCACCGAGCCCGCAATTGCGGCCGATCGCACCCGCAATTCGGCCCACCACGGCGGCGGCGGCTCGCGACACTGCGCAGCGTGACACCCGCCGCCCTCCCCCCCCTGCCCCCCGCCACGCCCATGCCGGCGGACGCGGAGTTCACGCTCACGCCCGCCGACTTCGAGCGCATCCGCAAGCTCATCTACGAGCGCGCGGGCATCAGCCTGCACGCCGGCAAGCAGGCCATGGTGTACAGCCGCCTGTCGCGCCGCCTGCGCGAGACGCGCCACGGCTCGTTCGCGCAGTACCTGGAGCAGCTCGAGCGCGGCGGCAGCGAGGCCGAGTGGCAGGAGTTCGTGAACTGCCTGACCACCAACCTCACGGCCTTCTTCCGCGAGGAGCACCACTTCCAAGCCCTCGTCGACGACCTGCGCGCGCTGGCCGCGCGCAACGGCGGCAAGCCGCTGCGCATCTGGTGCAACGCCGCCAGCACGGGCGAGGAGCCCTACTCCCTGGCCATGACCGTGATCGAGACGCTGGGCGTGTCGGCGCAGGCGCGCCTGGTGTGCAGCGACATCGACACCAAGGTGCTGGCCACAGCGCAGCGCGGCGTCTACTCGGCCGACTCGCGCGGCCTGAGCCCCGAGCGGCTGAAGCGCCACTTCCTGCGCGGCACGGGCGCCAACAGCGGCAGCATCCGCGTCAAGCCCGAGCTGGCGCGGCTGATCGAGTTCCGCCCCTTCAACCTGATGAGCACGAGCTGGTCGGCGCTGGGCGATCCGTTCGACATCGTGTTCTGCCGCAACGTGATGATCTACTTCGACGCGCCCACGCAGCGCCGCGTGCTCGAGCGCATCCACGGCATCACGCGGCCCGGGGCGCTGCTGTACGTGGGCCACTCCGAGAACTTCACCGACTCGCGCGACCTGTTCCGCCTGCGCGGCAAGACGATCTACGAGCGGGTCTGAGCGGGCCGGCGCGCGGCTCAAGCCCGCGGCACCCCACGCCGATATGCCTCTTGGAGCTCCCATGTACGCCGCCACACGCCCCACCCTGCCCAGCCCCGGTGCACCGCCCACGCGGCCCGGCGCCCCGAGCCGCCTCGAGCGCCTGAAGGCCCAGCCGCGCAAGCCCGGCGAGGCCGGCTTCTTCTTCTGGGACGCGCACTTCAAGAACGACGCCGTCAAGGTGCTGCCCGGCGAGTTCTTCGTGCACGACGAGGACATCCTCGTCATGACGACGCTGGGCTCCTGCATCGCCGCCTGCCTCTGGGACCGCGAGAAGCGCGTCGGCGGCATGAACCACTTCCTGCTGCCCGACGCCGGCTCGGGCGCCGGTGGCGGCGCCGACGGCGGCCGCTACGGCAGCTTCGCCATGGACCTGCTGATCGGCGAGCTCGTGAAGCGCGGCGCCACGCGCGCCACGATGGAGGCCAAGGTCTTCGGCGGCGGCGCGGTCATCAGCGGCATGAACAGCATCAACGTCGGCGAGCGCAACGCCATGGTCAAGCGCCTGGCCAGCGCCAACACCGAGGCGCTGGCGGCGCAGGAGCGCGCCGCCGCCCAGCGCGCCACACCGGCCGTCAGCGCCGGCGGCAGCGTCGACCTGTTCTAAGAACCCGAGCCCGGAGTGCCGTGATGGCTGGCCCCAAGACCCGTGTCGTCGTCGTCGACGACTCCGCGCTGGTGCGCGGCCTGCTCGCCGAGATCATCGACCGCCAGCCCGACATGTGCTGCATCGGCGCCGCCGCCGACCCGCTGGTGGCGCGCGAGATGATCCGCAACCTCAACCCCGACGTCATCACGCTCGACGTCGAGATGCCGCGCATGGACGGGCTGGACTTCCTCTCGCGCCTGATGCGCCTGCGGCCCATGCCGGTGGTGATGGTGAGCACGCTCACCGAGCGCGGCGCCGACGTCACGCTCAAGGCGCTGGAGCTGGGCGCCATCGACTTCGTGGCCAAGCCCAAGATCGGCGTGGCCGACGGCCTGCGCCAGCTGGGCGCCGACATCACCGAGAAGATCCGCACCGCGGCCAAGGCCCGGGTGTCGCGGCTGGCGGCGGCCCCGGCGGCCGCGGGCGCCGCCCCGGGTGCGGTGGCGCCGCCGCGGCCCTCGCCCATGGCGGCGCTGGGCCGGCTGTCCACCGAGAAGATCATCTTCATCGGCGCCTCCACCGGCGGCACCGAGGCCACGCGCGAGCTGCTCACGGCGCTGCCGGCCGACAGCCCCGCGGTCATGATCACGCAGCACATGCCGCCCGGCTTCACGCGCAGCTACGCCGCGCGCCTGGACGGCCTGTGCCGCATCCGCGTGGCCGAGGCCCGCGACGGCGAGCGCGTGCTGCCCGGCCATGCCTACATCGCGCCGGGGGGCTTCCACCTCAGCGTCGAGCGCTCGGGCGCCAACTACGTGGCCCGCGTGCAGGACGGCGAGCCCGTGAACCGCCACAAGCCCAGCGTGGAGGTGCTGTTCGACAGCGCCGCCAAGGTGGTGGGCCGCAACGCCCTGGGCGTGATGCTCACCGGCATGGGCGCCGACGGTGCGCGCGCCATGAAGACCATGCGCGACGCCGGCAGCTTCAACCTCGTGCAGGACGAGGCCAGCTGCGTGGTCTTCGGCATGCCGCGCGAGGCCATCGCGCAGGGCGCGGCGCACGAGGTGCTGCCGCTGGCCCGCATCGCGCCGCGGCTGCTGGAGTGGCTGCGCGCCAACGCCGGCGTGGCCACGCGCGTCTAGCGCCCCGCGGCCGCGGCTCAGCGCCAGCGGCCGAACTCCCAGTCGGTGCGCGGCAGCGTCGGCGCGTCGCGCACGCAGTCGGCCAGGCCGATGTCGCGCAAGGTGCTCGCCGGCAGGCCGCGCATCGCCGCCACGCAGCGCGCGTGCTGCGCTTGGCGTCGCCAGCGCCGGTGCGCCTGCACCAGGGCCTCGGCGACGGACTCCCAAGCGCGCCGGTGCCAGGTCGCGCGGGTGGGGATGACGGTGGGCAGGCAGCAGCTGGCGGTGCTCATGGGGTGCTCCGGTGGAATGGCTGGTCAGTCTCCATCCACGGAACCGGGCAGAAAAGCGATACTTTCTGGCCCGACCGTTCAGCCCAGCTGACCAATGCCCAGCCCGCACCGCCTGCCGCTGCACACCCTGCCCACCTTCCGCGTGGCCGCCCGGCGCCAGAACCTGCGCGCCACCGCCGAGGAGCTGCACCTCACGCACAGCGCGGTGAGCCAGCAGATCGCGCTGCTCGAGCAGCAGCTGGGCGTGCCCCTGTTCGACCGCCGCGGCCGCGGCGTGGTGCTCAACGCCGCCGGCGAGGCCCTGCTGCGCGCCGTGGAACCGGCGCTGGACGGCATCGCCCAGGGCGCGCAGGCGGCGCGCCTGGCCGGGCGCGTGGAGCAGCAGCTGATCCGGCTGACCGTGCTGCCCAGCTTCGCGCAGCGCTGGCTGCTGCCGCGCATGGGCCGCTGGCGCGAGCGCCACCCCGAGCTGCAGCTGGAGGTGCATGCCAGCCACCGCGTCGTCGACCTCGTGCAGGACGGCTTCCACGCCGCGCTGCGCGTGGGTGCCGGGCCCTGGAAGGGGCTGGTGGCCGAGCGGCTGGTGGAGTCGCCGCTCATCGCCGTGGCCGCGCCCGCGCGTGGCGCGCGGCTGGCGGCGCTGGCCGAGCCCGGCGCGCTGGCCGCGGCCCTGGCGGCCGAGCCGCTGCTGGGCCCCACGGCCTGGTGGCAGCGCTTCCTGGCCATGGGCGGGCAGGGGCTGGTGGGCCAGAGCGTGGCCGACTTCAACGACGCCGGGCTCATGCTGCAGGCCTGCGAGGCCGACCTCGGCATCGCGCTGGCGCGCGAGCTGCTGGCCGCCGACGCGCTGCAGGCCGGCCGCCTCGTGCGCGTGGCGCCCTGGTCGCTGAAGACCGGCGAGGAGAACACCGGCTCGACCTATTGGTTCGTGCACCCGCCCGAGCTCGGCGACTGGCCGCCCCTGGTGGCGCTGCGCGACTGGCTGCAGCACGAGATGGCGCTGTCGCGCGCCGCGCTCTCGGCGCCCTGAGGCCACCGCGGGCTCAGCCGCGGGCGGGCACGAACAGCGCGGTCAGGTCCGAGAGGAAGTCGAAGCCGCGCAGCGTGGGCTGCAGCCACTCGTCGGCCGTGCCCTCGTCGCGCCAGTCCACGAGGCCGCACTCGCGCGCACGCTGCAGCGGCGCCAGCACCGCCGACACCGGCAGGCCCGTGCGCTCGGCGAACAGCCGCAGCGGGAAGCCATCCTTCAGCCGCAGCGCGTTCATCATGAACTCCAGCGGCAGCTCGGCGCGCGCCGGCTCGTGCTGGTTGCTCACCGCCCGGCCCTCGAGCGCGCGCGCCATGTAGGTGGCGGGCTCGCGCCAGCGCACCTGGCGCAGCACGCGCTCGGGGAAGCTCAGCTTGCCGTGCGCGCCGGCGCCGATGCCGAGGTAGTCGCCGAAGCTCCAGTAGTTGAGGTTGTGCAGGCAGCGGTGGCCCTCGCGCGCGAAGGCGCTGACCTCGTAGCGCGCCAGGCCGGTGGCCGCGGTGCGCGCGGTGATGAGGTCGAGCATCTCGCTGGCGAGGTCGTCGTCGGGCAGCTCGGGCGGCTGCACGGCGAACAGCGTGTTGGGCTCGATGGTGAGGTGGTAGATCGACAGGTGCGGCGGCTGGAAGGACAGCGCCACGTCGAGCTCGGCCGCCAGCTGCGCCGGCGTCTGGCCGGGCAGCGCGTACATGAGGTCGAGGTTCCAGGTCTCGAAGGCCTCGGCGGCCTCGGCCACGGCGGCGCGGGCCTGCGCGGCGTCGTGCACGCGGCCCAGCGCGTGCAGCGCGGCGTCGTCGAAGCTCTGCACACCGATCGACAGCCGCGTGACGCCGGCCTCGCGGAAGGCGCGGAAGCGCTCGCGCTCGAAGGTGCCGGGGTTGGCCTCGAGCGTGACCTCGCAGCCCGGCTCCAGCGGCAGGCGTGCGCGCACCGCCGCCAGCAGGCGGTCGATGACGGCGGGCTCGAACAGGCTGGGCGTGCCACCGCCGATGAACACGCTCACCACGCGGCGGCCCCACACCAGCGGCAGGCTGGCCTCGAGGTCGGCCACGAGCGCGTCGACATAACGCTGCTGCGTGGCGGCATCGACGCCCGCCGTGCCGTGGCTGTTGAAGTCGCAGTACGGGCACTTCTTCAGGCACCAGGGCAGGTGCACGTACAGCGCCAGCGGCGGCGGCGCGGCAAAGCGCAGCGTGCCGGGGCGCAGGAAGTGCTCGGGCGCCGACGGCAGGGCCGGCTCGGCCGGTTCCGCCGCCGGCCGCACGGGTGGCAGCGGGCGGGTCACAGGCCCCAGACCTCGTGCAGCTGCTGCAGCAGCTGCGCCATGGCGCGCGCGCGGTGGCTGTGCGCGTTCTTGGTGGCCGCGTCGAGCTCGGCCACCGTGCGGCCGAGATCGGGGATGAACATCAGCGGGTCGTAGCCGAAGCCATCCGTGCCCTGCGGCGCCGACAGGATCTGCCCCGGCCAGCGGCCCACGGCCACCAGCGGCTGCGGGTCGGCGGCGTGCCGCACGGCCACGAGCGTGCTCAGGAAGAAGG
>ERZ1066127.1115-NODE-1115-length-11055-cov-8.596636_pt1 | contig 11055 bp, 10 predicted proteins | sample MGYA00382774_ERZ1066127 | MGnify/ENA primary metagenome ERZ1066127 (study PRJEB33369, sample SAMEA5778357) | biofilm metagenome | biome: Industrial cooling water; feature: Water cooling tower basin; material: Biofilm | place: United Arab Emirates | collected... | reverse complement strand
AAAAACGGATGGACAGCGTTTATAACAAAGCCGAAGTGATTATTGCTAAACAACGTCATGGTCCTATCGGTACCGTAAAATTATTTTTTGATGGTAAGTTGACACGCTTTGGTAATTTAGAGAATATGTAGAAAGTTTAAAGTAGATAACCATCATCAGTTCCCGTAGCTCAGCAGGATAGAGCGCAAGATTCCTAATCTTGAGGCCGTGGGTTCGAATCCCGCCGGGGACGCCATGTTTTGCGCCTTCATGACGTTAGTGTGTTTTCATCAACTGGTTGATCCCCGAATTCCGTTATCATTAAAAGTTCCGCTATCAGGCGAATTAGAAGCTGAAAAAAGCTTATTACTAACAGGGCAAAATGGCAGCGGGAAAACAACATTAATTCATATATTAGTTGGCTTAGTAACACCACACCATGGCCAGGTTCATACCGCCCCCTTTTTTTATTGTGGGCATCAGACAGGCCTTAAGAATACCTGGACAGTTTTGCAAAACTTAAGTTTTCGCACCCAACTTTATGGCAAGCCTTATTCCACCCTAAGTTATTTAAAAGAAACTTTAAGGTGGTTTGGTTTGCACACTCTGGCTGAAAGAAAAGTTGGACTTTTATCGCGTGGCCAACAACAGCAAATCGCCTTAATCTCGGCTTTCTTATCACCTTACAAAGTATGGATTCTTGATGAACCTTTTGTGCATTTAGATGCTGATGCCCGCCAATTTTGGCAGCAAATGATGAAACAGCATTGCCAGCAAGGTGGGGGCCTTATTTGTAGTTCCCCTTGCGGTGAAGATGTCTTTCCAGGCGATACTAGCTTAAATTTGACAAGCTATAAATAAAGAAACTTTTACTTTTGTGCTACCACCGTTGCCATAATTTTTGCTGGGTCAAAACCAACTTCAATATTTTGAAATCCACTTTCTGCAAGTTGGTCGGTAAGCTGATCAACAGTTAAAGTATGATTTTCTTTTATCTGCAGAATATCCTTGAAAAGCACATTTTGGTGATGCAGGGTGCTTGGGTTGATGGCTTTTAAATCCCATAGAGAAGCAGCGTCCGTAGTAGGGGAGGGAGTTATAAGGCTGGTTAAGAAAATTCCTCCCTCTTGCAAGTGCTGATAAACATTCGTTAAAAGATTTTGAGTTATAGACGGGATAACAGGGCCAAAAGGATAGGCAGAGCCTGGCATGATTACAAGGTGCGCAGCATCTTTTTCAAGCGGTACATGATGGGGATCATACTGCAAGAATTCCAGCCAGTGGCTAAGATTTTTTTGTTCTGCTTTTTGAAAAGCAATTTCAAAAGCCACCGGGTTTGTATCTATGCCTATCAACCGAAGTGTATGGAGTGTTTTATCATTTATACTAAGGATGTCCCCCATTCCATTACAAGGCAGTGTACTAATAGTTAGATAGTTTCTTAAGTTGTCTTCTAAAATTTGACGGCGGATATCAATATGCTGACGCAGGGCTGTCACTAAAGGCAGCGTTTCTAGTATTTCATCTGCGTTTTCCTTTGCTAAAGAGGAAAGCTGACTAGGATTGTAGAGAAGCAGATCCGACCAATAGATATCTAACTCACTGTGCTGAATCAGAAAACGGCCACAGGCTGTTTGCGCTGTTCTTTCTAAAATTTTAAGGGCTTCATCAATTTGTGCTTGATCGTTAAAAGATTGCTTTAAGTAAGTACGAGTCTTTTCATATTGGCTTAAAAACATAGAGGCATGTTCAGAAGGACAAGTAGAGGATGTAACAATTTTCCGCACAGCTTCCACAGCACTATCTCCAGTCAATCAAAGTCTAAACTTCTTTTATCATCAACCGGAAAAATAGGCGCTGTCAATTCTTAAAGCTTGGTTCTAGGTGTCTACCTTTAAAGTCTTTAATTTTTTAAAGGGGAAGGGAAGATTTTAACATCCCGTAATTTTATCTGCGCTTTAAAGGACTCGTCTCCGTAGGCCATGGACATGTTCATAGATAAAATAATTCCTGACTTTAAAATTGTTTGGTTAATTTCGTAGTCTGGCTCAATGCTTTTGCTATCTTTTGAGAAAACTGCCAGGTGTAAGGCCCATGCCTTATCGGTATCTAATAAGGCTTTATTATTAACGATAATTTCAGGTTTCTTAGGGGTGATGGTTAAATTTATATCTACAGCGTCGTTAATATCACTGATGCCATCAAAGACAGTTTGATTAGGAAAAACAGTTTTACCGGCTGCTACTTCATTAAGGACTTGATTTAAATATTGAAGAGGAAAAAGAGTTTTCGGGGGTAAACGCACCAAGAAAGTTTCGGGTTGCTGGTAAGTGACAAGACCAGGATTTTCGGGGTCTGACGTGGCATGACCCCGCACACTTTCAATCTCTTCCCCATTACAGCGCGAATTGACGGTAAAAGTATAATTTTTCCCATCTTTAGATTCCCAAGAAGCAACCGTAGTGTTAAACTCATCGCTTGCCCCTGTCATGGTTGTGACGCGTACGGAACATTGCTGTTCAAAAGTCCAGCCATCCCCGGTATCAATAATTTGGATGATCAAGCTTCCCAAAACAGTATTGACGCTGCTTTTTTGTGCGTCGGCTAGCTCGATGGTATACTCTGCCCGATGGGGAACTAAGAGAGCAGCCATAGGGGTCGCTGGCTTCATTCCTGCCCCCAAAGGGGTCATTTTATCAGCGTGGCTGGCACTAGACACCAGTACCATCAAAACAAAAACTTTTAAAAAGTAATGCAACGTTTTTATACTTAAACTATTAGTAAAACAAACCGAACATTAATAAATTAAGTTGGTTTTGACAATCTATCTAATGATATAGGTTATCTTGATATTTAGATGTGTGGTTTGTAAGTCACATTTTGGGAATTTATTGCCCTAACAAGATCACCTTGCTTTGTTAGGGAAATTTATATAGCGGAAAACAAAGCTGATTAAGGGTTGAACAAAAATTATAGATTTGATATCTGTGAAAAGGTCATTTGCAAAATGGTTCCCTGCGGGCGTGGTGGAATTGGTAGACACACCAGACTTAGGATCTGGCGACGCAAGTCATGGGGGTTCAAGTCCCTTCGCCCGCACCAAAAAGTATTTTATTTTAAGGCAGTAAAGCGGTATGCAGATTAACAATACGATGACCCAAGGGCTGAAACACCAATTCCAGGTCACGATTCCTTTTAAAACGATTGATGAGAGAGTTAAATTCTGGTTAGAAGATAAATCTAAAAATGTACGTTTAGATGGGTTTCGCCCTGGCAAAACGCCTTTAAATATTCTGCGCCAACGGTATGGGGGACAGGCTTTGCAAGAGACAATCAGCCAGCTTACCCAAGAGGCCACCCAAAAAATTTATAAAGATAATAATTTGCGTGCAGCCGGACAACCCAACTATCATCTTAATCCTATTGAAGAAGGAAAAGATTTTTCCTTCTCCCTTGATGTTGAGGTATTACCGGAAATCCACTTAAAAGATTTTGCCAAAATTAAGCTAGAAAAGCTAGAAGTCAAAGTTACAGATAAAGAAGTGGAAGAGTCTTTAAAAAAACTAGCAGAACGGTACCAAAAGTTTAACCCGGCACCTGAAAAGCATAAAGCTTCAAAGGGTGATCAGGTTACAGTTAACTTGATAGCTACAATCCATCATAAAAAGATAAAGTCTTACTCTGGCAATGGGGTTAAATTAGTTATTGGCAGCGATCAACCCGATTTTGAATTTTTAGCCCAAACCTTAATAGGCCACAAAAAAGGGGAAAAACTTACCACTGAAAACACTTTCGCTTCAGACTTTTCTGATGCTCAAGTGGCAGGAAAAACGGTAGTGTTTGAAATTGAAATTATAAGCATCGCTCAACCTCAAAGCATGAGTATTAATGACGAGTTTGCTAAAGAATTTGACTGTGAAAATTTGGCAGCCCTGCGAGAAAAAATTACTGCCAGCTTAAAGGCAGACTATAATAAATTAGCCCGTCTTTACCATAAACGCTATTTGCTTGATGCTTTGGCTGCAGACTATAACTTTGACCTGCCTAGCCAGATGGTGAAACATGAATTTGATAGTATCTGGAATCGCTTACAAGAAGAGATAAAAGCAGCAAGAGAAAGTGGTGAACTTGACCCTACAGAGGCGAACAAACCGCTAAGTGATTATGAAAAAGAATATAAGGAAATTTCTGAACGACGGGTGCGTTTAGGATTGTTAGTAGCTGAAGTTGCCAAGCAACATAATATACGCGTTACCCCTGAAATGGTGCGGGACTTAATTTTCCGCGAAGCTATGCGTTATCCAGGGCAAGAAAAACAGGTTGTCAGTTTCTATCGCAATCATCCTGAGTATGTGGAACAGTTAACCGGACCAGCGTTAGAAGATTTGGTGGTTGACTTTATTCTGTCTAAGATTACTCTAAAAGATATAAATATTTCTTTTGAAGAATTACAAAAAAGATTAAAGGGCATTCTGCCACAGTACGATACAGATGATAATGATGAAGAAAAACCTGCTAAGACAAGCAAACCTAAAAAACCTAAAAAGAAAGTAGAGGACGAGACCCTATGATTATGAATCCTTACCATTCATTGTTTCCGTCTTCTTATGCTAAGCCTGAAGCTTCCAATTTAGTACCCATGGTGGTTGAGCAAACCGGCCGCGGAGAGAGAGCGTATGACATTTATTCACGCCTTTTAAAGGAGCGCATTATTTTCTTAACAGGGCAAATTTATGATGAAATGGCCGCTCTTATTTGTGCCCAACTTTTATTTTTAGAAGCTGAAAACCCTAAGAAAGATATTTCCTTATATATCAATTCTCCCGGTGGTGTGGTAACAGCCTGTTTGTCAATTTTCGATACCATGAATTATATTAAATCAGATGTTTCGACCATTTGTTTGGGGCAAGCGTGTTCTGCGGGGTCATTTTTATTGGCTGCTGGCGCTAAGGGCAAACGCTACGCCTTGGAAAATGCCCGGGTGATGATTCACCAACCAGCAGGGGGCGCCCAAGGGCAAGCTTCTGACATTGAAATTCAAGCCCGCGAGATTTTAAAAATTCGTTCGCGTCTTAATAAAATTTACGCCCAAAGAACAGGCCAAGATTTAAAAACGATCGAAGAGGCTGTTGATCGAGATTATTTCATGTCAGCCCAAGAAGCAAAAGACTTTGGCATCGTTGACTATGTGGTTACGACGCGTCCTGAAGGGCTGCTTGAAGGTAGTTAAAATAGCTTTGACTCAAAAAATTAACACTTTTTTGATATTTTCCGTTTCATACTGAAGATAGAAAAAAGATAAAAAAAACACCTAGGGCTTTATTTAGTATATTCTCAAGGTAAAGAGCCAAGTGTGTTACAACAGATTGTAAAGTGAGACCTTTATGAGCAAAGATACTGGTGGGGATACTCAAAATACTTTGTACTGTTCCTTTTGTGGAAAAAGTCAACATGAAGTTCGTAAATTAATTGCCGGTCCCACCGTTTTTATCTGTGACGAATGCGTTGATTTATGTACCGATATCATCCGCGAGGAAAACCAGTCCAATCGTCTGTCTTCGCATGAAGGGGTTCCTACACCTGAGGAAATATTTAATGTCTTAGAAGATTATGTTATTGGCCAAAAACATGCAAAAAAAGTTTTATCGGTAGCTGTTCATAATCATTATAAACGCTTGTCCCATGGCCACAAAGGGGCAGATATCGAGATTGCTAAGTCCAATATTTTATTAATCGGCCCTACGGGTAGCGGTAAAACTTTGTTGGCGCAAACACTGGCGCGCATTATTGATGTTCCCTTTACCATGGCAGATGCTACCACTTTAACGGAAGCTGGCTATGTAGGAGAAGACGTTGAAAATATCATTTTAAAATTATTGCAAGCTGCCGATTATAATGTGGAGCGTGCCCAGCGCGGTATTGTTTATATTGATGAAGTTGATAAAATTTCCCGCAAATCAGATAACCCGTCTATAACTCGGGATGTATCGGGTGAGGGTGTGCAGCAGGCTTTATTGAAAATCATGGAAGGAACGGTAGCGTCGGTTCCTCCCCAAGGGGGACGTAAACATCCTCAGCAAGAATTCCTACAAGTAGATACCACCAACATACTGTTTATTTGTGGGGGCGCTTTTGCCGGATTAGAAAAAATCATTTCAGCGCGTGGCAAAGGAGCAGGTATTGGTTTTGGGGCTGAGGTGAAGGCCCCGGATGAGCGTCCTACAGGTGATATTTTGCGTGAAGTGGAGCCTGAAGATTTATTGAAATTTGGGTTAATCCCTGAATTCATTGGTCGCTTGCCTGTGATTGCTACTTTGGGAGATTTAGATAAAGCAGCCTTGATTGAAATTTTAACGAAACCAAAAAATGCTTTGGTCAAACAATATCACCGGTTGTTTGAAATGGAAAATACCCAGCTAACTATTACCGATGATGCCTTGTCCGCAATTGCCGTAAAAGCCATAGGTCGTAAAACGGGTGCCCGCGGGTTGCGTTCCATCATGGAACAAATTTTATTGGATACGATGTTCGAGTTACCTTCTTACCAAGATGTTGAAGAAGTTATCATCAATAAAGGGGTAGTCGAAAATCAAGAACTGCCGTTAAAAATCCATACCAGGAAGCTTAGTGAGCAGTCAGCGTAACCAGCACACTTTAGAGGTTAGCTTTCTTTTCAAAGATACTGATAAAAAAACCGTCTGTTTGATGGCGCGCTGGTGTTAGCTGTAGGGTTTTATCGTTGGTTGGGCAACAGGATGTGAATACATCCGCCCAAATACCTTCTACATCTTTTAAAAAGAATTCAGGATTCGCCTTTAAAAAGTGTTCAGTTTGGTCCTGATTTTCTGCTTTTAAAACCGAACAAGTCGCGTAGACTAAACGTCCCCCTGGTTTAACCATGGCGGCTGCCGTGGTCAAAATATCGAGTTGTTTTTGTAAAAGTTCCTGTAAATCAGAAAGTTGGAACCGTAATTTCATATCGGGGTTACGCCGCCATGTACCCGTACCCGAGCAGGGAGCATCCACCAAGACGCGATCAAAACGCCCCCTCTGCCGTTTGAGCCAATGATCGCCCAGATGACGGCATTCCACGTTATTAACCCCTGCTTTCCGTAGGCGTTCACGGGCCTTTTTTAGGCGCCATTCATGCACATCTGTGGCGATTAGTGTGCCTTTATTTTCCATCGCAGCTGCTAGCGCTAAAGTTTTCCCACCAGCCCCGGCACACATATCTAAAACCCTCATCCCTGGGCGGGCGTCTGTTAACAAAGAAATGAGTTGGGACCCTTCATCTTGCACTTCCAGATACCCATTTTTATATAATTCATGATTCTGTAAGGCTTGTCGCTGGGCAAAACGTATACCTAGGGGGCTGTAGGGCGTAGGCTGTGCCGCAAGCTGGCCTTGCGCTAACTTTGTCAGGATAGCGCTACGGTTTGTTTTAAGGGTATTAACCCGAACATCAAAGCCGACAGGTTGGTTTAAAGCTTGCATTTCAGGAACTGCTTTATCACCAAAACTATCTTGGCAATAAGGCCACAACCATTCAGGGGTTAAAGCCTGTGCCCATACTGGCCACTGAGAAGGTAAAACAGTTTCCAAGCCCAGTTGTTCTTGAGAAGTAAGAGGCAAAGGACCATATCGTTCACCTGTAAATATTTCCTTTAAAGAGGCTGGCGAATCGGGCGAAGTGATATGTAAATACCATAAAACAGCTTGCCGTCCGTTTGGGTGAGGTTGGTAATAACTTAAAATTGGCCAATAGCGTAAAATCGCATATACATCATCAACGATGAAACGGCGATCATGACTGCCAATGAACCGTCTTTGCCGAAAGTAATCGGCTAACAAACGATCACAGGGCACGGAAGAGTTCTGCAAAATATGATCAATAATTTCTATAACGGTCTGATAACGCGCAGAATTTTTCATAATAAGGGATTAAGGATTACGTTGACGTCGGTTGGGACGAAGAATACCCACCGGGTCTTGATGGATGATAACTTCAGCGTGAGGGAAAACTTCGTAAATTTTTTTTGCTACCTCTTCCGCTATGTGATGGGCCTGATCAAGGGTTAAACTTGCCTCTAAATCAAGATGCATTTGGATGAATTCGCTGTGCCCTGAACTTCGCGTACGCAAATCATGGATACCTAGGACTTGTGGGTGGCTTTGTGCTAGCTGACGGATAGTAGAAAGGGTTTCTTTAGGCAGTTCGTGATCCATTAAAATATCAAAAGACTTTTTAACAATTTGCCAAGATGTATATAAAATATACAAGGCTATAACTGCCCCTACGAAGGTATCAACGTAAACGAAATGGAAGTAAGTTGACACACCAAAGCTTATTAAAACGCCAATATTTGTTAAAATATCTGTCTGGTAGTGCAACGAATCGGCAGAGATGGCTAAGGATTGGGTCCTTGCAATAACATACCGTTGGCCCAAAACTAAAAAGATAGTTAAGACTGTAGAGGCAACCATTACGATAACAGCCATGGTACTGTAAAGGATCGCGGTCGGGTGGTAAGAACGATAAAATACCTCGCGCATTAACCACAAAGCTGACAAAGCTATAAAGATAGACTGAGCTAAGCTTGCCAGCGCTTCTGCTTTGCCATGACCAAACCGATGTTCTGCATCGGGGGGTTTTAAGGCATGACGTAGAGCAATAAAATTAATAATTGATGCACACGTATCTAAAAGAGAATCCACCAAAGATGCTTGAATACTTAAAGAATCAGTAACATACCAGGCAAAGGCCTTGCTAACAACCAAAACAGTAGCAACCACGACAGCAGTGTACGTTGCCCATTGAATAAGTCGCTGACGCGACGGTGTATGCGGGAGAAAATCGGTTTTAATCAAAACTTTTAGACACTAAAAAAACTTAAAAGAATTTGTTCTGTATCTTGCTAAAAAAAGTGGATTTATGCAAACGTAAAGAGATTTTATCGAAAAAAATTTTGTAGTTAGGGTAGCAATCAAAACTAGCACGAGGGCCTCTTAAAAACGGCATAAGGATTATAGACGAAACTTCTTGACCCACCTTAAAACACCACGTAGAAGTAGTGCATACTTTTAATAAAATTTACGTTATATCGATGACTGAGAGTGTTATTCGTTAAATTGCTCTTAACTACGCCCTAGCCGCAGCTCATAAAACTAATTTCACATCGACGTAAAAATGGAGTAAAACATGTTAATTTCCTGGCGTTTATTAAGTTACGCGTTTTGTATAGGGATAGGGATTGCCACGGCCTACTCTCACCCTGAAATATATCGTATTCAAATTGGGCTTCAAACTTATGTAGTTCCTCTTGTGCCTATTGCTAACAACACTCTAAAAATTGCCTATATCGATCTAAAAGATAATCCTGTTCTGATTGAGGCTTTAGCCACAGAAATTGCCAAATACATCAAAGCTCACCGCAAGCAAATTGATGTTCTGGTAACACCTGAAGCCAATACGATGGCTCTGGCCTATGCAGTCCACCAGAAAACTGGCATTGACTATATTATTCTTTCCAAGAAAGAAAGGCCTAATCTGGGTAATAAAGCTTTGTCTGTAAATGTAAAAAGTATTACCACGGACACTGTGCAAACTTTATGGCTTAGCGAAGAAAATATTAAAAAAATTGCTAACCGTAAGGTTTTGATTCTAGATGATACCATTTCTTCCGGGGGAACCATAAATGCCATTAAAACCTTAATTCAAAAAGCTAATGGGATCATGGTTTTGCCCCCTCTTGTAGGTTTTTATGAAGGCAGTAAACGTGATGATGTTACTGCCATTAGCCCGACAGTTTTACCCTTAACCCCCGTTACCCATTCTGAGGATGGCTTATAATTCTTTAAGATTCTGGTGTTTTTATGAGATGTAAGGCACGCTGGTAAACTTGCTTTTTAGAAGCGCCTAAAGCTTCCGCCACAAAGTCGCTAGCATCGCGAAGAGATAATTTACTAAGGGCTTTTTGTAATAATAAGTCTACCTTATCCGCAGAAACAGAGGGAGCGAGAGGCGGCCCCAATACAATCACCATTTCACCTTTAGGGGGGGTCTGCTGAAAATAACTGATGACGGCGTTAAAATCGCCGCGAATGGTTTGCTCGTATACTTTGCTGATTTCACGCACTACGGCAATTGGTCGGTGGTTGAAAATGACAGCCATTTGGTTAAGAGTTTTTAAAAGGCGCTTAGCCGTTTCAAAAAAAATTAAAGTTAGCGCCAAGGCATGTTGTTCTGCAAAACGAGCAGGATCAGCAAAACCTAAAAAAGCAAAACGGTCACTGGGCAACCCAGATAAAATAAGACCTGATAAGACAGCCGACGGGCCAGGTAATACAGTGATAAAAAAGCCACGTTCTTGGCACGACTGTACTAACTTATAGCCTGGATCAGAAATTAAAGGCATGCCAGCATCACTAATCAAAGCGATAGATTGCTGCTCCTCAAGGCGCTTTAAAATTTGTGGCCGCATACCCTTGGCATTGTGTTCATGATAAGTAAGTAAGGGTTTATGGATAGCGTACATTTTAAGTAAATTTTGGCTAACACGTGTGTCTTCACAGACGATCACATCACAATTTTTTAAAATTTCTAAAGCGCGTAGCGTAATATCTTCCCGGTTACCAATCGGAGTGGCGACTATGTATAAACCAGGTTTTAAGGTCATCGTTGCTAATTCTTTTTTAAAGGTTTGTCGACTAGACTTTAATCAGGTTTTGAAAATTTTCCTATGTCTTTATGCATCAATCTTCTGAACTGCCTTTGATAAAGGACTTAAAGCAACTTTTGCTGCATCAAGGATTAATTACGCCTGATCAATTACGGGTTGCTCAAGAAGAACAAAGACGCCATCCTCGTTTATTAGGTCAAATCTTAGTTGAATTGAAATTCTTAAATTCTCAGGACTTACAACGCGCTCTAAGCCAAACTACAGGATTGCCTTTTGTTGATTTAACAGAAATACATTTTAAGGCAAGTTTGAATTCTATTTTGCCGTTGGATGTGTGTAAGCAGTATCAAGCCGTGGTGCTTGACTACGAACCTAGCACTCATCATCTGTCTTTAGC
>ERZ1066127.1114-NODE-1114-length-11063-cov-7.445222_pt1 | contig 11063 bp, 3 predicted proteins | sample MGYA00382774_ERZ1066127 | MGnify/ENA primary metagenome ERZ1066127 (study PRJEB33369, sample SAMEA5778357) | biofilm metagenome | biome: Industrial cooling water; feature: Water cooling tower basin; material: Biofilm | place: United Arab Emirates | collected... | reverse complement strand
GTCCCGGCGTTCGGGGTGGCGAAACTGCCGGTTGCCGCTTGAATGCTTATGCCGTCGGTGCCGACAAGGCCCGAGAAGCCAAAGTTGGCTGTGGCCAGATCGGCGCTGCTGGTCCCGTCGTAGGTCCGCGATGTGGATCCCGTGAGCGTCACCGTGAGCAGCCGTGGGGTGATGATGCCGATATTGCCCACCGCCGTGGACGGCAGTGCATAATTGCCAGCAAGGGTGCCGTTCAGTGCCTGGAAGTCGCCTGCGCCCAGCGAGGCGGACACAAGGATACCCGTGCCGGCATTGGCCGTCGCAAATGTGCCGATGGTCTGGGTGACAGCAAATGCATCTGTACCCAGCAACCCCTCCAATGCAAAGTTTTGTGGCACTAACACAGCGCTCGTCAAACCGTCGAAGCCACGTTGGGACTGACCTACAAGCGTGGCGACCAATTGCTTTGGCGTGATGGTGCCAATCGCCGCGCTGATGGGGCCCGTTGGCAGAGCATAGTTGGCCAAGAGCGTGTTTGGCCCGGCCGCGAACTGGCCGTTGGTCAGGCTTGTCGACACAAGGATGCCGCTGCCGGCATTGGGGGCGGCGTAGAGTCCAGACAGGCTTGAAACAGCCAGAGTTTGCCCTGCAACGAGGCCACCAAAAGCAATGTTTTGGGTGGTCAGAGCGGCTGAGGTTGTCCCATCAAAGACTTTCTCGACAGTGCCAACAAGCGTGGCGGTCAACGTGCGCGGCGTGATTGTACCGATCAAGCCGCTCGCCGCTGTTGGAAGGATATAGTTGGTCAACAGCGCCCCGCCTGAGGCAGAGAAGTCGGCTGGGGTTAGGGAAGCCGTCACCTGGATCCCGGCTCCCACATCAGGAGATGCCAGAGTGCCTTGGATTGCCCCAGCGGTGATGGTCTCGCCAGCGGCCAGGCCAGACAGCTGAACATTGGCGCTCTCCAAGCCGATGAGCAGCGAACCATCGTAAATGCGGCTGGCCGATCCTGTCAGGCTCGCGGTCAACAGCTTTGGACTGATGACGCCGATGAGACCATTGGCGGCGGTCGGGAGGAGATAGTTTGACAGCAAGGTGCCAGCGCCTGCCGCGAAGTCGGTGGGCGACAGGGTGGCCGAAACGGCTATGCCTGTGCCAGCATTCCGACTGGCGTAAACGCCGGCGGCCTGGGTGACCCCAATCGTCTCTCCGGCAGCAAGGCCGCCAACCTGATAGTTCGCCGCCGTCAACTGGGCGACAACACCTCCGTCATAGGACTTGCTGACCAGTCCGGTCAGACTGAGCGTCAGCGCTTTGGGCGTGATGTCACCAATGTTGCCGGAAGCATTGAGCGGCAACTGGTAGTTGGACAGGATCGTGGTCCCGCCAGCGACCAGCGTTGCTGATCCAAGGTTGGCGGTCACAAGGATGGCATTGCCGACATTTGGGCTGGCATAGCTGCCTGTGGCGGTCTGGATAGCGATGCTGTCGGCGCCAACCAAACCGGACAGATTGAAGTTGCTGCCGCTTAGCAATGCATTGGTCGTGCCATCATAGGCCCGGGACGTCGTGCCCGTCAGGGTCACGTCCAGCAGCTTTGGCGTGATGACGCCAATATTGCCCACGGCAGTGGTTGGAAGCAGGTAGTTGCCTGCCACCGTGCCCCCTAGGGCCTGAAAATCTGCCGGAGCCAGTGCGGCTGTCACCTGGATATTGGTGCCGGCATTTGCGCTCGCAAAGGTGCCGGCTGTCTGGCTGACTGCAAATGCGTCGGTCCCGATCAAGCCGGTGAGCGCGAAGTTCTGGGGGGCCAAGACAGTGCCCGTCAGGCCATTGTAACCGCGCTCGACAGACCCAATCAGTGTTGCAAAAAGCTCCCGGGGCGTGATCGTGCCAATAGACGCGCTCAATGGGTCAGTGGGCAGAATATAATTGGCAAGATTTGTGCCCGGACCGGCCAGAAAACTGCCTGGTAACAGGGTTGCAGTGACCAGCAGGCCAGTGCCGACGTTGGCTTGTGAAAACGCCCCATTGGCCTGCCCAACGGTGATGCTTTCCCCCGGAACCAGTCCACCGACCAGAATGTTGCCGGGCCCCAGAATGACATTGGTCGTCCCGTCGAACGGACGTTCGACAGCGCCCGTCAGTTGGGCAAAAATCGGCAGCGGGTCAATCGACGCGTTGGAAAGATTCTCCGTGCTGGCAACAACATAGCCGAATACGGGTCGATTCTGGTCATCGACCGCGCCCACTTGCACGCCGTTGAACACCAGGCGCTCAGCCAGCACATCGGGGCGGTCAAACACAGCGTTGGCGACCGAGACGGTGACAATGTCATTGTTGACTGCGCCATTGGCAAATGGGGTTATGGCTGCATTGGGCGCATCAATGGTGCCGTCATAGATCTTTGTTGCAGCGCCGGTCAGCGACACCTGCAGCGTGGGCGCAAGGCTGTAGAGAAAGCCATTGGTCGCCGGCAACTCGGCGGGCAGGGGGGCCAGACCGGTGAACTGGTTTAGCGAAATGTCGTAGGCGGTAAAGGCGACGGGGCTTTGATTGAGCCCGCCTCTGGTATCGCCATTGTTGGTATCAAACGGCGTGAGGCTCCCGCTCCAAATCAGCCAACGACCCAAGGTGACCTGAAGCTGGCTTTCAAAGTTGTTCAGATTGGTGACGCCTGCCACCCCGCCGAGGCGTACGTCCCCAACACTGGCAACGCTGTATTCGGGCCTCAGGGTCAGTCGACCATTGGCAAGGATGTCCAACCCGGCAAGCGGGGAGTCGAGTCCCAAAGCTGCTTCAACCAGCAGATTGTTTTGCGCGAGGATCGAAAGTCTGCCCGGTCCGGTAACGAGCGACGTGAAGGTCCAGCTGTTGCCCAGCAATTCCAGTTTGCTGTCGCTTGTCACCTGGACGAAAAAATTAAAGACATCATTGCCTTGCAACGGCGGTGCAAGCCCATCAGATGTCCGCAGTGTGCCGCCGGCAAGGTCAATGAGGTTTGGTGCGCCAAGATTGAAGATGCGTGACGATTCCAGCAAACCTGCTTCAATGCGAAGCGTGCCAAGCGTGCTGTTCTCGCTGGTCAGCTCGAGACGTCCCGGCCCGCTCTTGACCAGCGTATTGCTGTTGATTGCGCCATTGATGGTCCCGGACGTGCCAATGGACAAGGTGACCTGCGTGTTCGGTCCATCAAGGAGGATGGCTTGCGTCTGAAGCGCCTGGGCTGTCGCCTGGACAGAGCCGAGCGGTGAGAGCCCGCCGATATCGTCTGCGACTGTCACAGTTCCCGTTGGCGCCGCGAGGATTAAACTGCCGGCACCGGGGAAGCCCGAGTTGACCGTTCCATTGATGACGATGTCCTTGCTCGACAGAACCGACGCATTGGTGTCGACAATGACGTTGCCAAGAAGGTTCACGTTGCCGCCCGGGCCGACCCCGGAGGTATCAAGGATGGCCTCTGGGCCCTCCAGCACGATGAACGGATCCATGCCCATGTTGACGCCGACCGGACCCGCATCAAGCGTGATCGTGCCCCCGCGCACAGCAACCGATTTGGCTTGCACCAGACCAGTCGTGTTGATGACGCTGCCGACGATGTCGGCGGCGGCACGTGCTTGCATCAAGATCGTGCCGCCATCGGCGATCAGGCTGCCGGTATTGGTGACGCGGCTGATCGCATTGCCTGTGACAGGCGACGTAATCAGGAAGGACACCAGCTGGTCGCCAGCAAAGTCCACCGTGAACGCCGTGCCACTGCCGAGCACGATCGATCCAAGATTGGCTGAGATCAGTGCCGGCGTGTTTGCACCGATCCCGGTGACATTGTCGACAGCGGTGCCCGCCAGGACCGCATAGCCGCCAGTGACAGCGATGGATCCGGCATTGATGATGGGGGCTCCTGTGGCGCCCGAAATCGTCAGCGGGCCTGTGCCGCTCATGAAGGCAGCCGTGTCAACGGAACCAGTTGTTGCGAGGAAGCCGGCGGCGTTGATCTGGGCATCTGGACCCATAAAGATGCCCGACCGGTTCAGGAACCAGATTTGCCCATTTGCGTTGATGGTGCCGTCGATCTGGCTGGGTGGTGGCGGATCGAGGGCGTTCAGTCCCACAATACGGTTGAGCGTCACCGAATTGCGGTCGGGCTGGACAAAGTTGAGTGTCTCCCCCGGCGTCAGTGACAAGCTGCTCCATTCCAGAACAGCGCGCGCGCTGGTCTGAGTGACAGTGGCGGTCGGCGTTGGCGCTGCAATCGTGTTGTAGCTTGCTGCCCCGGCCACCACGTTCGGTGTCGGCGGAAGCGCTTGGGCAGCCGCGATCGGCCAAAGGGCGGCACCGGTTGCAAGCCAGCGCCGCGCGCGCGCCAATCGGCCGCGATGGAGTCCGTCTGCGGGCCGGACAGCGGGAGCGGAAGTTTTCAGTGTCACGCGCGATCCCCTCAAAAGAGCACCGTTGCGGTGAGGTTGAGCCGTTCGCCGCGCTTGATCAGGGGCGATACGGTGCGGCGGGCACTGGCAATTTGACCGTCGAGAGCCAGCCGGCCAAAAGCGAGCGCTCTTAGACCCACCCCAAGCGACGCGAGCCGCGCCGTTGTGGCGCCCGCGCCTGGCGCGCCATTGGTTCGCGCCTCTGCCATGTCACCGAAGACATAGATCTGCAGGTTTTCGAGTTGGTCCTTGCGCCGGTCTGTCCGTATTGACCAGCGCAGCTCGGCCAGTCCGCCGATCCCGCGGTCCCCGATGATCTGGGACGGATCATAGCCGCGGCCAATGAAGCTGCCGCCGAACATGATCTGCTCACCAGACATCAGCCTGCTTTGGCTGACTTGTCCCTGTAGGATGAACCCGGCGCTCAATTGCCCCGCGATGGGTTGGTTGCGTTGAAGCACATAGGTGAGCTTCAGAAAGTTCGGCTTGAACCCAGCCACCGATGGCAACGCCGCGAGGCGGTCGTTGGCGCCGAGCACCACCAGTCCCTGCACGGCTGCAACCCGCATGGTCATGTCACCGCCCAGCCATCCGACCTGGCGCCAGTTCAAAGCAAGGTCAGCGGTCGTGCCGCGGTCATCCACAATCGTCTGTTCAAGTGCCTTGATGCGACTGCGGTTAAGGGTCAGCCCGCCATCAAGGAATAAGCTGTGAGGCCGTGTGCGCAGCACCGGCAGCCGCAGCCGCCCGGTGACCGACGCGGTGCGGCTGCGCACATCCAGAACCGAGATGTTGCCGCCGGGTGCCGCCCGGGCAACAACAAATCCGATGCTGGCCACAATACCTTTGTTGCCGACGGGTGCCGCATAACGGGCATTGAGCGCCTGGAGCTCCTCCATCCTCTCACCCGCGCCTGACAGGGACAGGTCCAGCAGCCCAGTGGTTCCAAAGGGTTGCGCGATCGACGTGCCGGCCGACAATGTCATGGGGCCGATGGCGTCTGAAGAAAAACTGCTCAACGCCACGAACGACTGCGTCGGACGTCGCTCGACCTTGACCTCGAGGTCAGAACTTCCAAGTGCTGCGCCAGCGCGGATGAGACTGGTGGCCCTGATGCCTGGCATGTCATTGAGCAGGAGCAACGGCGACTCCAGCTCAACAAGGCGCAAGGGTCGCTTCTCGACAACCGGGCCAATCATCTTGCTCGCGAGTGTCTGGCTGCGCTTGTTGGGAGCGGAAGCCGAAACCTTGCCGATGTAACCTTCGACCACCTGGACCACGAGCGTGTCATTCTGCACGGTTTGGGGCGGTACAAAGACCCTGGTCAGAAAGTAGCCGCGGGACCTGTACAACCCTTCCAACTGCTCAGCGGCGGTGCGCAGGTTCTCAAGAACGATCCTGCGCCCTTCCAACGGCCTGAAGATGGCTGCCAACTCGGTCGTGGTGACAACCGACGCGCCGTCCACCTGAATGCGCGCAATGCTGAACTCGATCTCATCGACTGCGCGTGGTTGCGCTGCCTTTTCAGGGTTGAGAATGCGCAGATCAAACTTGGGGTCAGGGAGCGGCAAGGGCGCCACGCGTTGGCGCGAAATATCGGCCTCAGGGGGTACCACCACCTGGGCATTGACCGGCGTCGCGAGCATTCCAGCGGCAAGCGCGAATGCTCCTGGCAGCACAAGCTGGTGACCCGATGAGCAGAAGGGCGAGCTGCCGGTTGGCTGGTCTACGGGCAAAGGACCCAAGAGGCGCCTATTTGTCATCCATCACCACGATCGTTGAGTGCTCGCCGGCGGCAAGTCGTTTGCAATGAAATTGCACCAGCGGATCAGCCGGGAAGCGGTCTGCCAGGGTCTGGAACGCCGCGTTGGCGCCGGCGCTGGTCCGTTCCAACACGCTGTAGGCATCAGCATAGTCATGCAGTAGCGCTGCATCATCGCTATCGGCGACAGGCACAAACAGGCGGGTAGGGGTGGTCTTGCCCTTGAGCACAATGTCGCCGATCGGACGGAAGCGGCGGTCAGGGCAGGCCCTGACAATCGGCTCGGTGCAGCAAATCCTGGTGCCAAAATACTTGTTAACGCTTTCAGTCCTGGCTGCGGTGTTGACGGTGTCCCCCAGCGCCGTGAAGTCCATCCGGGCTTGCGAGCCAAAGTTTCCGATAATGGCTTCGCCGCAGTGGACCCCAATGCGGGTCACGCCAAAGGGTACGCCATCCTTGTTGCAGCGCTGTCTGAAGTCCTCGGCATAAGCATCGATCTCAAGCGCACAGCGGACGGCACGATCGGCGTGATCGGCCTGCGCCACTGGCGCATTGAACACGGCCATGATCGCATCGCCGATGAACTTGTCGATTGTGCCTTCGTGCCTGAGGATAATGGCGCAGGCGCCATCCAGATAGGCGTTCAGAACTTCCGAGAGTTTTTCAGGGGGCAAGCGTTCGGACAAAGTGGTGAAGCCAGCCACATCGGTAAAAATGAAGCTTGCTTCGCGCCGGGCGCCTTGAATGGTGGCAGAGCTGGGGTCGTCGACGAGCTGGTCGACGACAGCTGGGGAGACGTAGCGGGAAAAGGTCCGCTGAATATACTCCCGTTGGACACGCTCGGCGCGCCCCAGGATCAGGTCCATCATCCACATGGAGAGACCAAGAGCGATGGTTGGACCAAGGAGCGGCAACATGGGCAAGCCCTGGCCGAAGCCCAAAATGGCGCCGACCCAGTAGAGCGCTACGACCAGACCGGCGATGCTGACATTGAAGGCAATGCCACGCTTCATCAGGCTGATCATCAGCCCCAGCACAGCAAAGGCGCCGATGATGGCAACTTGCCACCCCAGCGACAGGGACGGTGGCTGCCTGCCTTCCAGGAACTGGGCTATGCCATGGGCCTGCACCAGCACACCCGGCATATGGCCCTGATCACCTTCGTCGATGATCGCGAGTGGGGTCAAATGCCGGTCAGTGATCGACAGCACGGCGCCAATCAACACGGTCTTGCCCCTGATGAGCGTGTCCGGCAGGAACGGCAGATAATTTGCTGAAAACGTCGGAAACGGCTGATTGTCTGCATCCGGCCGCGGGCGCCAGGCGATCTCAACCGGCTCGAGCACGGGTTGCGCTCCCGACAGTGCCACCATGGTTGGCACAAAGCCACGTGGCGTCAGGGGGCTGAATGTACGGGTGCCATTCTTGATGACACCACCCGGATTGATGCGCCGGACCATCCCATCAAAGGGATCGGTGAGCATGCGGGCGTCCATCCGTTTGTCGGCCGGGACGAAGCTTGCCATGTACGCAAGCTGCTCCGGCGTGACGATCTTGGGCGAGCTGGTGAAGCTGACCCGTACCGGCACCTTGAGCGACGCTATCGCGTTCTGTAGCCGCTGGTCCTTGTCGGGCTCGGTTGGTTGATCGATCAGAATGTCGAGTGCGATTGCGCGTGCCCCCTTTTGTGCCACGGTGGTCAGGATGTCTGCGAGAAGACCGCGGTCAATCGGCGAGCGATAGGGAAGCCGGGCCAGCGTCGCTTCATCCAGCGCAATCACCACGATCTCGTTGGAGGGCGGCAGAGGCGGTTGCAGCGCGGCCACACGGATATCAGCCAGCTTGGTCTCAAGGCCGGCCAAGGGCGCGATAAAGAGGATCGAAAGTGCACTGAGGAGAGTGGCAGCTGCCGCAATGGCAGCGCCCAGGAGCTGGGATTTGCGCGCCTTTGTCACTGGTCAGTCTGTGGCGGCGCTGGGCCCGGCACGGTGGGTGTCGGAGCAGCAGGGGCCGTCGCCTCAAGGGAGCGCAGCAAAGCGTCCGCCTGCTGAACGCAGGCCTTCTCAAGCATCCAGGCCACGATCACGACTGGATCTTTGAGCGTATCGGGTATGAGATGAAGCCGGATGGCGCGCTCCTGCGAAGCCGCCTGGATGACCATCATCCTGACCCCGTCCAGCCGAACAAGGGCCGGGGAGGGGATCCGATCCTGGCCGTCTGCCCAGCGAAAATCAGCGCGCCACGACCGGTCCACCGGAAAGACGGCAAAGCGCCCTTCGCCGCGGGCATCGGGACGCCACCATATTGGCCGTTCGCCTTGCCTGACACAGCGCTCGCCAGGCCGCGATACATCGACCAGCCAAGGGTCAGGCAATGGCGCGGCATTTGACCCAGAACGCACAGCCCCGACCGTGTTGGCGCGGTCGTTGCGTGTCGAGATGAGCGCTGCAAGCGCGCGGCGCGGGTCCTGCACAGGCGCAGAGCCTGGCGCTGCCTTGCCGCTGTAAGCGCCGCGCAGTGTCGAAATTCGGCCATCTGGCGCAATGACCACCATCTTTTCGCCTACCTTGAGGCTGACGGGGGTTTCACTATCGATCTGGCTGCCCGGCGGCCTGCCGCCACCGCGCGCTTCCACCACCACGAGTGGAAAGGATTGGGCCGACGGACTGGCCATGGCGGACAGGCCCACTGTGAGTAGCCGCACCACCATTTTGAATGGCCTGCCAGTTGGACGGGATCGGTGAGGCGTATGTCGGTTCACTGACCCGCTCCTTCCGCGCCCAAGGGACGGCCGGCTCCATCCCCAATTATTACAAAGGCGCCCCAAAAGAACGGATGCGCAGTCCGAGGATTGGCGATCGCTGCTTTTTGCGCCTCCTGCAGGGCGCCATCGATGCCAAGGTCAGGGCGCTGGCCCAGGACCGTGAAGGCCTGTTGCATCAGCTGGGCGGTTGCCTCGGAGGGCACTTGCCAGTGCGTTGCCAGCACGCTGCGGGCGCCAGCGACGACAAAGGCGTCGGCCAGCCCTGACAGTGAGCCGGTCCCAAGACTTTTCGCGCCAGGAGAGGCGGTGTTGCAGGCCGACAGCACCACGAGATTGGCCCGAAGCTTGAGCGCACTGATCTCGCTTGCGTCCAGAAATCCGTCTTCATGGGCCGCCTTGGGCGTGCCTCCCGGTGGCGACAGGACAAGGCCGGGCTGTGTCTGGCATTGCAGTTCGCCCGGGACGAGACCGTGGGTGGCAAAGTAGATCACGCGGTACTGCCCCATGTCGGTTTGCATGACCTGGGGTTCGCTTGCAGCGTTGCCGGCAAGGATCGTGGCCTCGTTGCCGGCGATGGCAGCGGCAACTGCACGAACCTCGCGCTCGGTTTCCGGCAATGGCGCCAGACCACGCAACAATTGTGGGTCAACCGTCTGAGTCAGCCGGCAGCCGGCAAAGGCCTGGGACATTATGCTGCTCCCCGGCTGGGTGCCGGACAGTCTCGGATTGGCGACCGCCAAGAGACCGCGTGGGGCAGGAGCCGCCAGCTTGGTGCTGCGCAGATACATGAAACTCGCCAGGCTTGCCGCTTGGCTGACCTTGCGGTCCTGAACCAGCCAATGTGCCAAGCCGTAGTTGCCAGCGGTCGACGGTGCAGAAACAAGAACCGAAAACGGTAGTGCTGCCAGCACGTCAGCCGGGACGACTGTTAAACGGTTGATCCCGCCAAGGGCCGAGGCCGCGCCGCTGAACAGGGTCATGTAGAGATCATGTGAAGCCGACAGGTCAAAATCGGCCACTGAGCGGCCTTCGATCTCAAGGCCGCGGCGCAACTGTCGGACCGCGTCAACCAGGGCGGATCGTCCGGCGTTGATTGGTGACAGCGTTAGGCCGTCGCGGCGAACGAGCAGCAAGAACGAGATGTTGCGACCCACAAGGAACATCGCGACCGCTTCATTGGCCGCCAAACGCGCTCGCACGGCGTCAAGCTGATAGGCCGGCGGCTGCACCAGGGCGATATACTGGGGGAACGACTGCGCAAGCTGGGCGCTTAGATTGGCGACACTGGTCGTGGTTTGGTTCAGCTTGCCAGTGAGATCCGCATTCTGCGTGGGCGCTATGCTGGCATCGGGCAGCAGCTCGGCTTTGGACAGGTCGCTGCGCAACAGCGAAATGTCGAGTTCAGCGCTGTCCAATTGCGCAACGAGCTCACGCAACTGGGGCTGGTCATTTGCCATGCGCGCTGCCGCAGTGTTGGACAGATGATCGCGATCTTGCGATCGAGACAGCTGGAAGGCTGTAAAGAGTTCGCTCAGCAAGCCCTGCCGGTCGCGGTCACTCTGCTGGATCTGGGCTTGGCGATACACTGCTTGTGCTAGTGGAATAAGGTCTTCATCGCCGATAAGGGCACGCTGGCGGGGTAGGGTGGTGGCGATCTTTATGGCTTCGCGGAAGGCGAGGATCGCATTGTTGTCCATGGCTTCGTGTTGGTAGACCCGACCCAGGCTGAGCCAGGCCCGCATGGTCGCCGGACCGTTGCCAAACAGCTTCTGACGTTGGGTGATCGCTGTTCGCAGATATTGCTCAGCGGCTGACAGGCGGCCGAGCTGGCCATTGGCCTCGCCAAGTGTCGTCAGAACGTCTGCGCGCCACCAGGGCGGCGCGGAGGCAGCCCTATCGAGAATCACCAGTGCCTCGCTCGCCCGGACAGCTGCACTTGCGCTATCGCCGCCGCGCAAGGCGGCAATGGCTTCGAGGTTGAGGGCGAGAGCCAACTCAGCCTCCGCAACCAGCGGAGAGCCGGAGATGTCAGTCACCACACTGCCTGGACTCCGGCCTATTCTTTCGGCAATCGCACGCCAAAGAGACACAGCATTCTGCGCTTGCAGCTGTCCAGCGGCAAAATCACCTT
>ERZ1066127.1106-NODE-1106-length-11145-cov-25.162038_pt1 | contig 11145 bp, 8 predicted proteins | sample MGYA00382774_ERZ1066127 | MGnify/ENA primary metagenome ERZ1066127 (study PRJEB33369, sample SAMEA5778357) | biofilm metagenome | biome: Industrial cooling water; feature: Water cooling tower basin; material: Biofilm | place: United Arab Emirates | collected... | reverse complement strand
GCATACCTCACCGAGAAAATTTTTCCCGTGTAGAGACGTTGCATGCAACGTCTCTACACCCGTCAGGAAAAAAAAAGGCATGAAAATAATTGTAGAGACGTTGCATGCAACGTCTCTTACACACGATAGCAGCGCATTACAATTCCCACCCCTGCTGTGCGGCATATTTCGCCAAACCGACCACACTTTTCACATTGAGTTTACGGAGGATATTCATTCGGTGTCCTTCGACGGTACGAATACTGATAAATAACGTATCGGCAATTTCGGCATTGGTGCAATCTTTGACTAAAAGTTTTGCGACGGCAATTTCGCGTGGTGTGAGTATATCTTCGATGCGTTCTTGTAACGTCGTATCGTGTTTTTTTCGGGCGAGTTCTTTTTGCAGGAGAATATGCGCAATATCGGCGGAAAAATATTGTTTATCGGCGTGAGCGGCTTCCACTGCGGCGACTAAATCTTCTTTGGCGGAATTTTTCAGTAAATACGCGTGCGCACCGGCTTCCACTGCTTGTGTGATAACGCTTGCTTCGTCGTTCATCGTGAGCATGATAACCCGCGTTGCCGGATATTGCCGGCGAATCTGCTGGGTAGCTTCGATGCCGTTCATGCCGGGCATGTTAATATCAATCACGGCAATATCGGGACGCAACGCCGCAACTTTTTCTACTGCCTCCTTTCCATTGTAGGCGTATCCAACCACACGATAGTGGTCGTGCCATTGTAACAACGACGCTAAACCTTCGGCAAACATCGGATGATCATCAGCAATGACAATAGAAATCGGCAGCGACATCGTTACACCAAGAAAAAAAATGAAACAACAGGACTTTACAAAACGACAAACGAACCATTCGAGAATGAACTATTCGAGAATGAACCATTCCGGCAACGCATACTGTACGTTGCAGCACAATAGAGAGGATTGAGAGAGAGGAAAAGAGAGGAAATCACTATCACTATTTCTGCGTTTTTTTTTTACCGCAGTACCACAGAAAATTTTTTCAGAAAAAATTTCTCAAGGAAAGACAAAAAAAGCAAATGAATAAAGAGGAGTGCGGAATGTATTCCGCAACAGCGTATAAAAGCTTGTTTGGCGGAATACATTCCGCACTCGACTTGACACGTTATTTTTCAAACGATCTCAAGAGAAAAAATAATTTTCACAGCAAAGGAATATCAATAGTTGCTGCCATTCCTCCGCCCGGCGAGGAATGAATTTCGACTGTTCCGCCGAGTATGGTCACGCGGCTGGCGATATTATGCAATCCCAACCCGATACGTTGCGCTTGCATATCGAATCCTTTGCCATCGTCTTCATACATAATCAACAATGCTTTTTCTTCGCGGAGTGCTTGGATACTGATGCGGTTTGCTTCGCCGTATTTCAGGGTGTTATTGATGAGTTCTTGAATAATGCGGTAGAGCGTTAATTCCAGCAGAGCATCAAAGCGCTGTTCCAACGCAGACAATTCCGTATCAATACGAATCGCTGTGGAGGCAGTGATGGAAGAACAAATATCGTGAATCGAGGAACTTAATCCAAGTTGTTTGAGAGCAACCGGCATGAGTTGATGCGAAACCGAACGCACTTCCTGCACTGCCGTATCGAGGAGCAAAATAGATTCGCGTAATCGCGATGCTTCGTGCGGCGAAGAAGACGCAATTTTTTCTTCGGCGGCGCTGATACCGATTTTAATGACCGAAAGCATTTGTCCCACACCGTCGTGTAAATCTTTTGCGATGCGGCTGCGTTCGTGTTCTTGTCCTTCAATCACCGCTTGGAGCGTGATGGTCTTTTGGCGTTCCAATTCTTCCAAGAGCCGATTTTTTTCTTGCAGTGCCACGTGCAATCGTTCTTCGCGTTCGCGTAAAGCACGTTCGGAGCGTTTTCGTTCACTGACATCTCTGGTAAAAACAACCACTCCCGTTACCTCGTCCGAAAAACTGATGATAGGATTAAGCGCAATTTCAAAATCAATCATTCTTCCGTCTATCTCCTGCTGTTGCTCGACAATGCGCTGTTTGCCCGAACGCAAAACCGAATCGTAGTACTCTTGCCAAACAAATCGTTGATACGGACCATCATCGGCGAGATACTCAAAAACATTTGCTCCCAAAAAAACATTTTTTCGCGTCAGCACTTGCACAATCGCTTGAAATGCACTATTGAATGCCAACAAACAATACGCACTGTCGATTGACCAAATCGGTTCGTTGGTGTTATCAATCAACGCGCGCAATTGTCCTTCGCTTTTGCGCAGCGCTTCTTCGGCGATAGTGCGTTGGCGGATATTCGACCATTCGCGGGCAATACGTTGCACGGTCGCGGGCATCCGCAAAAATTCTTCCGGCGATTTGACGATGTAATCCATCGCGCCGGCTTTCATCGCTTCGACTGCCAACGATTCATTACCGAAACTGGTCATCAGCAAATACGGCGCTTTGATATTCACTTTGCGGAGCAAATCCATGCCGTGTCCGTCGGGTAAATTCCAATCGACAATCACAGCATACAACCGTTTTTCCGATACCGTTGGTAAATACTCTTCCGCATCGTGAATCGTCGGGCAATGCCGAATTTCTACCGGAAATTGCCGCGCCGAGATAAACGCACGATGAATCAGCTCGAAATGTGCTTCTTCATCTTCGACAATCACAATAATGGGAGGAACTTGATTCATACCGGTTTCAGCGTAAAAAAAATTTTTCAACCGACAAGTTTTGTGGTGAAGCAAAATGTTGAGCCGTGCGCGTCGCTTTCCACCCAAATTTTTCCGCCGTGCAAATCAATAATCCGGCGCACTAATGCCAACCCGATACCCGTGCCGTCGCTTTTGGGGTCGAGTTTATCAAAGAGTCCGAAAATTTTCTCTTGATATTGCTCCGGAATACCAATGCCGTTATCTTGCACAAAAAAGATGGCTTCGCCCGATTCCTCGTCGGTTCGGACACCGATGTCAATGCGCGGCTCGGATTGATTGCCCATAAATTTCGACGCATTTTCAATCAAATTTTGATAGACTTCGCGGAAGCGCGCTTTATCACCAAAAATACTCGGCATATTCGGTTGCACATGCACGCGAATATTTCGCGGTGCTAAAATGCCGTGCAAAATTTCGACCGTTTCCGCAGCAAGATTGGTCATGGAAAATGTTTCCGAAGGATTAATCACCCGCCCTACGCGCGAAAGTTCCAACAAATCTTCCAACAAATGCTGCATTCTGTTCGCCGCATTCCCGATACGCCCTAAATCTTCGGCAATGCGGTCGTATTCTTTCGCTTCGACATCTTCTTGCACCATGCCCAAAAATCCTTTAATCGTGACGAGCGGACTTTTCAAATCGTGCGAGACCGTGTAAATAAATCGCTCCATCTCGACGGTTTTGGCTTCGAGCGCACGAAGTTGTTCTTGAATCAATAATTCTGTTGTGCGGCGTTCGGTAATGTCGATAAACGTAACGACTGCCGCCGTCGGCGTTGAGCTGTTGTGCGTATATAACGGACGGGAATTCACGCTCAACCATACCAACGAGTCGTCTGATTTTCGTACCCCGATAACAATTCCCGAATACGGTCTTCCGGTGGCGAGTGTCGCCATTGCCGGATGCTCATGCGCTGCCATTGGTTCGCCGTTTTCGTGGAACGTTTTGTCTTCAAACGACAACGACGAGGAGCGTAATAATTCTTCTTCGCTGACACCCAAAATAACAGCAGCAGCAGGATTACAAAACGTAATTTGTCCCGCTGCATTATGCAAAACTAATCCTTCGGACAATGTTCCGACGATAGAACGCAAACGCTCTTCGCTTTCACGCAAGGCGCGTTCGGCATTTTTTTGTTCGGTGACATCGTAAAATGTTACCACAGCGCTACTCGGTTCGGTTGTTCCCGCGCGAAAAATCGGCTGTGCGTTAGTGCTAATCCACGCTAATTCTCCGCCGGGTTTGTAAACGCCCATAATAATTCCCGACGTTGGTTTTCCCGTGCGTAAAGTCGTCACCGACGGACGGTCATCGGGCAAAAAGGGACTGCCGTCTTCATGCACGACACGCCAATCCGGATCAAACGAGGAGCGCCCGTGCAATTGATCTTGCGTCAGCCCTAAAATAGTCGCTGCGGATTCATTGCTGAAAAGAATGGCATCGTTGATGTCTTGCATGATTAATCCTTCGGACATCGCTTCCAAAACCGAACGCAAACGTTCTTCGTTTTCGCGCAATGCCAATTCGATTTGTTTCATCCGCGTAATGTCGGTAAACGTCGAGACGACACTTTGCGGTTTTTCGTCGGGATGATGTTGAATCGGATAGGCATTGATTAACAACCACAACACATGACCGTCGGGACGAACAATGCCCATCGTTACATTCGATTGGGGTTTTCCCGTGCGCAGCGCAATAACGCTTGGTCGTTCGTCGTCAATAAACGGCGTTCCGTCTTCGTGGATATTTTGCAACCGTTGGTCGAAAATTGTTGTTTCGTACACGTCTGCCCCGTTGGCTTGTAACATCGTGAGCAATGCCGTATTCGCAAAAAGAATGTTGTGTTGTTCATCTTGCACCAACAATCCTTCGGACATCGCTTCAACAATCGAACGCATCCGCGCTTCGTTATTGCGCAACGCAATTTCGGCTTGTTTGCGAGAACTAATATCGCGATGAAATACCGCCACACCTTCAATCACTCGTTCACTGGTGTAAATCGGATTAAACGACACTTCCGCGATGCCGTCGGCAGGACGAGAAAAATGATGCTCGACATGAAATGCTTCGCCTTGGAATGCTCTGTCGTACCACGCCCGCCACAACGATTCGGATTGCGGATCAATTTCCAGCGCGTTCATACCGGGCGTTGCTTCAATGTCGTACCATTGGCGGATATTTTTTATCGTCGAAGCATTCAACGTGATGAAGCGATATTCTCGGTCAATCGAAAAAATGTTATCGCCGGTGGTATTGATAATGGCGCTGAGTTGATATTCGCGTTGTTCCAACGATGATTGCGCGCGTTTTCGTTCGGTAATATCCACGTCCATACAGACAAAAAGAAATTTTCCTTCGATGCTTTCTTGAAGTGCATTGGGAATCGCAAAAACAGTGGACTCACCAACGCCTTTGCTCCCATTTTTTCGGCGAAAATGATATTCTGCCGGTCCGATAACATCTCCGGTGAGCGCAATCGTTTGCAAAGACGCACGAAAAATTTCTTCTTCTTCGGGCGAATGAATCAACACGTCGAGCGTTTTTCCTTGTGCTTCTTCGGCGCTCCAACCGTACATTATTTCCGATGCTCTGTTCCACAAAACCACTTCGCCTTGTTGGTTGTACCATTGCACGGCGACATTCGGTGTATTGTGCAACGTGGATTTCAGCACTTCTTCGCTGGCGCGTAATTTTTGTTCCGCTTCGATGCGTTGGGAAACGTCGCGCGCGGTTTGAACAAATTCTTTGATGTCGCCCTTGGCATCCAAAAGCGGTTTGAAATTTGCTTCCAACCACCGGTACGAACCATTTTTTGCGCGAAATCGCACGGTGTAGCTGCCGCTTGTTTTTGTTGTGACGATATTTCGGTAGGCTTCGCGCACGCCGGCTACATCGTCGGGGTGAATGTAGGAGGAGGGATTTTCGCCCATCATTTCTTCGACGGAGTATCCGAGTAAAGGGTCAATAGCCGGACTCACATACAAACAGCGTCCGAAATAATCGTGGCGTGTAATCAAATCGTTGGTGTAGCTGGAAAAAATTTGCAATTCTTCGTCGCGCTGTTGAGCAATTTTCGCCAAGCGTCGCCGCCAGAAAAAAATAATGCCCGCAATCAGTCCGAACAAAATAACTGCGATACCGATAATCAGCATTTGTTTGTAGCGTTCGTTTGCGGCTTCGCGTTGGAGCAATAAAATTTGCTGGTCTTTGAGCAGTTGTTCGTACCGTGCGATTTCTTGTGTGTTGGTACTGCTTTTGGGAAGATTATCGGTGCTTTGAATAACGCGAACAAATTCTTTGTAATAGCGCAAGGCTTGTTCGGGTTGGCGTAAGGCTTCGTATGTTTTGGATAAATACAACGACGATTCTTCTTTGAGTATTTGTTCGTCGAGTTTCATTGCGCGTTCAAATGCTGTTTCGAGATGCGGGATTGCTTCGGTGTAGCGTTGCAAATGAAACATTGCCATTCCGAGTGCATTATGCGCTTCGGCGTGAAGAAAGGCAAAATCGTCCGCAGAAATGGATGAGATGACGCTGTTGTACAGCGGGATTGCTTCTTCCCATTTTCCTTTTAATCCCGACACATACCCAAGACTGGAGAGTGTCATCAGATATTCTGCTTGCTGTCCGCTTTTTTGGAAAAGCGGCAATGCCCGATAAAATAATTCCGTCGCTTCGTTGTATCGGCGGGTGCGCACGAGAACTTGTCCGAGATTATACCACGCGCGCGCCATCAAAAGACTGTCGTTTGTTTTGAGTGCGTACCGAAGTGCTTCTTGAGCGGCGGTGTATGCCGAATCGTATCGCAAGGTGAGTCGGTATAAATCCGTCAGGCAATCATAGACAACAGATAATCGTCTGGCGGTAGCAGCACCCGAACGCACAAACGACAAGGCTTGTTCGTAATACTGAAATGCTTCGCTGCGTCTGCCGCGATAACCACTGGTGGAAGCAAGAATAGCGTAACATTCGACTAAAGCATTCGTGTCGCGGGTTGCCTTTGCTAAGGGCAAAAGTTCTTGTGCGACGCGAGGAACCGACGCGATACTATTGTAGTATTCTTTGCGCATCAGCAAAAGCAAATATCGTATTTTTGTGGTGTCGTTTGCCGGTAAAGACCGAATCTGTGCAAGAGTTTCTTCTAACGCTTTGTGCGTTGTGACCGCCGGAAACGAAGAATCTGTCCGCGAAGATGGTGCAGACGGAGGAATTTCTCGTGCTGCGGTTTCTTGCGCAGAACTTTGTTGAACAAGCCAAAGAGAGGAGAGGAAAAGAAGAGCGGAATATGATAATCGGAGCGACATACAAAAGCTATCCCAATAAAAGTCGGTGCAATAATTTCCCAGCGTGTCTGATTTGCCTTTCAAACCTACAAAAGTCTGTGTGATTACGCAATTTTGAAGTTGAGATAAAACTTTACGATTCCTGTACAACATTGCTCGCGTATTTTCCCTCACCCGTCCTTCGGGCACTCTTTCCCCGAAGGCGAAAACGGTAGTGTTGCATTTTACCACCGATGATAAAATATCGTGTAACTTTTGCCTGCTGTTCCCTATTTTTCTTTACGAAGAGCCTTTATCAAACGTTTGTACGAAAAGTTTTTGACGAATAACGTGTTTCGTCAACATTGTTCGAGATGTTTTTGAGATTATTTTTTTGCCGCCAGTTTTTCCGCAGAAATATTCTTCCGCAGAAATTTTTTTTCACCTCATTTTTTTGATGCGTATGTTTTCCAAGAGTTTGTCGTTTCGTTCATTACCATCGGTGATTGTTTCGGGTGCCGTTGTTGTGGCGTGTATGATTGTGAGTGTTTGTAGTGGTGTTTGCATAAGTGCGTGTACAAGTACGCAACCGATAATGCAAACGCAATGTACAGTCACCGATTCGCAAGCGGTCGCTCAGACGCTGAACAGTATTCACCGTGCAATCGGTCTTGATGTCATGCGGCGTTTATCATTCGCTAATCAACCCACGAGCGAAGGCGCGTTGTCGCGCAATAGTACGGGATATTTTCATGTTCGATTTCAGATGAGTATTTCTACGTTGACGATGTACGCGGTATTGGCGGAAAATGTGACAGAAGTAGAAAAAGCGGTCAAAGCAATCGAATATAGTTTTCAGTATCAATTGCCGGACGGAGATTTTCGTTTGATACAACCGGCTTCGCTTGCGCAAATGCCGCCGGCAAGCGAGGTAGATTTAGCGAGCGGTTCAGCTTTTTTTCTGTCGTCATTGGGCGTGAGTTTGAGTGCGTTGCAAGAATCGCGGTGGTTCACCACTTCAAACGAAGCGCGTCCGTACCGCGAACGCATCGAAGCATTGCGTCCGAAGATAGTCTTGGCATTAGAACGTCTGATGCAGCGGAGCGAAATTTTGCTGCGCGCGGATGCAGCAGCACCGAATCGTTTATTGTTTGATGCGTTGGCGTATCAAACGCTCGGCACCTATGGGAATATTGCCGAAGCGCAGCGTTTAGCGACACGATTTACCGAAGCGGCTCTTGCGTTGCAAGTTGCCGAAGGATATTTTCAAGAAGGCAGCGGATACGACAGCTCTTATCAAGGAGTTGGTTTGTCGGTGGGATGGAACGTGTATTTGACATTAGCGCCGGCGCAATCTGCTTTGCGCGAGCGGTTATGGAAAGCGCTTTCGTGTGGCACGTCGTGGCAACGAAGCCGAATTTTGCCGAGCGGTGAAATTATAACGCAAGGAAATGCGCGCGTTTATCCGGGCGGAGAAAAATTTTTAGGCGAAGAAAAAAGTATCGCGTGGAAAGATACGGTCTTTAGTTTTTGGTATTATTTTCATTTGAGCCAACGCGCCGAGTATAATACGTTGGCGATGTCGGTGCTGAGATATTACGACCGATAGCGCAAAAAAAAAGCGCGTGTTGTTGCTCGCCGCTCGTTTGACATCATTGTTAGACATCATCGTTTTTACATCATCGTTTTTACATCATCGTGCGTTCACGAAATTTTTGTGCTTGTCGGCGAGACATTTCTACGGTTGTTCCGTCGGTAAGTTTGAGCATCAAACCGCCTCCGTACCACTGTTCGACTTCGGTAATCGCACGCACATTGACGATATGTCTGCGGCTGGCGCGAACAAAATACAACGGGTCGAGCCGTTCTTCCATACTCGCCAGTGTTCGGAGTAATAATGGTTTGTGCGTTCCAAAATACAAGCGCGTGTAATTCCCTTCGCTTTCCAATAAACGAATATCTCCCAAGCGCACAAACCAACATTTATCTCCTTCTTTGACAAACACCCGATGTTCGACACTGAAAATCGGCGGTGTTTGCATCGGAGATTGTTGCATCAAAGATTGTTGCATCAAAGATTGTTGTATCAGAGATTGTTGCATCAACGTATCGTGAGCGGGAGAGGTGTGTATTTGCGAACGAAGTTTTTCGACAGCGCGTGCGAGATGTTCGTCTTCAATCGGTTTGACTAAATAATCCAACGCACTGACTTGAAATGCGCGCAAGGCATAATCATCGTAGGCGGTGGTAAAAATGACGTGCGGTGTTGTTTCAAGTTCTGCCAATAATTGAAAACCATCTTTGCCGGGCATTTGTACATCCAAAAAGAGCACATCCGGTTGTAGCGTGTTGATGAGTGTGTGTGCTTCGGTTGCTTCTTCGGCTTCGGCGATAATATCAATGTCGGGATATTCCGACAAACATCGGCGAAGTGCGACACGAGCAAGGCGCTCGTCATCAATAATCATTGCTTTCATGCAGCTTGCGCAAAAGAAGAGTGAGAAAATACGGGTGCTATCGGAATAATAATGTGTGCTTCGACCGACGTAGAATCTTTGTTGAGTAATGTCAACGATGCTTTTTCTCCGAAGAGCAAGGACAAACGTTCTCGTGTGTTGGCTATGCCGAGGCGTTGTCCTTCGGTAGCGTTGCGAGCAGCGAGTTGTCCGGTATTGATAATCGCAATGGAAAGATGCTCCGGCGTGCGGCGGGATTGAATGGTAATGGTTCCTCCTTTGGGGAGATTGGCAATACCGTGTTTGACGGCATTTTCTACGAGCGTTTGGACGACTAACGGCGGCACGGGTATATCGAGTGTTTGTTCATCTACATCGAGGACCACGCGCAATCGTTGTTCAAAACGCAGCGATTCCAACGCAAGATAATCTTGAACGATTTTCCATTCATCGCGCAACGGAACGGTTTGGGTATCGGCGGAACGCAACGAATATCGCAAAATACTCGCCAGTTGTGTCATTGCCTGCATTGCTTTGTGGGGGTCTTCGAGTGTGAGTTCCCGAATTGTATTGAGGGCGTTAAAAATAAAATGGGGATTCATTTGTGATTTGAGCGCCATCAGTTCACTTTCTTTTAAGGACGCTTCCAATTTCCATTTTTCGATTTCCGTTGCGCGCAATCGTTCCACAAAATGAATCCCGAAATACAACGCCGACCACAAAAACATCCGCGTAAACCAATTCAACACAAAATCCAGTTTATCGGCACTATCATTGAACATGGTCGTATGAAAAACATACGTCGCTAATTGTTCGGAAAGAAACGACAGAGCAAACGCCATGAGGCTGGTCGCAATAATCACATAGACGACCAGTTTGAACGGCGGCAATCGCAGCCACTGCCACCGATGAGTAATCGCACGAAACACATGCGTCATCGGCAAACCGAGCATACTCGTTGTGGCTGTGGTATAAACCCACCAACGGTCACAACTTTTTCCGTCGGCAAGCGAAAAAATCAGCCAAACAAATAACGTGTATAACGACCAGCCGGAAACTTGGCATAGCCAATACAACGTCGTGCGCGATGGCAGCGTCCGTGATTGCAAAACATTCATGAGGTTTTTTTCCATCGTGAAATTATAAGATAATCTGCGCTATACCGCCCTGCACCGAGGAATATCATCGCCAATGTCACCACAGCATAGAGAAGTGCTAATTCACCATCACCGAATATATCCTTACCGTGCGCTCCGAACGCTGCCACAAGCATCGTCAAAAAAACGGTGAGCGTTGCGGGACGATACAAAAATCCCAGCACGATGAATATCCCACCGAGAAATTCCGCGATGATTGCGGCGAAACCAAAAAATTCGGGAAACGGAACGCCGAGCGAAGCGACGTACTGGACAAATTTTGCCGGATTGCCGAAGGCTTTTCCATAACCGTGATGGGTCATAAAACCACCTATGAATAATCGGAGCAAAAGAACTGCTGTGTTTTGTGCCACTGTATGAGTGTGAGTCGAAAGAATATGGAAGAGAGCCATAAAAATAAGAAATACGTGAAAAAAAACCGGATGCGAAAAAAAACCGGATGAAAAAAACCGGATGAAAAAAACCGGATGCGAAAAAAAAACGAATGCGAAAAAAAAACGAATGTTGAAATAACGTAGAGACGTTGCATGCAACGTCTCTACAAGACGGATACGATGAAACAACC
>ERZ1066127.1104-NODE-1104-length-11174-cov-14.929580_pt1 | contig 11174 bp, 9 predicted proteins | sample MGYA00382774_ERZ1066127 | MGnify/ENA primary metagenome ERZ1066127 (study PRJEB33369, sample SAMEA5778357) | biofilm metagenome | biome: Industrial cooling water; feature: Water cooling tower basin; material: Biofilm | place: United Arab Emirates | collected... | reverse complement strand
CAGGTACTCAAACATGCACCTCACACTGCCCGCGTTTTGGTGGGAGATTGGGACCGCCCATACAGCCGCGAAAAGGCGGTTTTCCCGGCGCCTTACGTGATGCAAAACAAATTCTGGCCTTCGGTAGGCCGGGTAAACAACACCTACGGCGACCGCAATTTGGTGTGTGTTTGTCCCCCAATGGAAGCCTACATGGAAGCCTGATTTGAGGCCCTTGTTTTGCGAGCCCGGAGGTGTTTTGAACGCCTTCGGGCTTTTTTATGTCTGAAAAAAGTCATTTTTATTTCACAAAGAGGTCAAATTATACTAATTTGCACATTGATTAAATTCAAAACATGAAGAAGTTATTACTGTTAGCCGTTTTCGGCCTTACGGCGTCTGCTGCATTTGCACAAAATGCCAGACCAAGCAATGTGCGTCAAGATGCGCGCATTGAGGATCAATCACATTTCAATGTAACTGCTCAAAATCGCCCCGAAAGCACCGGTGCCATTTGGTCTTTCAATTTTAGCAATACAGCTGGCATGAGCGTTGTGCGTGGTGCAGGTGGTGCTGCAAGTAGTTCTTGGTATGTGACCAGTGCTCTGCCATCAAATCTCTCAGGTTTCGGCACAACCTTAAATTCTACCTCAGGCGCGCCTTTTGCCGTCATCAACTCCGATTCTTTTACGAGTGGTACTCAGGATGACTATTTAATTTTGAAGGTTGGTGCGAATCTCACCAGCAACGTTGGTGTACAGTTGCGTTTCCAGCACTATTTCCGTCGTTTTTTGGAAGAGCACAAAGTGCAGGTGTCGAACGACTCTACTAACTGGACCACCGTTTACAACTCAAACGGCATCATTCCAACCAACACCACCATCACCAATGCCACCAACCAGCGGTTTAACATCTCGTCAGTGGCGGGTGGTCAAGCCAACGTATGGATTCGTTTTCACTATGTAGGTGCTTGGGACTGGTTCTGGGCCATCGACGATATCGAAGTTGACAACCTACCTGGCAACGACTTGACGCTAGAAAATTACACAGCTGTCAACCAAAACTTCATTGGTTTCTACGGTCGTTATCCTTCAAACCAATTGACAGATTCACTTTTCTTCGAAGGTGCCATTCAAAATTTTGGTTTGAACAGTCAGCCTAACGTGAAAATCAACAGCAAAGTTGAGCGCAACGGTAACGTTCTTTATAACAATAACTCTGGTACCGTAAACATGGCTAGTGGTGTACGTGATACACTTACTTCATCTGCTAATTTCCCATTGTCGGCAATGAATACAACAGGTGCATACACTGTAACGCTTGCTGCCAGTTCGGATTCTACGGATGGTAGTCCGTTGGATAACTCGGTGTCTTTCACCATTGGTACTACTGATAGTGTAATGAGTGTTCTTGCGCCTACCATTGCTCGCGCCACCACATTGGGTACTTTGTCATTCACCAACAATGCGGATGGAATTATTTTGGCTTCCATGATCGAATTGGCTAATGCAGATACTATTACCGCAATTCGTTTAAACTTGGGTGTTTCGGTGCCAGGTGCTGTAATCACAGTATCGGTTCGCGACACCAATGGTTTAGCGGCAGGTGATTACGCAAATCCGCTTTCTTTCTCATCATTGGCTGAAAGTGAGTCCTATACCTTGACTGCAGCTGATACCACAGCGGGATTTGTGGATATTCCAATCCCAGCTTCGTTGTTCGGCACACCACAAAATCGCGTCCTTCAGCCCGGTCCTTATTTTGTTGCTGCTGAGTTGATTTCGAATGCAGGTGCGAACCATGTTCGTATTGTTGATGACCTTACTTATGAACGTTTTATGCCACCTTACAGCTCAATCATTTTCTTACCAACACCTCCTGGTGCTTCGGCTCGTTGGTACACCAACGGTGTCGGCTTAGGTGTTAGTGGTGTGTTTGGTCGCGTAGCTTCAAACGTATCGGTGAATGAATTGGATAACCGTACTTTCAAGTTTAATCACCTGTATCCAAACCCTGCTCGTAACGAAGTAAACGTAAGTTTCCGCTTGAAAGAGTCGGCAAATGTGACAATTCGTGTTCGTGACCTTGCAGGTCGCGTTGTTGCAGAGTCTAACGAAGGCATGTTATTCGAAGGTGGTCACAAGTCTACCATTGCGCTTAACAGCCTGAATGCAGGGATGTATTTCGTTGAATTGAATGCCAATGGTGCTGTTGCTTCACAGAAGCTGGTAGTTACCAAGTAATTTCAATATACAGATGGTAAGGGGGGCTCACGCCCCCCTTTTTTTGTGCATATCACGACAGAATGTGCCATTCAAGCCTTATTCATACGCTTTTAGCGAAATTCGGATGGCTGGAGGGATGCAAAATCCAATCAAATCGTTACATTTGGGATTCAAACAACAGGAAATTATGAAAAGAACCCTTTTACTCCTTTCCCTGATGGCAGGGTTTGCAGGTGTAAGCCAGGCGCAAGAAACCATCACGCCTGATGTGCTCGATCGCGGTATTCCAACCAACATCGTTCGTACCCCCAAGGCCATCAAGTACAGTGCACGTGTGGCCAACAATGTGAATGCACGCATGAGCCATACCGATGCCGTGGTATTGGGCTTTAGCGGAGGTAATCCTACTTCGGCTTTTGGCAACAGCAGCTTCATTGATTTTTATACCGATACCCTGATGCGCATCAATTTCGGCGGTCAAATTTTGCGTACCGGTTTCAACGGTGCAGGTGGCATGTTGAATCCATACCACTTTTTCTTTGATGAGCCCGTATCTGTAGGTCAGCCTTACCGTTTGGATACTGTTTGGGTTGGTGGAATTTATGAGCGCGTTCAAAACAACAACGTTGGCGATACTTTGCGTGTACAAGTGGCGTTTGGACCAAGCACAGCATTGGGTAACGGCCCAACCAGCGGTGCCCCTTGGGTAGCTTTGCGTTTTAATGCTACTGCTCCTGCCCCCATTGCCAACCGTGCGGTAGTAGGTCAAATTTACAGCGGCAATCCTGCCCATGGTTTTGGTGGCACTTTGAGTGCTTCGGCAGTAACCATCAATTATGTGTTGACAGCTGCTGATACCGTGTCTACGAATCCGAACTTTCCTTACATCCCCATCGTAATGCCAAATGGTGGTTTGCAAATCCCGGCTGATAACTGGGTAGGTGTGAACGCCATGTTCCGCACCGGTAATCCTTACAGCGCTGGTGATTTGTATTGGACAAACGTAACCGACAGCGCTGGTATCCATAACAACTTCCGTCCGTTGGCTTGGGTAGAAAGTGCCTCACCTGCTGCTCACGTATTCATGCTCGATTCTACTGGATTGAGCTTCACATTGACTCGTGTTGCACGTTACGGCACCAATCCTGCCAGCTACTGGTCGAGCCCACGTACCGATCGCGGTTACTGGATTGACTTCTCAATCAACTACAACAGCACGGTGAGCGTTCGTGGCATTGATGCCAACGTTGCCCGCATTGGCAATGTTTATCCAAACCCTGTAAATGCTGGTAACACCATGGTATTGCCCGTTCAGTTAAAGCGCAGCAGCCGTGTGAACTACAACATCACCAACTATTTGGGCCAGCAAGTAGCAGTTGAGCAACTGGGCTTTTTGACCGAAGGTGAACACCGCTTAGAAGTAGCTACTTCGCAATTGAACGCTGGTATTTATTTCTTGAACATTCAGGTAGATGGCGCCAGTCAGGCCGTTCGTTTTGTTGTGAACAAGTAATTTTTCTCTTTTTGATTTTTTGGGCCGGCATCCGAGAGGGTGCCGGCTTTTTCAGTTAAGAGGTAAGAGATAAAAGTTAAGAGTTAAATGCTTCGCGAAACCAAGTAGCATAAACATTAAAGTAAAAGAAGATTTTGTGGCGTTTGGCGTTCTGCTGTCAGCAAGCAGCCGACAACGGAAAGCCGACAGCGGTCAACATTTGTCCGTTGGTTGATTGCGGAAAGCTGACCGCTAATTGCTGCGCGCTGCCAGACGAAATTTCAGCCGTCGTCCGTTGTCTGTTATTTGTCCTCCCTATATTTGCCGCATGCAGCTTTACAAAGACCACGACCTCCGTCACCTCAACAGCTTTGGTATCTCGGTGCAATGCAAATACCTCATCGACATCCACGACGAAAACGAATTGCCGCGAGCCGTTGACATGGCCATGCATTTTGGCTTGCCTTACCTCATTTTGGGTGGAGGCAGCAATATGCTGTTTACCCGCGATTATGCAGGCACCATCATTCGGCTGTGTATTGAAGGCATTACCGCCGAAGAACAGGGCGACGAGGTGTTGGTAACAGCTGGGGCTGGCGTGGTTTGGAACCAATTGGTGCAGCATTGTGTGGCCAATGGCTGGGGCGGCATCGAAAACCTGGCCCTGATTCCCGGCACGGTAGGGGCATCACCTATTCAAAACATAGGTGCTTATGGGGTGGAGTTGCAAGACGTGTTTGAGTCGCTGCGAGGCTTGCATGTCGACCAAGGATTTCTTGAGTTCGACAAAAAAGGCTGCCAGTTTGGTTACAGGCAAAGCATTTTCAAGTCAGATTTGCGCAACCGTTTCATCGTAAGTTCGGTGACTTTGCGGTTGAGTAAAAAGCCTCAGTTAAAGTTGCATTATGGTGCTATTCAAGAGGAGCTTACGCGACGTGGAATTGCTGAACCTTCTATTGCCGATGTTGCAGATGTGGTGAGCAGCATCCGGGTGAGTAAGCTGCCCGATCCGGCTACCATTGGTAATGCAGGCAGTTTCTTCAAAAATCCTGAGTTACCTGAGGAAACATTCCAACGTCTCAAAATCAACCATCCCGATTTGGTTGGTTACCCTGCAGGTGATGGCGTGGTGAAGGTATCAGCAGCTTGGATGATTGAAGCCTGTGGCTGGAAGGGCAAAGTGGTGGGGCACACGGGTACTTATGCACGTCATGCCTTGGTACTGGTGAACCATGGAGAGGCTACTGGGGCCGAAATTTTGGCATTTGCCAGGCAGGTTCAGTACAGCGTTTACGAAAGGTTTGGGGTAGCCATTGAGCCTGAAGTGAATGTGATAGGAAGCTGAGGCTTCTTGCGCTGTGGTGGTTTAGTCTTCGATGGGGCTGCCGTCGATATCGATGCGGATGCGTCGGCCGTTGAGCCCGGCAGGAGCCTCGCCGTTTTTGAATTCGCCAATAAAATCGAAGCGAGGCTCAATTTGCATGCGGGCAGCTTGGTGATACATGCCCCACTTGCCCTTGCGCTGCACCCTGGCCAATCCATCTACAAAAGGATGGATGCTGTCGTATTCGGCTTTGAGGTAGGTATGCCCGTTTTCATCGAGTAATCCAAACCGTTTTCCTTCTCCAAAAATGTAGTAACCAAAGCCTGCATCTTGCAACGAGCTGTATTTGGCCGCCACAATCCACTTGAGTTCGTTATTCAGCAAACCCCACCGGCCTTTGATTTTAACTATGGCCCTTCCATTTTCAAAAGCCCCAATAAAATCTGCCTCCAGCTTCTTTTTCCAACGGCCGCTTTCGTCGATGTTGCCAATGGTATTGCCCTGTATCGCCAAAGCACGCCCATCAACAAAAAGGTCGATGAAATCGAACTTCACCGGAATGACCTCGAGACCAGCCAAATTGAGGTAGCCGGTTTTTTCTTCTCGGTACGCCCTTGCACGTCCATTTTCGAAGGCTTCAATTTCATCGTATATGGCCGGAACGAGCGGCTTCCCTTCCTTGTTTTTGATGCCTTTGAGGCCGTTTTCGTAAAAAAAACTGAGCCCATTGGGCAGCGATTGCCCAAAGGTCGGGAAGGTCAGCAGACCCAGTAACAGGATGAACAGGTGACGCATAAAAAAAGGCCGGGTATTCACCCGACCTTCGAAAATACAATTTAATGTGTTATCAGCGCATGGCCCACTGCAGCTCGTTTTGCTGCAAGCCACGGAGGTTGCTGTTTACTTCACCAGCAGCCATTTCAATTTGCTCGTTGCCAAAATGGAAAATCACTTGGTCACCTTCGTAGCTGAACATCTTGATTTTTTGGTCACCCTGCTCCATGTACCAGGCATTTTCGGGTGTGCTGAAGCTCAAAACCATTTCTTGAACCACGGTTTCTCCTTTCATTTCCTGCATTACCACGCGGTCGGCTGTGCGGTTTACTTTGAAATCGCGGCCTTCGTAGGCAAAGCGGTCTTCTCCTGGCTCCATGGGGGCAAAAGCAATGGGATTGCTACCCGTCCAGAATTCGATGAGGTTGAAAAATACCACGTCAACGGTGGTAGTGAAGCCGTAAACAGGACCACCTACAATCCAAAAAATGAAATTGTTGATGAATTTGTTGTCAGTGATTTCGTTGTTGAACTCATACACCTTCACTGTGAGGGCAAAAGAACCCAAACAAGCGGTTTGGCTGAGGAGAACGCCCGACAACAAGGTAGCCAGGATGGTTTTTTTGATGGTTTTCATAGTAATTGGTTTTTAGTGGAAATCTAATGTAGCATTTCCAAAACCAATTGCCAAACTCAATCGAGGTAAACTTTTACACCCTCGTTGTCGAAAACAATTTGTACCCTGTCTTGCAGCGTGGTGGCCAATTGCAGGCCCTTAAAGTCGGCATGCACTGGATAAGTTTTGTGCGCCCGGTCAACCAGCACCGCAATTTGCAGGCGTTTGTACAAATGGCCCATGAAAGGTTTCAAAGCGTACAAAAGTGTGCGGCCGGTATGGGCCACATCGTCAACCACCACCACGGTGCCGTCTTGCCAATCGGCTGTATTCACCCCGGTGGTGATTTCGTCGTGCACCGGATTGTCTTTGTTCAGCCTGATGTAAGTAACCTCCACCTGCAAGGGCGAAATGCGGCGGAGCTCGGAGGCCAGCAGTTCGGCCAGCTCGAGACCGCGGTTTTTAACGCCGGCCAGTAAAATGCGCGGCTCGTTGTAGTTCGACTCCCATATTTGGTAGGCCAAACGGCGGATTTTTTGGCTCACCTGCTCCGGACCGAGGATCTGATTCATGACTGCAAATTAAGCCCTGCCGCTCAAATCGCGGTATTTATTTTTGCGGATGGCGCCATCGCCCTTGCGTTTGCGCAGGTTTTCTTCGTACTCGCTGTAGTTGCCGTCGAAGAAATAAAATTCGCCATTGCCCTCGTAGGCCAACATGTGGGTACAAACGCGGTCGAGGAACCAACGGTCGTGCGAAATGATGACCGCACAACCCGCAAAGTTTTCGATGGCTTCTTCCAAGGCACGGAGGGTGTTTACGTCGATGTCGTTGGTAGGTTCGTCGAGCAGCAGTACGTTAGCGCCCTGCTTGAGGGTCATGGCCAGGTGCACGCGGTTGCGCTCGCCACCCGACAATTCCTTGAGTTTCTTGCTCTGGTCGTTGCCCGTAAAGTTGAATTTGCCGATGTAAGCACGCGAATTCACCGAACGGCCTGCCAGCATCATGTTTTCGGTACCGCCCGAAATCACTTCGAACACCGATTTATCGGGCTCCAAGCCATCGTGACTCTGGTCTACATAGGCCATCTCTACTGTTTCGCCCACTTTGAAATCGCCGGCATCGGGTTGTTCGAGGCCCATGATCATTTTAAACAGGGTGGTTTTGCCCACGCCATTCGGACCGATGATGCCCACCACACCAGCTGGTGGAAGCGAAAAGCTGAGGTTGTTGATGAGCTGGCGGTCGCCAAACGACTTGCTCACGCCGGTAGCTTCAATCACCACATTACCCAGGCGGGGTCCGGGCGGAATGAAGAGCTCGAGTTTCTGTTCTTTTTCTTTCACATCCTCGTTCAGCAAGCTGTTGTAGGCACTGATACGGGCTTTCGACTTGGCGTGACGGGCCTTGGGTGCCATGCGCACCCACTCCAATTCGCGCTGCAATGTTTTTTGGCGTTTGCTTTCGCTTTTTTCTTCCTGTGCCAGACGTTTGCTCTTTTGGTCGAGCCAGCTGCTGTAGTTGCCTTCGAAAGGAATGCCTTCGCCGCGGTCGAGTTCGAGGATCCAGCCAGCCACATTGTCGAGGAAGTAGCGGTCGTGCGTTACGGCAATCACGGTGCCTTTGTAACGCTGCAGGTGCTGCTCGAGCCAGTCGATGCTTTCGGCGTCGAGGTGGTTGGTAGGTTCGTCGAGCAACAGCACATCGGGTTCTTGCAGCAGCAGGCGGCAAAGGGCCACGCGACGTCGTTCACCCCCCGAGAGTACGCCAATTTTGGTATCGGCAGGTGGGCACATCAAGGCTTCCATGGCCAGCTCGAGGCGGTGGTCGATGGTCCAGGCGTTGGCTGCATCGAGTTTTTCTTGCACTTCGGCCTGGCGGGCGAGCAGTTTGTCGTAGTCGGCATCCGGGTTGCCAAAAGCCTCGTTGATTTGGTCGAATTCTTTCAACAGGTCCATCACTTCTTGCACCCCTTCCTGCACAATTTCTTTCACGGTCTTGTCGGGATCGAGTTGCGGCTCTTGCGACAAATATCCCACCGTATACCCCGGCGAAAACACCACTTCGCCTTGGTACGATTTGTCGAGCCCGGCGATGATTTTCAGCAAGGTTGACTTACCCGCGCCGTTCAAACCCAAAACGCCAATTTTGGCGCCGTAGAAGAAGGAGAGGTAGATGTCTTTGAGGATGGTTTTGCCGCTGGGGATGGTTTTACTCAACCCCGCCATGGAGAATATGATTTTGTGATCTGACATGCTGTTGGAATTTGCTGCAAAGATAGTTCGTTTTTACACCGTTCGCTGCGCTCATTGAGAGACCGCTCACTGCGTTCGCTGATTAGAACACTCGCTGCGCTTGTTGAAAGACCGCTCACTGCGTTCGCTGTAAAGACCATTCGCTGCGCTCATTGAAAGACCGCTCACTGCGTTCGCTGATTAGAACACTCGCTGCGCTTGTTGAAAGACCGCTCACTGCGTTCGCTGTAAAGACCATTTGCTGCGCTCATTGAAAGAGCGCGTGTTTCACTCGCTTTATTGAAGGAAAAACCTGAAATAAGAGAAAATTAGAACCCATGGGAAAGGCTGGGACGAAGGAAGCAGCTTGCCCCAAACGCCAAGCGGTTTATTTGAAGCGCGAATAGGCCAAGCAGCACTGGCCGCAAGGCCTCCTACAAAAGCGCTGCTTCGTTTACAGCCGCAGGCGTTTACAGAAGCGAAGCTTCATTTACAGCCGCAGGCGTCAACAGGCCTTCAGGCCATCAACAGCCGCAGGCGTTCACAGAAGCGCAGCTTCGTTTACAGCTACAAAGGCATTTAAAATCCGTACCAGCGGGTATTTTGCTGCATTTCAACAGCCTGTAGTTTTGGAAGAAAAATGCCATGCGCCTTACATCGCTTATCGTTCTCTTTCTTGCCACAGCGAGTACATTCGCTCAAAGCTTTCAGCAAGCCAGTACGCTGCCCAATGGGGGCGGACCGGTTCACGTCGATTTTTTAACGCCAACCACCGGTTTTGCTGTGCAAAATACCTGGGCTTACAAAACCACCAACGGCGGTCAGAGCTGGCAAACCATCAGTCAGGAACAATTTGGCGGCGCCTACACCTACACAGCGGCCTGTATGCCCGACAGCACCCACATTTACCTTGGCAAAAACAGCGGCGGGCGGTTGCGCTACACCAAAAACGGCACCCAATGGAGCGAGTTGCAGGTGGGCATCAATGAAGGCATACGCAGCATCGATTTTGTAGACACCACTTACGGTTTCATGCTACTCAGCGGCAACAGCGGATCGGTAAATACGGTACACATGATGCGTACCCGCGATGGGGGCAGCAGCTGGACCGATGCTTATACTTTTCCCATCAGAGGTTACGATGCCAAATTGGAAGTGGTGAGTCCCCGCCAATTGTTGGCATGGTACCAAAGCATGGTGTATTGCTCTACCGACAGTGGCAAAACCTGGACGCGCAGCGATAGTTTCGACGTGAACATCAACCAAGTACGGATGTTTGATGCTGCAAGGGGCATGTTGGTAGGCCGCACTGGTTTGGTGGCCTACACTACCGACAGCGGCAAAACCTTTAGCCGCATTCCGCTGAATATTGGCTACAACATCACCGACTTTGTGTTCCTAGGACCTGCACAGGCACTCGCACTCACTGTCAGCCAAAACGAAAGTACCTTGCGCAGCACCAGCGATACCGGCCGCACCTGGACTACCCTGGCCACCGGCAATTTTCTCAACCGGATCGATTACAACAGCAGCAATGATGTTTGGTTTTTTGGTACCAACAACAACCTGTTTCGGTTAAATACGGCCTTGGGGGTACAAGAAGAGGAGCATCTGCTTCCACTTTATCCCAATCCGGCCAGCGATTTGTTGCACGTGCCACTGCCAACATGGACACGTAACCTGTGCGTGTATGACTTGCAGGGTCGTTTGATGTTGCACTTAAAGCCCGATTCCGAGGCTGCATCAAGCACGCTTCATCTGGCCGATTGGCCTGCAGGCCTCTACCAAATGGTGATTTCGGGTGAAGGACGACAGCAAACGCAGCGATTCATAAAAAAATAAAGGGACGCGTCTCCCGACGCATCCCTTAAAAACCTAATTCAAACACCTTTAAGGCTGGTTGCAATTTTGATGGCTTCCAGCCAGGATGGCATGGTACGTTGCCTCATCGAGGTATTGTGGTGTGTAGGTGACTCCTTGCGCCAATAATTGACTGGTAAACGCCCGTAAGTGGTTTTTTGAACCACACCGCAGTTGTTCATACAAGTTGCGGATGTCGGATTGAACATCATTGGCGGTGAGCATGCGGTTAATGTCGGCAATGTCGAGGTCTTCGATGGTGGCGCCTACCCATAGGGCATCGGCCAGTCCCAAAGCCGCTTTGGTGGTTAACTGAACATACAGCTGTTGCAAAGTGGTATCGGTAAACGCACCAGCGGCTTTACCAGCTGCCGGATCGGCGAGTTGGTAGGTTTGCAAAACGCTCAGGGTGCGGTCCATGTGCGTTTGTTCGCTCGAGGCTATGTTGCCAAAAATGGGCGATTGTGGATACAAGGCTACAGCAAAGAGGTAAACGTCACGTGCCAGCTTTTCTTCTTCACGAAGAAAGAGCAGGTTAGCAGCCGAAGACTGAAGAACAGGTTCCTCTTTTACAGGGATGGCTTCCTCTTTGGTGCATGCCATGGCCAGCAGTAACAGCAGTGGCATCAATAAAAATAACTTTTTCATGGCGGTACAGCTTCATTGTGCT
>ERZ1066127.1103-NODE-1103-length-11195-cov-22.395961_pt1 | contig 11195 bp, 10 predicted proteins | sample MGYA00382774_ERZ1066127 | MGnify/ENA primary metagenome ERZ1066127 (study PRJEB33369, sample SAMEA5778357) | biofilm metagenome | biome: Industrial cooling water; feature: Water cooling tower basin; material: Biofilm | place: United Arab Emirates | collected... | reverse complement strand
CAATGGATTCGGGAAGACTCGTCAGCTGGTTTTCTCTAAGCCAGAGTTGCGTCAGCTTCTGCAATTGCCCAATAGATTCGGGAAGACTCGTCAGCTGGTTTTCTCTAAGCCAGAGTTGCGTCAGATTCTGAAGTTGCCCAATGGATTCGGGGATACTCGTTAGCTTGTTACTGCTAAGATCGAGCTCCGCAAGATTCTTCAATTGCCCAATGAACTCGGGAAGACTTTTTAGCTGGTTACTGCTAAGATCGAGCTCCGTCAGATTCTGCAGTTGTCCAATGAACTCGGGAAGTCTCCTCAGTTGGTTTCCTTTAAGGTAGAGCTCTTTTAGATTCTTCAATTGCCCAATGGATTCAGGAAGACTTTTTAGCTTGTTACTTCTAAGATTGAGCTTCGTTAAATTCTGCAGTTGTCCAATCGACTCAGGAAGACTCGTGAGACGATTTTTATCATCATGGAAGCCATAGTAATTACCGAGATCGAGCTCTGTCAGATTAAGCAATTGCCCAATGGATTCGGGAAGTTGCGTCAGCTTGTTACCACGGAGATCGAGCTCTGTCAGATTAAGTAATTGCCCAATGGATTCGGGAAGTTGCGTCAGCTTGTTACCACGGAGATCGAGCTCTGTCAGATTAAGTAATTGCCCAATGGATTCGGGAAGTTGTATTAGATTGTTTACACTGAGATAGAGTGTCGTCAGTTTATGCAGTTGCCCGATCGATTCGGGTAAATGTGTCAGCTCATTTTCTCTAAGGTCAAGCTCCGTCAAATTATGAAGTTGTCCGATTTCTGGCGGTAGGCTCCGGATTTTGCCCATAGAGTTGCCAATCACAAGATTTTGGAGTTGAGTTAATTGTCCAATTTCTGCCGGTAGGTTCTGAAGATACCTACTATAAATCTTAAGATTTTGGAGTTGGGTCAATTGCCCGATTTCTGGCGGTAGGCTCTGGAGACTACGACAATTAATCACAAGATACTGGAGTTGGGTTAATTGTCCGATTTCTGCGGGTAGGTTCTTGATTGTAAAGTGATAAATAATCAAGCAACGGAGATTGGTATATTGTTCAATAATCTTCTTGAGTCCGTTCTTCTCAATAAATCTCTCTTCAATCTTCAACGCATAAACTGTCGAAGGGTTTTTGATATTATCACTATAGGCTTTCTTGCGGAGAATATCCAAATCTTCTTTTGCCAAGAGTAGATTCGGCGGTATCTGCTTTATGGGAATAGCTTCCACGAGAGCATGAAATTCTTCAACGCTGTGAACAGGTATATCGGGGGAGGATTGCCGGAATGACGCGGAGAGTTCTTCTGTCTCGGTAATAATCATCGCCGTATCGCTTTGCAGGGTATCGGTCGGGATTCCGCCGCGGATAATGATTCTGGAGTATATATCCGTTCGGTCCTTATCATTGCTAACGCCAATGACGGTAAGTGTTTTGGCTTGAAGGGAATTCATGGAATAAGAAGATAAGAGTGAAAAACAGAAATTGGTTGTGGTTTATAGGCATTCTTGAATACGCTTTACACAAGGGTCTATTGATGGAAATGACACACGAGAAAAGATAGCCAAAGCAATAGATATTTCCAATAGCGAATTCCAAGAATTACCGCTATTTACTCACCGGCAGCATACCTTTTTTCAGTGGACCGTTCTGTTAATTCAACGATAAGCCCAAGCGTGCCGAGCGTACACAATTCTTCCTTCATCAGCCAAACATCATCAGCAGCAGGGAAGAGCGAAGGTTCGTCTGTCTGAGCAGCATAACGGCCGGAATACAGCAGGACAATCGGCAAGAAAGGAAAAAACTCTTTTGCCTTGGTTAAAAAATCGTACGCGGAAAAATGCTGCTGTCCTTCAGAGATGCTCAGTAAGACCAGCGATAGTTCGTTCGCGTGCGTATAAAGATATTCCCAACCCGAACGGTAGGTGTATGTAGCTTTGCACGTGAATCCTTCGTTTTGAAGGCATTCGGCAGCACTGTCCGCAAAAGCTGCTGCATAATCAATAATGAGGATGTTCATACGTATGGAAAGTGATTCCGAAAAAAGCTGTTGTACTTGAATGTGAGGTTTCTTCGACCGCGCTATTTTGAATACCGCCCTGAAGAACGAGCATTTTTGTCCACAATCGTGATATTGAAAAATTCTTCCACACCATTTTTGAATCCAATCATTCTGAATTGTTCAGTAATAAGAGCCCTTTTTTCTCTATCAAATATCTCTTCCTCTTCAGTGGGCACCAGAACCTCATAGTCAAAGGGTACCACTTCTTTACCTTTGTCGCGGCCGCTCAGAGCGATAACGCCATACTTTGTACCTCGACGAACAATGGCAAATGTTGACACAATTTCGAGATGATCATACTGGAAGGGAATAATAACTCGTTCAGCGTCTTGAGGATTGTTGGAAATGACACCCCATTGCCCATTCTTTCGTGCTGCAAAAAACTCCGACACTTTGTAGAAGCGGTCATAACCTCTACCCACATCTTCCAATGCCGTTTCTTTGTGTGTGGCGGAATTAAGAATGAACCACTTTCCGTCACGGAGCACTTTCCAAAAACCAGCGTTCAGAAATTCTACACTGTCATAGCGGGGAGCAATGACCTCTTCGCCGGTCGAATCGTTTATGGCTCCCCATTTTTCGTTATATTTGACCAATGTTTCAAACTTGATATAATAATTCACCTCGGAGTAGCGCTCTTTCTGTCGCAATTCGCCGGTCGCTGACAGGAATGACCAATTCTCACCGGGATACTTGACAAGCGAAGAGCCGAGGAGTTTAAACATCCAGACTTTTTCAAATATCGGCGGCTGAATTTCTCGCCCGAGCGTGTCGATAATACCCACGTTTCCGTTAGTTGAAATAACGGTAATAGTACCGGCGGCAGAAAAAGTATCGCCGGTAATTCTTTCCACCCTTTTTTCATATGGCGGGTAATCATAGACAAAATCGGTGAGAATTTTACCGGTTTGCATATTGAGTAATGCAAATCCGGGCTTACCATTTTTTTGTACTAAAGCCCAATGAAATGCAAGGTTCACTATCTTGCTGAATTGCGGTTCGATAATGACCGTTCCCGAGCTCGTCATCAAACCTAACTCTTTAGAGCCATTAGTGTCTCGGAAAATCTCGAAATACTTCCAATTATCTTGTGAAGTTGCTCGTATTTGGCTATACCCAAGCGGCGAAAGCCGTTCACCTTTACTATTGATAATAATAGCATTCCCATTCAGCTTTGTTGTGTAACGGTCTGTTGTATAACGGTCGTGTTTTCCTGCGCTGTCGGGTGCGCAAAATTCACACCATTCGATTTTATCGTCAAACATATAGGGAAGAATTTGCTTACCGGTCAAATCAATAAGACCCCATTTGGTATTTTGACGGACGCTCACAAGGGAGGTAGTAGATAGCATAATCCACGTTTTTTGTGGCTTATTATCATATATACACGGTACGATAGGTTCGCTTTGAGAGAGGGAACCTATACCCCATTTCCCGTCTTTTTTCAAGAGCAGCAAAGAATCGTAAAAAAATTCGCACTGCTCATACTGAAAGGGTATGCGGGCACTACCGGTTGTATTGTCGATGACACCCCATTTCCCGTCTTTTCTGACGTAGGTGATGTTTCGTTGATCTCCCGTATAACTTATGTTGTCAAAACGAAATGGAAGCAGTTCTTGCTTTGGTAATTGTATCAATCCACACAGTCCGTTTTGTTGTAGCCAGACCGTTGAGTCTGCGCAATACAGCTGACTATTTTGAGAATACCCTGAAAACGAAGGGGAAAAAATTTCCTTACCGTCCGTATCGATGATACCGTAGAGTCCGCCTTTTTGAACGAAGAGGTATTGCTTGTTTGTTGCATCCTTATAGATATTATCTCCATCAATGTTTTCAAACGGTTCGTTGGAAATGAACGTTCCTTTGTCGTCTATCAAATACCAATAGTTTTGCATTTTTGCTGCATAGCGTGATCTTTGTCCTTGAATGGAGTGTATATCCTGATACATCGGAGGAACGAGCATTTTTCCTGTACCATCTATAATTCCCCATAAGCCGAAAACTTTGACGAGAATTTGATTCGGAGAGTGTGATCTTCTATAACCATCAACCATAGGCAACGGTGCAAAGACTTGTCCGTCGTCAGTGTAAACTTGAAATCCTCTCCCAGTACCTTCAAATTTTATCTTCTGTGCAGTCGTGACATCGGGCGAAGACACTACAATAAATAAGAACAGCAAAAGAACGCACAAGTGGCGTAATGAGAAAATTCTTGATGAGCTAGGCATGGCAAATTTCCGGGAAAAATATTCAGACAGTGATTTGAAAACCCCTCTCTAAAAGAAGTGTGCCAAACGGAAAAAGTGGGTGTTTTTGTGGCTTTTTGTCAAGAAACGTTGACACTTTTCTTGGTTAGCAGTCGTTGGATCTTGACAGTGTAAAGATTGCTTGACAGGATTTAGCATTGAGTGTAAACCCCGCAAAACAGGAATATTCTTCAGCAAAAAAAAATCCGCAAAGCCGTGTTGAGGAGATATTGTTCAACACTACTTTGCGGACAATAAACGATACGATTGGTAAGCAGCAATCACGAAAAAAACCGCTACTTCGTCAGCATACGAATCCACATCGCATTGTAGCGCTCTTCGGCTGCAGCACGAGAACGGGCGACATTAGCTGCGGTTTGCGATTCTGATTTTGCTATTTCACCGGCAGTTTGAATACGCAAACGTTCCAATCCGCGCTCTGCCGCTTTATCGGAAGCGATAACAGATTCTTCGCGGCGTTGCTGGGCATCTTGCCGTTGAGTAATGGTACTCAGAATTTTTTGTGCGGCGGCAAACGATTTACTCGTACTCAAAACTGACGAAGCTGCTGCTGCTGCCGCAGAGAAATTTTTCTGCGTGAAAAAAGCCTGAGCCATGCGTAAGCGGCGCTCGGAATATTCTTCCCCGATTTGTGCCGCTAATTGCTGCGCTTGCTTGTAATTTGCACAGGTTGGAGTAATTTGCATGACTGCATCGAGGCTTTCCTGATAATTCTGTTGTGCCAACAGTTTTTTTGCTTCCTGCAGTAATGTCGAACAGTGTATTTCGGATGCCTGCCGATAATTCGCAGAAACACGTTGATATAAGGTTTTCAGGGCTGCTTCGGGAATCTCGATATTTCGTATCGCGGTCATTTGCGCTTGCTGTTTCGATGTACCGACTCCCTCCAAAGCAAAGGAAGTGGAGCCGAGTAAGGTTGCTTTTCCGTTGCTGCCGGCATCCATCACAACTTGCATAGTAACTTCGCCGATAGATTTGAACATCGTTCGCATACCACTAATTTCAATCACTTCTATTTCATCGTATTTTAGGATAGTGACCATAGGAAAATAACCATCATTGGGAATCGCTCCGGCGCTGCTCATGGCGATACGAATTTTGTTTTCCAGATATTGTTGTGATTCACTCGAAAGTGAAGCCGAAGGCGCGACAAAGTAACCGGATTGTATCTGTGCGTGAATAATTGGTACGTACCATGCGATACCGCAAAAAAAAACGAGCGTACACATTGCAAAGAAATGTATTCTTTTGCCGTGTTTTTGGTAGGGAAGAAAAAATCTGGATTTCATAGTGTTGTCCTATTCAATTTCAATTCGTATAGATTTGCCGATAATTTTTAGGTTAGGTTGTTTTGTCATACCTAATTCCTTTATGAAGAATTCACGGATTTCTCGACCTAATTTTCCGGGACTGGAATATTTCTGGTAATCAACATAAACCGGATTGTATTCAATGGTATTATCGGTATTCTTGGAAGCTCGGAATGATTTTGTGCGATTTGTCAGAAATTCTTCAATCTCTCCATCGATGTATTTATTATTTGGGAGTGCCTCATTCATTTTGATTTTTTTGGAGTTGATAATAAGCATGACCGGTTTTCCAAATTTCGGGACTTGAGACCAATACGCTCGTACTTGCTCCAATACACGTTCAATACAATTATTCACAGCTTGAGAACATAAGGAGGAAATATCATTCGTAGCAAGCGAAGGAGAAACACCCTCGGATGTCCCTAAAACTTTTGCTGTGGCTGCTTCTCTGACATTAAGAATGACCTTTGCTTTAGTTGTTGGTCCTTCTTTGATTAATTCGATCGTAAATTCAAAATATATATCCGCGTCGGCTGCCGATGCTATCAAGGCATTTGGGTCACTGGCAAGATTCTTCATAGATGCGCGTAATTCATCGTAGTTATTGATGCTACCTTCTAAATCTGCCAATTCTAATTGACGTTCACTTAAGACTTGTTTGATAGCAGTAGCGGCAGAGTTGATATTCGTATTTGTTTTCATAAGTTTCAGCGGGTCTTCTCCTTGTAATGAGCGTGGCAAGGCAACGATTTTGGGCTGCGGTAATTGCTGCTGTTGTGCATCATTTTGAGCAAATAACACATACGAACTTCCGACAAACAGCATAAATACCTTCATCCATTCACCGATAAATCGGCTCAAAGTGACATTTCGCTCCAGAGATGCGAAACAATGATTGATAATCATAGTGGTCGTTAAAAAGTGGATAAAACAGATTGCCTAAGGCAGATTGAATTCAAGCAGGCTTGTTACTTTCCAAATCGCATTGAACTAATAAATTGATTTGTTTCAAGATATGCTCGCAAAGCACTTCGCGCTACGATAACTTCAATACCAAGTTTGATAGCCTGTGTAGAAACCGGCTTGCCACTACCATCACGTGCAGTAACATTGATAACCAAACGTTTATCAGGGTCAATTCTGCCTTGGCTTGTGTTTCGGACAAATCGTCCCCAAAGATTTTGGTCGTCAAAAAATTGAGAAATTTTTTCGTTCATTCCGGGTTTGCTTTGTTCTTCCTGTGTCATCAGTGCTACGGTATTACCTGTTGCGCCGCCAAGCATAGCTGCATAAACTGCCGCTTTGAGAGCATCGGTTTCAGCTTCGGCATTTGTAGCGCCGATTCCCCACGCAATGTATTTGTCATCTTTTCCGGCGATATTTTCCACAAATGTTGCTTCTTTTGACGAAGGAAGAATAAGGCTGCTTGCGCAAGAATTGAGGAACATGACACAGAGCATAAATACAGGAACAATATTCACCGCACGGTGAATCCAGCGAGAATCACAGCCAATAGCGGCTTGTGAGAAGGGTAAACGGTTCATGGTCAAAAAGAAAAAAAATTAGAAAGAAGGAATAGAAATTGTCAATCTCAATGCACCGCGCAGACCGCTTAGAGAAACATTATTCAAATCGCTGCGTTGCCATAATTGAGGGTGACTTGTTTGAGTGTACTGTGCTACTTGAGATTCAGCACTTTGGAGATTTACTTCTGTTACCGGTAAAACCGCTCGGTATCCGGCTTCAAAACCAAGAATCATATCAGGCGACAAAGCAACTTCCAGTCCCGCTTTTGCCCCTGCGGCTAATAACAATGACCCATAGTTCAACGACCATTCTGTGCCACCGAACTGTCCCGAAATACTCACGGAATTGATCCCAACATTTGCTTCTACAAATCCCGCAAGCCCTCCGAACCAAAACTTTTTCAATGCCAACAAAGAGGCTTCGTACATCATCGGTTGATTGATACTTATCGGCGTATTAGAGCCTTGCTGCGTTTGCTGACCGGAATTCAAACCAACATTGATAATTCCTATGCCGCCATCAATACCAAGAAAAAATTGAGGAATACCGATGGTACGAGCCATATTAACAAGTAATGAAGCATGAAGATTGTAAGAAGCCGTTGCAGAACCGGAAACAAGGTTTGCACCAAGAAAACTATTGATAGATGCTTGCGGGATAGTCAAGAAAGAGAATTCAGGACGCAGAACAATATCAATAAGTTGATCGTGTGCAACGGCACTCATTCCAATATCAAATCCACCGAAAGAAACGGGGTAGGCAGAGCTAAGGGCATCCATTTTTTGCTGATTAGCAGCAACTGAATTAACACGTACAAAACCTTTACGAATAGAGGAACGATTACCTTTTTCGTCCATCAATGTTTCAAAAATTTCGTATCCTTGATCAAGATACACACCTTCACGGTCACCGACATCGAGTCGAATCCCATCAAGAACACTTTGAATAGTCGCACGAGGTTTTAATGCACTAATAGCAGATGCTTCATCAAATAATTCTTGAACAAATGGTGCTAGGGCTTCTGTTTTCAAAGCAATTTCAGTTTCCGTTGAAGTCCGGATAGCCCCGCCTCGTGCTCTACGAACCCCTGCCGGAATCAACGTAACTTGGTCTGGGCTCGGAAAGTTGCCTTTCCATGCAGATAATGGTGGAACTTCAAGGCGTACCCAATAGACAAAACCTTTTGCTTGCATGTTATCAGGTTCTCGTGGATTAAAAGCAAGTGTTGTGAGTACCGGAAAACCGATAAAAGCGCCATTAACCAGAGCAAAAATTTCCTCTTGTTTAACAACTGTAATATTTTGCTGTGCAGAAGCACTTGTTACCAAACGGCGTTCCATTCTCTTTTTGCGAGCATTCAGTGAATCGAGGTTAGCAGCCTGGTTAATAATTTTTTCTAAGAGACCCGATTGTCGCACAGCAACGAGTAATGCTTGAATATTTTCCGGTTTATCTATGCTATCAACAAAAAATCGCTGCCGAAGAAAACTTTGTTGTGTCCGAATTAATGATTCTGTATCGACAAAGTTATAGTCGAATCGTGCTCCGGCAGTGAACTGTGCGCGATTTGCCTGACTCAAAAGAAGTTCGTGGTTGCTATTATTTAATGATAAAGGAACAATCGTAATACTGGGGCGATTGAAAAAACCACTTTCCAGTAGCATATTCTGCTTTTCTTTGTTTACCGGTGAGACTTGAGCAATTAACTCCGCATGGAATGAAAATATCAACCATACGACAAGACAAGAAATGATGTTGGAAACCATCGTAGTCAGAAAAAAAGGGTAGAAAAATACAATACTGTTGCAGATATGGAAAAAATCCTATGCCTGACACTCTACCACCGTAGAAATCATGCGTATGTCAGGCATAGGATTGGAAGGAAGTTTCCTATCTGTGAAAATCAGAATATGCCTTACTTAACTTTGATATTCGTTAGCACTTTTTTATACAAATCCAAGGTTTTAACCGAGACATCTGCAAGAACGGGCATTTTTTCGGCAGTGCTTTTTAGGGAGGAAACATTGGAAGTGAGTGCTGAGACAACAGGGGCTTTTTTGAACATGTCTAATTGGTCAGCTTGTTTGAGAACGTTATCGGCTCTATCAACAATACTTTTTGCACGTTTTCCAAGTTTATCGGCAGATTTAGGCACAGCAGTAAGATTTTTTACGGCTTCCTTGAGATTTTTTCCGACAGCATTGAGAGATTTTGTATCACTGACTTGCTTCAGTTGATCGGTGAGGTTAGTTAGCTTTCCATTAAAGTCAGAGCTGGAAAAAAGTTCATCGAGGCTTTTTTTTGCCGCTTTCCCTTGCTCAAATTTCTCTCGTGAAATTTTGACTACCGTCTTAAAATCTGTTGTTCCTTTTTCTTTCAAAAAAACAGCAGGATCTTCAGCCATTTCAGCCAGATAATACCGTGCATCGTCAATTTCTTTGGTGCAAGTTTCTACATCGACATCCAAAAGATAAATTTCTTCAAGAAATTTATCTGCCCAACTATACCCGAGCGGTTCGGGTTTTTTAACTTTTGAAGATTGGGCATGTGCCTGCGTTACAGCAAATATCATGGCAAGCACAACAAGCGCAAAGCGCTGAACAAAAACTGTTTTCATACAAAAACTCCGTTATGAAAAAATAAAAAAGATCACTGTTCCTGCCGGAAAAACGCAGCAGGAAGTGTTGGGTAACGTTTGAATAATGAGGAAAATATTGAGTGCTATGGGTTGTTTTCGCCTTTATCAAAACCGGTGGTTATCAAAGAGACATTAACCACTGTGAAAAAGATAGGCAAGCTGAGCACGATTGCGAATATTGAGTTTTGCGTAAATGCTATGGATATGGCGTTGGACGGTACCACGTTCAATAGACAAACAACTAGCAATTTCTTTATACGTCATACCTTGAAGGAGTAGTTGAGTGACTTCTTGCTCCCGTTGACTCAGTATCAGAAGTAATTTTTCGGTTGATGTCGTATTCCGCCATAAGGATTGTATAACAATTAATGCAATCGAAGGAGATAATGCAGCACCGCCGATTAAGATATTATGCAGGGCAGAGCGCAATTGAGATGAATTTACCGGTGCAACGAGGTATCCGCGAATCCCTGCAGCGATAACATTCAAAACATTCTTTGGATTACTATCGGATGCAATGATGATAATGGATATCTCAGGACGCATTTCACGCAAACGACGTACTTCATGTATTAAAGACATGGTAACGGTATTTTGTGATAACACAACAATATCCGGATGTACATGAGAGTATAATCTTCCTGAAGTAGGAACAAGAATGCTCTCCGTATTTTTATGCAGACTAACCCTGTTGATAAATGATATTCGTCGCACCATTGGCAATAAGAAAGAAAAAGAAGCATCACAATCAACAATGGCAACCGAGGCAGCAAAGCTATCTGTATTTTTCACCTTCGTAGAGTTCCTTTTATACAATGGCATGGTAATTTTTGGCTGTGAACGTGTCGTAAAAATAGTTTTTTTCAAACGACAACACAATGTGCCAAATGGTACATTATCAATAATATACCAGAATCATTCATTGGTTAAATCGTTGTTACAAAATGATTTGTTACTTTCAACCAATAATTTTTCCTTAAAAATCGGTGTGATGAAACTCTGCCGTTTAGAGACCATTTACTTCAATTTCATGCCATTTTTTGGAGAAGAATCATACATGCAGTATTGATGCGGCTTAGCGCTGTATTCAAGAAAAATCATCGTATTGTACCTGTGAAAAAATGTTGTCGGCGCTGTCTATGTCTGATGACAGTGTCAATGTTATTTGTCAATGGTTTATCGTCACTTTTTAGTGATAGATAAACTTCTTTATTGTCGTTATGGCAATATACTTACAAATCTCTGTTATAAATTTGCTTATTTTGCAATAACAACATCATACAGCTTCTTTCTCCGTCGCCCCCAGCACTCGTTCCCGCACCAGCAAAACTCAATGGTTTTCATGGTACACTTTTCTCATCCTTTGCCAAAAGTATTTGTGCTCCC
>ERZ1066127.1101-NODE-1101-length-11204-cov-7.562113_pt1 | contig 11204 bp, 8 predicted proteins | sample MGYA00382774_ERZ1066127 | MGnify/ENA primary metagenome ERZ1066127 (study PRJEB33369, sample SAMEA5778357) | biofilm metagenome | biome: Industrial cooling water; feature: Water cooling tower basin; material: Biofilm | place: United Arab Emirates | collected... | reverse complement strand
ATAGGTGATCAGCCGGTTTGAACCCCGCGTGTCGGCAATCACCACCAGATCGGCTCCGCCCAGCGGCTGTTCCAGCCGGGCGGTGACCGACCAGAGATCGCGGCGGTTGACGGCGCCCTGGCTCTGGAAGCTGCGCGGATCGCTGCTCGGCCGCACGCCGAACAGCAGTTGGGCCGGCTGCGGAAACGGATCGGCCAGGATCTTCAGGGCCGGCCCGGCATCATCCTGGGTATAGCCACTGGCACTCAGCAACAGCCGGCCCTCGCCCAGCGGCACCGCCACCTGCAACCGGCCGCCCAGGCTGTCTTCCGCATCGCCGCGACTGCGCGCGCCCGGCGTGCCGGCCAGTTCGTTGCGGCTGAACCCAGCCAGGCGGCGATATTGCACGCTGGCCCGCGCCGTCACCCTGCCGCCCAGCGGGCCCGACAGCACGGCGTCGCCCTGCACCCGGCCATAATCGCCCAGCATCAGGCCCAGCCGGCCCTGCAAGACGTCGGTTGGCGCCGCCGCGACCAGGTTGACCGCACCGCCGGTGGCGTTGCGCCCATAAAGCGCGCCCTGCGGCCCGCGCAGCACCTCGACCCGCGCCAGGTCGAGGAATGCCACCGCTGTCGCTTCCTGGTCCGAAAGATAGACGCCATCGGCATAGGTGGCGACACCGGGATCGCCGCCGGGCGAGAAGAAGTTGTTGCCAACCCCGCGGATGAAGATTTGGGCGATGCCAAAGCTTTGCGCAAAGCTCAGGCTGGGCACCTGTTGGGCCAGTTCGGTCAGGCCCTGGTTGCCACCGCGCCTGAGCGCGTCACCAGCCAGCACCGACAGCGCCAGCGGCGTCTCCTGCACACGGGCGCTGCGGCGCTCGGCCGTAACGATGATTTCCTCTGCCTCACTGGCAACGGTTTCTGCTGCCATGGCCGCCCCTGCCGGCCCCAGCGCCAGCATGGCTGCTCCCAAACGCCACCAGACGTGCATTGCCCAACCTCCCCTTTTGTCATTGCGGCAAGGCTAGGCGGCTGGCGGCTGCATCGGGAAGGACAGGACGGGGCAGGCATGGCGGACATTTTCGCTCAAAATCGTCATTGCTTGCGTGATCGCGGTGCGGCAGCATCCACCCATGCCGGCCCAGATTCCCTTTGCCTTTCTGGCGGCCCTGCTGGGCGATGCGCCGGCCCGGCAGATGCTGGCCGATGCCGGTCTGCCCAATGATGGCGGCCCGATAGGCCATCTCGATTTCTGGCGGCTGCTGCGCAACAACATCGAACGCACTGGCGATGAACGCCACGCCATCGGCCCGCAGGCGGTGCCGGATGGCAGTTTTCACCTGTTGCTGGCAGCGATGCGGCTCGGGCGCGATCTGGGCGATGGCCTGCAACGGCTGGCCGCCGCCGCGCGCATTGTCTGGCCCGATCTGCCGCTGGAGGTGCGGCATGGCCATGATCTGCGTCTGGCCTTTGGCGGCCTGGGCCAGGCCACCGAACAGCGCGCGCTCTATGTCGAAATGGTTGTGGTGGTGATCCACACCGCCTGTTGCTGGATGACGGGGCAGCGGTTGCACCCCTGCCGCCTGCTTGCGCCAGCCACCACGGCGCCGGCCGCCGGCAGCCTTTATGCGCTGCTCGGTTGCCCGCTGCGCCGGCACGGCGATGCTGCCGTGCTGGCCTATCCCGGCGCCACCGCCACGCTGGGCATTGTGGCCGACCGCTTTGATCTGTGGCCCAGCCTGATGTTCGAAACCTATCGCCAGATCACTGCCGAACCGCTGGCCCGCGCCACGGCCACCGAACAGGTGCTGGACCTGTTGTGGCAGGCGCCGCTGGATCAGGTAAGGCTGGCCGGCGCCATGGGGCTTTCGGTCGCCACCTTGCGGCGGCGCCTGGCCGATGAAGGGCAAACCTATCGCGCGCTGATCGGTCATGTCCGCCAGCAACAGGCGCTGGCGGCGCTGAAATCCGAAACCGGGCTGGAAGATCTGGCGGCCGGGCTCGGCTATTCCGAGGCGCGCAGCCTGCGACGGGCCACCAGGCGCTGGTTCGGCGCGCCGCCCAGCCAGTTGCGCCGCCCGGGCTGATCAGCGCGACGGCCAGGCCTCCAGCCGGTGATCGGCCAGCGCCGCCTGCAGCGCCGCCACGCCGGCTGCATCCTCGCGGTCCTTCATCGTGGGCCGCACCAACAGGAACCCGCGCGGCGAAGGCAACACCACATCCCACACCCCGGCTTCCGGCTGCGGCTGGTGCGCCAGGCGCAACTGCACCACCACCGGCCGACCGGGCGGCACCTGCCGATCGTTCAGCACGAACAATGTATCGGTGTTGTGCGCAAACACCGAAACCGACCAATAGGCCGCCTTGTCGCCCGGCGGCGTGCCGGTGAAGCGCAAGGGCCCGGCGGAAAGATCCAGCATGGCGCTGCGCGCCAATATGTCGGCATTGGCCATCGGCACCTTGTTGGCGCGCGCGCTGCGCACCACCGCCGGCCCCAGCCGGTTGGTGCGCGCGCCGGCCGCCGTCATGGCCTCGAACAGCATGTCGGTGGCCAGAACGGGAATGCGATCCAGCATGATCACCCAGCCCGCCACCGCGCTGCCGACCAGCAGCGCCAGCCGCGCCGCGATCCGCCCACCCCGGTTCATCGCCGACACTCCAGCCGGGTCACACTGGGCAAGGGCACGCGTTCAGGCGCCGCCATCACCGCCGGATCGGGGATATAAAGCCGGAACAACAGGGTGATCCGCCCCGCCACATCGCCCAGCGGCAGCCAGTTCGCTCCCTGCGCCGGCACGCCGGCCACCACCGTAAAACCGCCATCGGCATCACGGCTGATGCTGGACGACGACACGCTGTACCGGTTCAGGCCGTTGTCGATCCACTGATAATCCCGATACGCCCCGATCGACCACCAGCGCGCCGCCGGATCCCGGGCCCCGCGCAGGCGATAGGCACAGGCCACATCCAGCGGCCGGCCCTGATCATCCTGTTCGGTGTTGAAATACACCACCTCCTGGCTTGGCAGCGCCCAGATGCCGATGCGGGCCACGGTGGCGCGCTGCAACGGCGTGGCGGCCGCGCTGCCGTTGCCGGCCATCGCCTTCCACGGAAACGGCCCCCGCCCGGCGCGACTGTCCACCTGGCCCGTGGCGAACCAGGCGGCCGCCGCCCCGCCGGCAAGCCCGGCCAGCAGCAGCAGCGGCCCCCACGCCCAGGGCTTCACCAGCGATACGCCAGCTGCGCGCCATAATTGCGCGGCTGGTTCAGCCGGCGGGCGCTGGCGCCGCGGAAGATGTCGAACGTCTCGTTGGTCAGGTTGGTGGCAAACAGGCTCACCTCCAGCCCGCCGGTTTGCAGCGCGATGCGGGCATTGAGCTGGTCGATCCGGTCCATCAGGAACGGCGGCGGCGTGTTTGGCGCCACCAGATCATGCACCCCGCCACGCTGGCCGTTGTAGTTCACATTGGCAAACAGGGCCAAGGCGTCGGTCAGCTTGCGGCGCAGGCTCATGTCCACGGCAAACACCCAACGCGGGATCTGCGGCAGCCGCTGGCCGGCAAACGGCCCGTCGGTCGCCCGCCCTTCCTGGTGGGAGGCGCTGGCCGCCAGCCGCAGGCTGCCGCCCTTGATCGCCAGCCGGGCGCTGGTTTCCGCCTCCACCCCGCGCGTGCGCGCCTTGCCGCCGTTGCTGGAAAAACTGGTGCCATTGACGTTGCACACCGGGTTGCCGACGAAACAGCCGTTGTTCAACTGCACGATGATGTCGGTGGCGTTGTTCTGATAGGCGGCCAGGCCAAATTCCACCACGCCGCCCAGCCGGCCCTTCAGCCCGCTTTCAAAGCTGGTGGTGCGTTCGTCGGCATAAGCGGCCGGGATCGGCACTGGCTGCTGCGGCACGCCCAGATCCTGGTTGAACCCGCCGGCGCGGAAACTGGTGCCCACCTTGCCATACAGCTGCACATCCGGCGCCAGCTTCCACGAGGCCGTGGCGTTGTAGTTGAAATTGCGCGGGCTGGTGCGGAAATCCACCACAAAACCGGCCCCGCCCGATGGCAGGCCGGTGCTCAGATCAAACCGCTGCGATCGCGCCGCGCGCCGGTCAAAGGTCTGCCGCGCTTCGCCGATGATCGACAGGCTGTCGGTCAGCTTCATGTCGAGCGAGCCATAGACGGCCCAGCTGTCCAGATCGATTTCCAGCGGCTGGCGATTGCCGATGGAGGGGTTGGCCGTGGTCGGCGTGCGCAGGTTGCGCTGCTCGCTGTTGGCGCGCACCCGCAGATATTCCACCCCGGCCAGCCAGGTCAGCCGATCGTCCAGCAGCTTGCCGGTCAGGTTCACATCCTGCGTGAAGAAGGTCGTGTCCTCCTCCCGCTGCTGTTCCAGGCCATTGTCCTGGTTGACGGTGATGATGCCCTGCGCGCGCAGCACCAGGAAATCGGCCTGGTTGCCGCCATCCTGGTCAAAGGCATAATCGGCCTTGCGCTGGCGCAGGTTGGTGATCGAATGCAGCGTCGCCCAGCCCATCTCGTGGGTCACATCCACCAGCCCGCCATTGATTTCCTGCCGGGAATAGCCATCGGTTGACCAGGGATAGCTGCGCTCCGGCTGGATCAGGCCAACCGGAAAGCCCTGGCGCGGCTCGATGAAGATGCGGAAACTGATCGCCGGCACCAGCCCCTTGGAATGTTCGGCGCGGACCAGGATGTCGGTCTTCTCGCCCTTCCAGCGCAGCTGGGCGCGCAGGCCGGTGCTGTCGTTGCGGTCAAGCCAGTTGTTGCGGAAACTGTTGCGGATGAAGCCACCGTCCTGGATCACATTGTCCACGCCCAGGCGCATGGCAAAGCCGTCGCCCAGATCAAGATTGGCCACGGCCTGGGTCTGCAACTGCTCGTTGCCGCCGGCAAAGCGCACCGTCGCCCAGCCGCTGTTTTCAAACTCCGGCCGCGCCGACACCATGTTGACCGCGCCGCCCACCGCGTTGCGCCCGTACAGCGCGCCCTGGGTGCCGCGCAGCACCTCCACCCGGCCAATGTCGAACTGGTCGATGCGGGCAAAGCTGCGGCCCGAGAAACCGGCACCGCCGATATAGGCACCATCGCGGAACAGGCCCACCGCCGGATCGCCCGACGTGCCGCGCGTCGTCGGCGAGCCGCGCAGCGAAATCTCGTTGGTCACCGGGCTGGCGGTGTCGAGCACGCGCACCCCCGGCTGGCCGGCCAGCAGTTCGGCAATGTTGGTGGCGCCGCCGCGTTCGGCCAGCACGCCGCTGCCGATCACGCTGGCCCCGCCCGGCACATCCAGCAACCGTTCCGACCGGCGCCGGGCCGTGACGATGATTTCGGCCGATTCGCGTTCGGCCGAAGTGGCCGCCTGGGCCAGCGCCATTTCGGGCAGCACCGCCACCCCCATCAGCATCAACGCGCGCAAACCAATTGCCATGCGGCCCCTCCCCCAGCTGGTGCGGCGGCTGGCTGCCGCTCGCTTCTCCTTAATTACCGACCGGTAGGTAACTAATTTTCGCTCACCTGTCCACCATGGCTGGAGGCCAGCGTATAAAAATGCTACCGACCGGTCGGTAAGCAACGCCGGGGGCGCAGATGATGACAGGATTGGCACGCAAGATCAGCATGATGGCTCTGATCGCCGGGCTGGCGGCCACGCCGGCCATTGCCGGTGACGCGCCCTGCCCCGCCGCCAGAACCGCCGCCCGAACCAAGGCCAGGGCGCTGTTCGAACGCGTCGCCGTGCCCGGCATCACCGATCTGGCCGATGGCACCGGCAGCGCCGCGCTGGTGGACATGAACCGCGATGGCGGGCTCGACATCCTGGTGGTGGGGGACAACCGCAACCGCACCGAACGCCGCGCCGGCGGCGAGCTCCGGCTGTTCCTCAACCAGGGCTGCTGGCGCTTTGCCCGCCACCCAATCCTGATCAGCGGCAGCGGCTTCACCGCCGATGCCATGGGCCTGCGCACCCAGATTGCCAATCTCATTGATTTCAATGGCGACGGCTGGCTCGATATCTTCCTCACCCGCAACCGCGGGCCGGTGAACGCGCCATCAGGCGGCAACAATCTCTTGATCAGCGACGGCGGCTGGGATCGGTTCCGCGATGTCGGCAAGGCCATGGGCCTTGCCAACGACCAGGCCTACAACCGCCAGTCGGCCATTGCCGATGTCGATGGCGATGGCTGGCTGGATATTGCGGTTGCGGCCGACAATATCGGCAACACCCAGCGCCTGGGCATCCCGCGCCACCGCTTCTATCGCTATGTGCCGGCCGCCTCCGGCCGCTTTGGCGATGGCCGGTTCGAGGATCTGTCCACCTCCGGCCTGATCCCCGGCTTTCCCGGCGAATTCACCTGCAACCCCACCATCGATCGCGCCAGCCCCGGCATCCTGCTGCGCGATCTCGACAATGATGGCGATCTCGATGTCGTCCAATCCTATCATATCGACATGAACATGGCGCGGCCCACCGATCCGTGCGCCAGCGGCGAGTATCAGACCGGCGTGTGGACCTGGCGCAACCGCCTGAAGGAAGACGGCAGGTTCGGCTTTGAACGGCTGACCGGCAATGGCTTGGCCGAAGCTGGCCGCGCCCGCTGGAACCGCCAGACCGGGCTCTATGAAACCGAGGCCTCGGCGATCAGCCTGCCCTATCTCGCCGCCGGCGATATCGACAATGATGGCCTGGCCGATCTGATCGCCGTCGGCCCCAATGATCTGTCGTGGACGGTGAAGACCAACCGCTCGGTGGCGCGGCTGTGGCGCAACCAGGGCAATTTCCGCTTTGCCGAAGCCACCGATGCCGCCGGGCTGGGCGGGCTCAACCAGCCCTATCGCCACTGGCAGGAATTTTTCGGCAGCAAGATCGGCGCGCCCGGCGTCATCCACGAAAAATGCCCGGATTTCACGCCCAACTACCCGCTGTGCAAGGATTTCACCCGGCTGGATTACAGCATCTATGGCGCCGATGCGCTGTTCGAGGATTTCAACAACGATGGCCTCGTCGATCTGATGGTCGCCGATCGCCACGAGCTTGACGGCGCCTGGGACGAGCTGCGCAACATCCTGTTCCTCAACAAGGGCGATGGCCGCTTCGAACCGGTGCCGGTGCCGCTGTCGGGCCTTGATCGCAACAGCATCGCCATGGAGGCCGGCGATCTGGATGGCGACGGGCTGATGGATCTGATGTTCATCGCCGATCCCGGCCACTCCTATCCCGAAGGCCAGTTCGGCTTGCCGCCGCTGCCGCAGGGCCGCTTCCTCGACACCGTGTGGCGCAACCGCGGGGCCTTTGGCGGGGCGGGCAACCACTGGATTGCGCTGGCCTTCACCAACGTCTCCCATGCCCGGCTGGCCGGCGCGCGGGTGATCGCCCGCGATGGCGGCCGCATCATCGGCTCGCGCCAGCTCTCCTCCAGCCAGTCCTACAAAAGCTCGTCTGCCCTGCGTGCCCACTTCGGCCTGGGCCAGCGCCGCCGCGTCGATCTTGAGCTGATCCTGGCCGATGGCACGCGCATCGCACTGGCGGGCCTCGCCGCCGACCGCACGCTGGAACTGGATGTGGCCGCCGGCACCACCCGCGAGTTGACACCATGAGCATCATGGTCTGGTGTGGCACCGCGCCCGGCGGCCCAAAGGCCGCGGCGGGCAAGCGGAGCCGCATTGCATGTCGTTCGACCCGACGAAACGCCTGATCGTGGGCGACACCATCATCGAGCAGCCCCCGGCTGCCGAAGACCGGCGCGAGCAGATCTTCTTCCACGCCGCCCGCCTGTTTGTCGAAAAGGGCATCGGCAACACCTCGATGGCCGATATCGCCAAGGCGGTGGGCATCACCAAGGCCGGCCTCTATTATTTCGTCGAGAGCAAGGAAGATCTTCTCTACACGCTGATGCGCTGGGGCATGGAGGTGCTGGAACGCGACGTCGTCGAACCGGCGCGCCAGATCGACGATCCCGAAACCCGGCTGGCCGCGATCATCCGCAACCATGTCTACAACATCGGCCGCGTGCAGGGGCCGCAGGGCAACCCGATCACCATCCTGGTGGACGAACCCGGCCAGCTGGGCCCGGAACGCCAGGCCGATATCGACGCCCGCAAGCGCGCCTATTTCGAATTCGTGCGCGGCACGCTCGCGGCGCTGAAGCGCGAGGGCAAGCTTGCCGATGTCGATCTCAACGTCGCCACCTTCTCCATTCTCGGCATGATCATCTGGATGGGCCGCTGGCGTCGCCCCGGCGGCCCGCTCGAACTGGACGCGATCGCCGATCACATCACCCGGCTCAGCCTCGGCGGCGTGCTGCGCAAATAGGCCTTATTTGCCCAGCAGCGCCGCCAGAAATTCGGCATCGCTCCAGCGCGGCGGCGCGTTGCCGCTCTGGCGCAGCGCCTGACGGTCAAACCGGGTCAGCTGCACCGCCTGGCGCACCACCACCATGCCCCGCGACGGCAGCACATACAGGCGCTGATCCCCGGCGCCGGCGGCCATCACCAGATCGGGGGCCAGTTTCTGCAGGGCCGCGCTCTCGCCCGGATCACGGGTGCGGCCGGCCAGATCAATGCCATCGGGCCCGCCCGCCAGCCAGAAGGTGACGCCATAGGCCGGGTTGGCCTTGCTGCCGACAAACAGCGACTTGAACGTCGCCGGATCAACCAGCTGCTTGCCGCCCCAGCGCCCGCCAGCCCGCACGAACTCGCCAAAGCGCGCCCAGTCATCCGCCGTCAACGCCGCGCCGGCGGCAAGCATGGCATCGCCCGTCGGCCCCCGCCCCCAGCGCTGCGGCTTGATGCCCAGCGGCGTCAGGATGCGGGCATCCAGATAGGCCAGCGGATCGCTGCCCTTGCCTGCCGCCACCAGCTTGCGCCGCATCACCTCGCCAAAGATCTGGAACGGATTGGGGCCATAGCTGAAGCGACTGCCGGGCGCGGCCTCGGCCGGGATGGCGACCGCCTCGGCATAGCTGGGCGGCCGGCCCACCCGCCCGCCGGTGATGCCGCTGGTCAGCGACAACAGCTGGCGCAGCGTGATGCCGGCGCGGGCGGGATCGGCCTGCCATTCGGTGATGGTCTTCGCCACCGGCTCATCCAGGCTGAGCAGCCCGTCCTGCGCGGCCGCCGCCGCCATGATGCCCGAAAAGCTCTTGGTGCCCGATGCCAGGCCCCAGGCGATGTTTGGCCCGCCGCCATTCGCATAATCGCGGCACAGCGGCGTGCCGTTCACCAGAACCAGCACCGATGCCCCGTTGCGCGCCACCGAATAGGCGTTTGCCGCCACGCAGTCCGGCGTTGCCGCCACCGCCGGCCCGGCTGCCGCCACGAAAACCGCCAGAATCGCCGCCTGCACCTGCCGCATCTCGTCCTCCAATTTTGCCAGATTGTCAGACAATCTGGCAACAGAGTTGACCGCCGGGCCAGCCCGAGTCAAGCCTTGCGGCATGACCGCGCCGCCCACCGGCTTCACCAGCCGCACCCTCACCCAGCAAATGGCCGATACGTTGGTGGGCGAGATTCTCACCCGCCGCATCCCGCCTGGCACCCGCCTGCGCGAAACCGAACTGGCCGCCCGCTTTGGCGCCAGCCGCCCGGCCGTGCGCGAGGCGCTGCACCTGCTGCGCTCCACCGGCCTGGTGGATGATGCCCCGTGGAAGGGCGTGCGGGTGGTGGCGCTGAGCCGGGAGGAACTGATTGATCTCAATGATTTGCGTGGGCTGGTCTTTGGCTTCACCGTGCGCCGCGCTGCCGAGCGTGCCCGGCCGGCCGATCATGCCCGCCTGGCTGATGCGCTGAGCCAGATGGTCGCCTGCGCCGCCGATGCCAGCCCCGATGCCTATGAATGGCGGCGCCGGCAGTTGCACATGCTGCTGGCCGAAGTGGCCGGCGGTGCCAGCGTGCCCGGCCGCCGTCGCAGCTTTGTCGAACGGCTTGATCATGCCTGGGAAATCGAATCCATCCGCACCCCGGCCCAGCGCACCGGTTCGCTGGCGCGCTGGCACGAACTGCTGGCACTGATCGCCGCCGGTGACGGCCCGGCCGCCGAACGCCTGGCCCACAGCATGAACGATGGCGCCGCCGCCGCCGAACTGGAAGCCTTTGATCGGGAAGGGAAAACGCCATGATCCGCGCCGCCCTTGTTGCAGCCTTGACCCTGGCCGCCCCGGCGCTGGCCACGCCGTTCGATGGCCAAAGCCTGCACGCCGATGTCCGCGCCTATGTTGCCAGGGGCGATCATCTGGCCGGCAGCCCCGGCGCCCGCACCACCGAAGACTGGCTGGCCAAACGGCTGAAATCGCTGGGGTACAGCATCGAACGCCAGCCCGTGCCCATCCGCATCCACCGCCAGCGCAGCCAGTTGCTCATCGACGGCCAACCAGTGCCCGCCGCACCCATGTGGTGGCCGCCCACCGGCCAGCAGCAGATCACCGCCACCCTGGGCGCGGGCGGCATCGCCCTGATCGATGTGGCGGTGAAGGATCAAAGCTATCTGCCCGCCAGCCTCGCCACCCAGGTCCGCGCGGCGGCGGCCAACGGGGCCCGCGCCGTCCTGCTGCACACCGCCACCAGCCTGGGCGCCGATGGCCCCTATCGCTTCAACGTCAAGGCCGATGATGCGCCCTGGCCGGTGCCGGTCATGGCCATCGGCACCGCCATGGCCAGCGCGGCACAGGCGAGCAAAAGGCCCATGACAATCAAGATGATGGGCGAGGCGTCCGACGGTGTGGCCCACAATGTCATCGGCCGGCTCGATCGCCCCGGCACCGATCGCCTCGTCGTGATTTCAACGCCCTACACCGGCTGGGGCCCGTGCGGCGGCGAACGCGGGCCGGGCATCGCCCTGTTCCTGGCGCTGGCGGAGTGGGCCCGCGCCAACCTGCCCTTTGACCTGATGTTCATTGCCACCGCCGGGCACGAAATCGGCCACAGTGGCATGGCCCGCGCCCTCGAAACCGGGCCGGCCCCGGCCAATACCCGGCTGTGGCTGCACCTGGGCGCCAGCATCGCAACCCACGCCAGCGCCAGCAGCCGCGCACCCAACCGCGCCACCCGTTATGCCCTGTTTTCCGATGCGCTGGCCCCGATGGTGCAGGCCAGCTTCGCCGGCGAATTCACCCTGGTGCCCACCCGCGTTGCCGCCTTTGGCGAAATGGCCGATGTGGTGAAGGCTGGCTACCCCGTCCATCTCGGCTTTGCCGGCTATGGCCCACACCACCATCTG
>ERZ1066127.1098-NODE-1098-length-11230-cov-7.609128_pt1 | contig 11230 bp, 8 predicted proteins | sample MGYA00382774_ERZ1066127 | MGnify/ENA primary metagenome ERZ1066127 (study PRJEB33369, sample SAMEA5778357) | biofilm metagenome | biome: Industrial cooling water; feature: Water cooling tower basin; material: Biofilm | place: United Arab Emirates | collected... | reverse complement strand
GGCGTGCTGCTGACGCCCACCTCGCCGCCCAGGGCCCGCGCGAGCTCGCGGCAGATCGACAGCCCCAGCCCGCTGCCCCCCACGCGGCGCTGCGGCGCAGCGTCCAGCTGCTGGAAGGGCTGGAACAGGCGCGGCAGGTCGGCCTCGGCGATGCCGGGGCCGCTGTCGTGCACGGCAAAGCGCCAGCGGCCCGGCTCCAGGGGCGTCACCTCGATGCCGATGCCGCCGGTGGTGGTGAACTTCAGCGCGTTGTGCAGGTAGTTGGTGAGGATCTGGCGCAGCCGCACGCCGTCGGTGTGCACGTGTCGTGGCAGCCCGTCTGGCAGGGCGATGCCGCAGGCCAGGCCACGCTCGCGGCACAGCGCCTCGTGCACGCGGTGCAGCTCGCGCAGCAGGGCGGGCAGGTCCACCACCTGGGGCGTGAGCGTCAGCTGCTGCGCCTCGGCGCGCGAAAGGTCGAGCACGTCCGACAGCGTGGCGTGCAGCGCGCCGGCGCTGTGGGCGATGATGTCGAGGTACTCGACCAGCCGTGCGCGATCGTCCACGTGCTGGCGCGCCAGCCGGGCCAGGCCCAGGATGCCGTTGAGCGGCGTGCGCACCTCGTGGCTCATGTTGGCCAGGAAGCTGCTCTTGGCGCGGCTGGCGGCCTCGGCCTCGGCGGTGGCGCGCTCGGCGGCCTCGCGCTGGCGCTGCTGCGCGCTGATGTCGCGCCCCGCGCACCAGTAGCCCAGGAACCGGCGCTGGCCGGAGTAGCGCGGCCGGCCGCTGATGAGCAGGCGCTCCTCGGGCGCCCCGGGCGGGCGCGAGACCACCTCCACCTCGAAGGGACGGTGCGCCAGCAGGTCGGCGCGGTGGCGCCGCGCGACCTCGGGCTCCATGTGCAGGCCCGGCGTGTTCCAGGGGTGGTGGCCGATGAAGTGCGGCGGCATCGGGCCCTTGGCCGAGGGCAGGTCGATGCTGGGCGGCGCGAAGCGCAGCTCGGCGTCGAGCTCGATGTAGCGGTCGGCGGCCGACGCCAGCAGCTCGCGGAACTGGTGCTCGCGCTCGGTGGCCAGGGTGCGTCAGCGCTGCGTGAGCACGCGCGCGACCACGCCGAACACCAGGCCGCCCAGCAGCAGCACCACGTGCGCCCAGACGCCGCTGGCCAGGGTCAGCCGGTCCAGCGCGGCGGCCAGCGTCTGCGGGCCGCTGGTGTGCTCCTGCCACGCGAGTGCGGCGATGCCGGCCACGCCCGCCGCGGTGGCGACCACGGCGCGCCAGCCGCCCGCGAGCAGCGTGGTCAGCCCCACCAGCAGCGGCACGAGCCCCAGCACGATGGTGCGCAGCCCCGTGCCCAGCTGCCAGGCCAGCAGCACGACGAGGCCGGTGCCCATCAGCGTGGCCAGCAGCACGCGGTCGGGCAGGCTCAGGCGCGAGTCGGCGCGCGCGAACCAGAAGAAGACCACCGCCGCCAGCGCGCTGCCCGCGGCCAGCTGGCGGTGCAGCGCCAGCAGCTCGGGCTGCGGCTGCAGCAGCAGCACCGCGGTGGCCAGCACGCACAGCAGCGCGCCGCCGGCCATGAACATGCGGGCCGGGTGGTGCCTGAGCGGGAGGGTCGGGTCTCGGGGGGGCATCGGCACCACCCGGTGGGCGCGTGCAGCTGCGCGGCATGCTAGCCGAGCACTCCCGTTGTGCCGAACCCGGTCGCCCGGGGTGGTGTCAGCGGCGGCGGCGCAGGGGCGGCGGCGTGAAGTTGAGCGCCGCGTTGGCCAGCACGGTGGTCGGCGCCAGCGTCAGGGTCTGCGGCGGCTGGTCCAGCAGCTGGTCGGCGTGCCACAGCGTCAGCGTCACCCGGCCCTCGGGCAGGCCGGCGATGCGCACGAAGCCGTGTTCGTCGGTCTTGCCGAAGAAGGGCGTGGCGGCGACGTAGATGTGGCCGCGCATGGTGCTGTGCAGGTGGCAGCCCAGGCCCACGGGGCCGGGTGCCGTGAAGCGCTCCTCGGCCACGGCCGGGGCCGAGTCGGCCTTGCGGCGATGGCCGGCCGGGCCCTGGCGCAGCTCGAAGCTGCGCGCCGGCGGCGTGGCGCCCAGCGGCCCGCTGGGCACCGAGCGCACGTGGTGGTCGTAGCCGTCGTGGTTGACGAAGCGCACCGTGGCGCCGGCGCGCACCACGGTTAGCGCGGGCTCGAAGCGCGAGCCCTGCTGCAGGATGGTGGCGGTCTCGGGCGGTGGCGCCGAGGGCATGGGCGTGGTGGTGTCGACCAGCACGACGACGTCGGGCGCGGGCTTGCCGTCGCGGTCGGTGACGCGCAGCTCCAGCGTCGCCGCGGTGCCGGGCAGGGCCAGGCCCGCGAGGGCCAGCGCCAGCGCGCCGGCTCGCAGCCCGCACAGGCCCGCGCGGGCCAGGGTCTTGGGTGGGTGGGGGTCAGGGTGCATCGGGGTCTCCGGAACGGCTTCCGTGCAGGCGTACGCAGCCGCGGGCCGATCGGATGCGGCGGGCGCCGCCTGACGGCCAGAATGTGCGCCATGGCCGTGTTCCCCCAAGGCTTGAGTGCCGTCGACGCCCGCTGCAACGCGGGCGAACGCCGCGTGCTGCACCAGCTCAAGCGCTGCCTCGAGGACGACTACCTCGTCTGGCACGACATCCCCATCGGCCCGCGTGCGCGCCAGCCCGACTTCGTGATCCTGAGCCCGCGCTGGGGCGTGCTGCTGCTCGAAGTCAAGGACTGGCGGCGCAGCACCCTGGGCGCGGCCACGCGCGACAGCGTCGAGCTGCACACGCCGCGCGGCCGCGTCATGGCCGCGCACCCGCTGCGCCAGGCGCGCGACGTGACGCTGGAGCTCGTGGATCTGATGCGCCACGATCCCGCGCTGGTGCATGCGCAAGGGCCGTTTGCCGGCAAGCTGCTGTTCCCCTACGGCTGGGGCGTGGTCATGAGCGGCCTGAAGCGCGCCGACCTGGGCGCCGACTTCGACTCCCTGTTTCCGCCCGAGCGCACGCTGCTGCGCGACGACCTCGACGAGGCCATCGAGCCCATGGCCTTCCAGCACCGGCTGTGGGGCCTGTTCACGGTCAGCTACCCGCACACGCTGACGTTGCCGCAGCGCGACCGCATCCGCTGGCACCTGTTCCCCGAACTGCGCGTGCCAGTGCAGGGCGCGCTCGACCTCGCCGTAGACGGCGGCGTGCCCACCCTGCCCAGCCTGCTGCAGGTGATGGACCTGCAGCAGGAGCAGGTTGCGCGCACGCTCGGCGAGGGCCACCGCGTCATCCACGGCGCGGCCGGTTCGGGCAAGACCATGATCCTGGTGTTCCGCGCGCAGTTCCTGGCGGCCACGGCCCGACCCGAGCGACCCATCCTCGTGATGTGCTTCAACAAGGCCCTGGCCGGGCGCCTGGAGGCCCTGCTGCGCGAGCGCGGCGTGGACGAGCGCGTGCAGGTGCGCACCTTCCATGCATGGTGCCTGGACTTGTTGCGCAGCTACCAGATCGACGTGCAGGCGCCCGGCGTGAAGCGGGGTACCGAGGCATGGTTCGAGGCCGTGGCGCACACCGTGTCGCAGGCGGTGGACCGCGGGCGCGTACCGGGTGGGCAGTACCACGCGCTCCTCATCGACGAGGCGCATGACTTCGAGGACGCCTGGCTGCGCATCGCCGCGCGCATGGTGGCGCCCGAGACCAACAGCCTGCTCGTGCTGTACGACGACGCCCAGAGCATCTACCGCACGCGCCGCGGCCGGCGTCGGCTGAACTTCGCCAGCCTGGGCATCGAGGCGCGAGGCCGCACGAACATCCTCCGCCTGAACTACCGCAACACCGCCGAAGTGCTGTCGTTGGCCATGGCCTGCGCGCGCCACCTGCTGGCGGGCGCGGAAGGCAGCGACGACGAGGTGCCGCAGGTGGAGCCAGCCAGCGCGGGCCGCCGCGGGCCGCTGCCGGTTCTGGCCCGGCTGCCCCACGCGCGGGCCGAGGCCGAGTGGGTGGCCGACGGCGCCATGGCGGCGTTGCAGGAGGGCCTGCGCCAGGCCCAGCTGGTGGTGCTGGCGCCCACGCGCGAGCAGCTGCGGCCCATCGCCGCGCAGCTGCGCCGGCACGGGCTGGCGGTGCAGGGACAGCACGAGGACGGCTTTCGCCGCTTCGACTGGACGGCGGACACCGTAAAGCTGATGAGCTTCCACGCCGCCAAGGGCCTGGAGTTTCCCTGGGTGGCGATCGCCGGCCTGCAGGCCCTGCCGCTGCGCCAGGACAGCGAGGACGACGCGCTGCGCCTGCTGTACGTGGCCATGACGCGATCGACCGAACGGCTGCTGCTCAGCGCCTGCGGCGAGACCCCGCTGGTGGCGCGGGTTGCGCAGGCGCTGGGCGAGGTGGGCCGGCGCTTCGCCGCCGCGGCCTGAGACGCCGCCGCCACCCCACCTGGGAGGGTACCCGAACCACCGAATGGAGTGCATGCGCGGCCGCCAGGGAACGAGAATGATGACCCGTGACGGCCCGCCCCCCGGCGCCGCACAGCCAGGAGTGCCCACCAAGATGGTCCGGTTGTCTGCTCTTGTCCTCGTCTTCGTGCTGGCGCTGGGCGCCGTCCCGGCGGCGGCGGCGCCGCCACCCGGCGCCGAGACCTTCTTCCGCCGCCCGGCCGTCATCGACGCCCAGCTCTCGCCCAGCGGCAAGCGCCTGGCCTTCAGCGCGGCGTTCGGGCCGCAGGGGCGGGTCGGCGTCTTCGTGCTCGACCTGCAGACCAGCGAGCTCAAGCCCACGCGCGCCGCGCAGTTCTCGGACGCCGACGTGGGATCGTTCAGCTGGGTGGACGACGAGCGCATCGTCTACAACGTGCTCGACCTGCAGGCCGGTGGTGCCGAGGACGACCGCACGGGGCCCGGGCTGTTCGCCGTCAACTTCGACGGCAGCGAGCCGCTGCAGCTGATCGAGCGCGAGGGCCGCCCGGTCATCTCCGAAGCCGGCAGCATCCTGAGCAACCGCACCCGCACGCTGCCCTGGAACCACACCGTGCTGCAGGTGCCGCAGGCGGGCGAGGACGCACGGGGGGCGCGCGCCGACGAGATCATCGTCGGCGAGTTCAGGGGCTGGGGCAAGGACCTGGAGAGCATCACGCCGCTGTGGCTGAACACGCGCACGGGCGCCACGCGCCGCTTCGACGCGCCCGGCCGGCCGCTGGGCGTGGTGCGCTGGTGGTTCACGCAGCAGGGCGAGCCGCGCCTCGTGCTCACCCGCGAGAAGGACCGCCTCGTCTACCACTGGTTCGCGCCCGAGGGCGCGGGTGGCCGCCGCTGGAAGCCGATCTCCGAGGGCACGCTGCTGGACACACCGCCGCCGCCAGCCTGGGTGGGCGCCAACGAGCTGTACGTGCAGGTGCCGATGGGCCCGGGCGGCGAGCACGCGGTCGTGCCCTTCGACTTCGCCAAGGGCGCCCCGGCCGAGCAGGCGCTGGTGCGCGCCCCGGGCTTCGACTTCGCCGGCGGCTTCATCAGCAGCCGCGACGGGCGCCTGCTCGGCGTGCGCATCCACACCGATGCCGAGGAGACGGTCTGGTTCGACCCGGCGATGAAGGCGCACCAGGCCTTCGTCGACGGCGTGCTGCCGGGCCGCGTCAACCGCCTGAGCTGCCGCCGCTGCGACGGCGACGACGCCGTGCTGCTGGTGCGCAGCTTCACCGACCGCGACCCCGGCCAGCTGCTGCTGTACACCAAGGCCTCGAAGCAGTGGCGGCGCCTGAGCGTGATCCAGCCGGGCATCGACCCGGCGCGCATGGCCCGCACCAGCCTGCAGCGCATCCAGGCCCGCGACGGCCGCGACCTGCCGGTGTGGATCACCGGCCAGAAGCGGGCCGCCGACGGCAAGCCCCAGGCGCAGCCCGCCATCGTGCTGGTGCACGGCGGCCCGTGGGTGCGCAACGGCTTCTGGCGCTGGGAGCCGATGCGCCAGTTCCTGGCCTCGCGCGGCTACCTCGTCATCGAGCCGGAGTTCCGGGGCAGCGACGGCTACGGCGCGGCGCACATGCGGGCGGGCTTCAAGCAATGGGGCCAGGCCATGCAGGACGACGTGGCCGACGCGCTGCTCTGGGCGCAGAAGGAGGGCTGGGCCTCGGGCCAGGCCTGCATCGCCGGCGCCAGCTACGGCGGCTACAGCACGCTGATGGGGCTGGTGCGGCACCCCGAGCTCTACCGCTGCGGCGCGGCCTGGGTGGCCGTCACCGACCCGTTCCTCTTCGTCGAGGGCCGCTGGTGGGTGCGCGACGACATCGGCGATGCCAGCCGCCGCTACACCCTGCGCGACATGGTCGGCGACCCGAAGGCCGACGAGGCCATGCTGCGCGCGAACTCGCCCGTCGAGCAGGCGGCGCGCATCCAGGCGCCACTGCTGCTGGCCTTCGGCGAGGCCGACCTGCGCGTGCCCCTGGCCCATGGCCGGGCGATGCGCAGCGCGCTCGAGCGCGCGGGCCGGCCGCCCGAGGTGTGGGTGACCTACGCCGACGAGGGCCATGGCTGGCGCAAGGTCGAGAACGACGTCGACTTCGCGCAGCGGCTGGAGCGCTTCTTCGCGAAGCACCTCGCGGCGCCCGCGCCGCGCTAGCGCAGCCGCAGCACGCGCCCGAAGGGCGCGGCGGCGAGCGCCGCCTCGTCGGCACCCGGCGGCACGGCCCACAGCAGCGTGCCGGGCGGGCGGTGGCGGGCGGGGCCCTCGAGGTCGGTGAGCACCACGGTCAGGTCGGGCCGGTGGCGCGTGGCTTCCTCGAGCAGCGGCGTGAAGTCGGTGTCGCCGCCACCGGCCACGCCGGCCTCCGCGGCCCAGGCCTGCAGCTCGCGCAGGCCCAGGCGGCCCGGCGCCAGCGTGTGCACGGCGCGCACGGCGTCGTCGCCCACGACCACCGTCATGGGCGCGTCCAGGCGCCGCGTGAGTGCCGTGAGCTCGGCGGCGAAGCGCGCGAGCAGCGGCTCGTCGATGCTGCCGCTCACGTCGAGCACCAGCACCAGGCGCGGCACGCGCTTCGCGTGCGTGAGGCCGGGCGCCCAGGGCAGGCGGCCGCGCGCCGGGCGGCCCCGGCCACCGACCCGGCCCTGGTTGGCCAGCCAGCTGCGCGCCGGGCGCGAGGGGTTCTCGGCCAGGCGCGGCGCCAGCGCCCGCGCGACCTGGGTGCGCAGCAGCTGCTCCCAGGGCGTGTGCACCTGGGGCAGGTCGCGCGGCAGCGTGCGCAGGATGCTGAAGGCGCCGTCGCCGCTGTGGCCGCGCAGCAGGCGGTCGCCCCACTCGCGCGCCTGCTCGGCCTCGGCCACCACGGCGTCGGCGCCCTCGGGGGCGGGCTTGAGGTCCTCGCTGTCGGCGCCGCCCAGGGTGCGCAGGGTGGCGGCGCGCGGGCCGTCCTGGCGGCCGCCGGCGCCCCCGCCCTCGCGGCCGCGCGAGCGGCGGTCGTCGGGCTCGTCCTGGCGCAGGCGGTCGTCCACGGCGGCGTAGAGGCGCTCCACGTCCCACTCCAGCAGCGCGGCCTCGTCGCTGCGCGTGCTGCCCAGCACCTGGTCAAGCAGCACCGGCAGCGTCAGCGCCTTGGCCGGCAGCACCAGCCAGGCGGCCGGCGCCAGCGCGCTGTTGACGATGGCGTCGGCGCAGCGGTTGAAGAGGCCGAGGTCGACCTCGCCCAGCCGGCGCTCCAGCGCGCGGAAGCGCGGGCCGTGGCGCAGCGCGATGTGCAGCAGCTCGTGCGCCACCCAGCCGGTCTGCGCCTCCAGGCCCAGGTCCTCGAAGGCGGGGGTGTAGTGGATGCAGCGGCCGTCGGTGTAGGCCGGCAGGCGGCCGGCCTCGTGGGCGCGGGCCTCGTCCTCGCTGACGTCGCGGTGCGCCACCCACAGCGCCAGGCTGCCGCTGGCCGGGGCGTACTCCACCAGGCGCTGCACGGCGCGGCGGCCGCGGTGCTCGTGCTGGCCGCTGCCGCCGGCCATGGGCTCAGCCGCGCGCCGCGGCGTAGCGCTGGTAGGCGGGGCTCTGCAGCAGGGCCTGCTCCAGGCCGCGCTGCAGGGCGTGCTGGGCCAGCAGCTCGACGATCAGTGTCTGCACCTCGGCCAGCGGCAGTGGCACGGGGCCGCGGTGCTCGGGCAGCTGGCCGGCGATGGCCATGGCACGCGCCAGGCGCTCGCCGTCGGTGCAGGCGGCCACCAGGCCGTAGGCCAGGGCATAGAGGCCGTCCAGGCTGGTGGGCAGCAGCTTCAGCGTGGCCGCACCCGGCTCGGCGGCCAGCAGGGCCAGCACGTCGGCGCCGCTGCGCAGCTCCTTGAGCACGCCGAAGAACTCGGCCGCGTTGGCGGCGCCGATGCGGCCCTGCACGAAGCGGCGCGCCACGGGCTCCGCAAGTCCGTCGCGCATCTCCAGGAGCACACGCGACACGTCCTCCCAGCCGCGCGGGCTGGCGCCGATCAGGTGGTCGGCCGCAAGCTGGGCCTCGGTGTCGTCGAGCTTGTCGGGCCGCACCTTGAGGAAGGCCATGACCTCGGGCGCGAAGCCCTGGGCCAGCGCGTGGGCGAGGAAGGCGTCGATGCCGGCGACGACGTGGAAGTGGAACAGGCGATCGGCCAGCGCCGTGCCCATGTCGTGGCTCACCGCGCCGTGGAAGGCGGCGTTGCCGGCGGCCACCACCATCCAGCCCGGCGGCAGCTCGTAGCGGCCCACGCGGCGGTCGAGGATGAGGCTGTAGGCGCTGATCTGCAGCCGCGGGTCGGCGGCGGTGAGCTCGTCGAGGAACAGCACGCCCTCGGGCTGGTCGGCCCCGGGCAGGAACTCGGGCGGGAACCACACCGTCTTCTCGAGCCGCTCGTCGGCGTAGATGGCGCCGCGGATGTCGACCGGCTCGATGGTGGTCAGGCGCAGGTCCACCAGCGGCACGCCGTGCGCGGCGGCGAGCTGGCGCACGATGCTGCTCTTGCCCACGCCGCGCGTGCCCCACAGCATGGTGGCGCGCTGGCGCAGGCGTGGCGAGGCGAACTGCGCGCGCAGCGCGGCCAGCGCGTCGGCCACGCTCACGGGCGGCACGTTCATGGGGTTGCTGTGCATGTCACTCCGTTCGCGCGTCAGGGGGCCAGGGCTGCCAGCTGTTGTCGGCCGGGCGGCGGGGCACGCGCGGCAGCTCGATGCGCGGCATCTCGCGGCGCAGGAAGAAGAGCGCCATCAGCAGCGGCGGCACCAGGTTGGCCAGCGCGCCGAGCAGGGCCTCGGCGCGGCTGCCGGTGTCGCGCACCGCGAAGGCCAGCGCCACGATGGCCACGCCAAAGGCCACGGGCACGCCGCGCAGCAGGCCGATGCGCCAGCGGCGCGCCGCGAAGCGCTCGTGGAAGCGAGCCGGCGGCTCGCCCAGCACCTGGGCCACCTGCCGCAGCGCCAGCGCCAGGCGCTCGCGCGCGTGGGCGCTGCGCTCGGGGCCGCTGCCGCGCAGCATGACGCTGGTCTCCCAGCCGGTGCGCAGGGGCACGAGGCGGCTCCAGCCGCGGCCCAGCACCTCCAGCAGGTCGTCGGGCAGGCGGCGCGCATCGCCCTCGGGCTTGGTGAACACCAGCTCCATCGGGTAGCCCTTCACGCCCGAGACGGTGCAGGCCAGCGCCAGCCCCGCCACGCGGGCCTTGGCGGCGCGCAGCTGCGGCGGCTGGCCGGGGCGGCAGCGCAGGGCCAGCGCCGCGCCCTCGGGGGTGAACAGCTCGGCGGGCGCGATGGCCGCGGCCGCGGCCAGCAGCTCGGCCGGCTCGCCTTCGTCGGCCAGCACCTCGGCGGCCAGCGCGCCCTCGCCCTCGGGCTGCAGGCGGCGCGTGAGCTGCCAGCCGCGCGCGGTGTCGCGCAGCTCGCGGGTCTCGGTGAGCGCGGCGTGGTGGGCGCCGGCCGGGTGCGCCGCGGGCCTGAAGACCAGGCGGCGCGCGGCGCGGTCGCTGGCGGGCAGGTCCAGCGCCCAGCCGGCGGCCGAGAACGGCGCCATCAGCGCCAGGATGGCGTGGTGGCTGAGCGGCGGTTCCTGCGGCGTGTCCATGGCGCCGGCGCATTCTGGCGCGGCCGGGATAATCCCGGTCCATGGCATCGAGGCAACGTGTCGTCGTGGGCTTGAGTGGCGGCGTGGACAGCGCGGTCAGCGCCTGGCTGCTCAAGCAGCAAGGCTTCGAGGTCGTCGGCATCTTCATGAAGAACTGGGAGGACGACGACGCCTCGGCCTACTGCAGCAGCAACGTCGACTTCGTGGACGCCGCGGCCGTGGCCGACGTGATCGGCATCGAGATAGAGCACGTCAACTTCGCGGCCGAGTACAAGGACCGCGTCTTCGCCGAGTTCCTGCGCGAATACGAGGCCGGCCGCACGCCCAACCCCGACGTGCTGTGCAACGCCGAGATCAAGTTCAAGGCCTTCCTGGACCACGCGCTGCGCCTGGGCGCCGAGAAGATCGCCACCGGCCACTACGCCCGCGTGCGTGAACGCGAGGGCCGCTTCGAGCTGCTCAAGGGCCTCGATCCCGCCAAGGACCAGAGCTACTTCCTGCACCGCCTGAACCAGGCCCAGCTCTCGAAGACGCTGTTCCCCGTGGGCGAGCTGCACAAGACCGAGGTGCGCCGCATCGCCGCCGAGATCGGCCTGCCCAACGCGAGGAAGAAGGACAGCACCGGCATCTGCTTCATCGGCGAGCGGCCGTTCCGCGAGTTCCTGGACCGCTACCTCAGCCGCACGCCCGGGCCCATCGTCGACGACACGGGCGCCGAGATCGGCCGCCACGTGGGCCTGAGCTTCTACACGCTGGGCCAGCGCCAGGGCCTGGGCATCGGCGGCGTGGCCGGGCACGACACGGCCGGCACGCACCAGCCCTGGTACGTGGCGCACAAGGGCCTGGCCACCAACACCCTGCACGTGGTGCAGGGGCACGCGCACCCCTGGCTGCAGAGCCCCTGGCTGGAAGCCGACGACTGCAGCTGGGTGGCCGGCACCCCGCCGGCGCCCGGGGCCTGCGCCGCCAAGACGCGCTACCGCCAGGCCGACGCGGCCTGCATGCTCTCGCCCACGGCAGCCGGCTTCCGCCTCGACTTTGCCGAGCCCCAGTGGGCCGTGACCGCCGGGCAGAGCGCCGTGCTCTACGACGGCGAGGTCTGCCTCGGCGGCGGTGTCATCGCCGCGGCCGCCGTGCCGCCGGTGGTGGCGGCGCGGCCCCGCACCGGCCGCCGGCGCCAGCCCGCCTGAGGGCCCGCCCCCGCCCCGGGGGCCTTCCGCCAGCCCCGGCGT
>ERZ1066127.1096-NODE-1096-length-11236-cov-13.415347_pt1 | contig 11236 bp, 6 predicted proteins | sample MGYA00382774_ERZ1066127 | MGnify/ENA primary metagenome ERZ1066127 (study PRJEB33369, sample SAMEA5778357) | biofilm metagenome | biome: Industrial cooling water; feature: Water cooling tower basin; material: Biofilm | place: United Arab Emirates | collected... | reverse complement strand
CCCCATTGGTCCGCCCCCCAGCAGCCAAAGTTACCTGCGTGGCGATTACCTCATTGAGCTGTGCAAGCGGCATGGCGTGGATGCCATCCACCCGGGTTATGGCTTTTTGAGCGAAAATGCCGGTTTTGCACGAGCGGTGGAACAGGCCGGACTCATTTTGGTGGGTCCATCGGCCCACAGCATGGACCTGATGGGCAACAAGCTTTCGGCCAAACATGCCGTGCAGGATTTTAACATCCCCATGGTGCCTGGCACGCCTGGCGCCATCAGCGATGTGCAGGAAGCGGCCAAAATAGCCCGCGAAATTGGCTTTCCGGTATTGCTCAAAGCCGCAGCTGGTGGGGGCGGCAAGGGCATGCGCGTGGTGAATGCCTTTGAAGAATTTGAAGAACAATTGCGCTTGGCGCAGAGCGAAGCCCGTTCGGCCTTTGGCGACGATGCCGTTTTTATTGAAAAATACATCGGCTCGCCCCGCCACATCGAAATACAGATCATGGGCGACCAACATGGCCATGTGGTGTATTTGTTTGAACGCGAATGCAGCATCCAGCGCCGGCACCAAAAGCTGGTAGAAGAAGCACCATCGAGCTGCCTTACCCCCGAAATCAGGAAAGCCATGGGCGAAGCCGCCGTGCGTGTGGCCAAGGCTTGCGGTTATTACGGCGCGGGTACGGTAGAATTTTTGGTAGATGAGCAGCTGAATTTCTACTTCCTCGAGATGAACACCCGCCTGCAGGTGGAGCACCCTGTTACCGAGCTGATTACCGGTTTGGACCTGGTGCGCTTGCAGCTATTGGTAGCCGAGGGTGAAAAATTGCCCTTCCAACAGGAAGATTTGCGCATCCACGGTCACGCCATCGAATTGCGGGTGTGTGCCGAAGATCCACGCAACAACTTCTTGCCCGACATTGGCAAATTGGAGCGCTACATTCGTCCCCAAGGCACAGGCATCAGGGTTGACGACGGCTACGAACAAGGCATGGACATTCCTATTCACTACGATCCGATGATTGCCAAACTGGTGGTGCATGCCGAAACCCGTGAGTTGGCCATGGACCGCATGTTGCGCGCCATTGCAGAATACGATATCCGCGGTTTTGCCACCACCTTGCCCTTTGGCGCCTTTGTGATGCAACACGAGGCCTTCCGTACTGGGCATTTCGATACCAAATTCATTGAAAAATACTTCAAACCCGAGATGCTTGAAAGTGAAGACGATGAATTGGCCGAAGTAGCCGCTTTGGCCACGGTATTGTTTGCAAACATGGCTCCCCAAAAAGCAGCTGCGGCGGCCGTTTTAAGCGGTGGCAGCAGCGATACAGGTGGCATGAATGCGTGGCGGATGCGGCGCGGGTTTTAGGGCTCAACAAGGCAAAAATGCGCTAACATCCATCCGCTGACGTGGAAACCGCAGAGGCGCAGAGGGATTTTGGCGATGAAAAATGCAGCTTTCGATAAACTAAAACTGATGTACGTTGAATCAGCGTTTTATCCCGTGCAGCGAAAAACTGCGCATGGCGCCGAGGCAACGGAGCCTTTCGCTGCTCAGTGCTGCGCACTGCCAGCGGAGGACGCAGAGAGCAAGCCTACCGATTTAAAATGGAATATTGAGTAAGAGATAAATGAAACGCATGATGAAAAAGAAATTCCTTACCCTGTTTTTCGGCCTCAGCAGCCTGGTGGCGCTGGCCGGTCCGCCCGACGAGGGCATGTTCCCCATGAGCGAGCTCAAGCGCCTCAACCTGCAGGCCAAGGGCATGCAACTCACGCCCGAGCAATTGTTCAGCACCGAAGGTGTTAGCCTGGTGCAGGCTTTGGTGCGGGTGGGTGGCTGTACCGGTTCGTTTGTATCGCCCGAGGGACTCATCATCACCAACCACCACTGTGCTTTTGGCGCTGTAGCAGCTGCCAGTTCGGTGGAAAACGACTACATCAGCAAAGGCTTTTTGGCTAAAACACGCGAGCTGGAAATTCCGGCAGCCGGACTTACCGTGCGCATCACCACCAGCTACGAAGATGTTTCAGCTGAGGTGTTGGCAGCGGTGAAAGACATCAAAGAGCCGGCAGCCCGCTTGGCAGGCATTCGGCAGGCCATGCGCAGCATCGAAGCCAGGGCCAAAAAAGCACAACCCAACCTGGCCCACGAGGTTTCGGAAATGTTCACCGGCCGTTCGTACGTGCTGTTTCACTACCAAACCATTCAAGACATCCGCATGGTGTATGTGCCACCACGCAACATCGGTGAGTTTGGTGGCGAAAGCGACAACTGGGTATGGCCCCGCCACAACGGCGACTTTGCCTTTGTGCGTGCCTATGTGGCACCCGATGGCAGCGGTGCCGCTTACAGCAAAGACAATGTGCCCTTTAAGCCCGCCAACCACCTCAAGGTAAATCCCAATGGCGTGCAGGAAGACGATTTTGTGTTCATCATGGGCTATCCGGGCCGCACTTTTCGCCATTATCCGGCCGCTTACCTCGAGTACCAGCGCGATTACCTGCTACCTTATACCAGCCAAACTTTTGATTGGTTGATCGATTACATGAAAAATTTAGGCAAGGCCGACCAAGCCAAGGAAATTGCCCTCGCCTCGAGTGCCAAAGGACTGGCCAACGTGACCAAAAATTACAAGGGCAAAATGCAAGGCATGCGCCGCATTGGTTTGGTGGAGCAAAAACGCGCCGAAGAAAAAGCCATGATGAACTGGGTTGCTGCAAACGGTGAAAGGCAGCAGCGTTTTGGCAAGGTGTTGCCCACCCTCGACAGTTTGTATGGCGAAATGAAAGCCGATGCCACCCAAAACCTCTGGTTGAATTACTTGCTGCGTAACTCAGCCGCCATGCGCATTGGGGTACTCACCGCCGATGCCCGTTTGGCCATAGAAATGGCCCCTGCCGATAAAAAAGACTCGGTGCAAACCGAAATCCTCAAGCGCCTGCGTACGGGCATTGAGCGTGCATATGGCGATTACGATGCCAGCCTCGACCGCGACTTCATGGCCAAGATGCTGCTACAAGCCAACGGCTGGCCTACCAACAATCAATTGGCCAGCCTCAACAAAATCGTGGGTAAAAAAGCCGCCGATGCACAAATCGACCGCTTTTTGAACCAGCTTTTCAGCAAAACGCTGCTGTTCGACCAAAAAGCCTTGTTGGCTGCTTTTGATAAAAATCCCGCCAAGTTCCTCAAACAAAAAGGCGATTTCTGGATGTTGAGCACCGAGTTGCAGCAGTTGCAGTCGCTCTTGAGTCTGCGCGACCAAAAAATCAACGGGGCACTTTCGCAGTGGTTGCCCGAATTTTTGGAGATGAAGCTTGCCATGCAGCCCGGTGATTTTGTGCCCGATGCCAACAGCACCTTGCGCCTCACCTTTGGCAATGTGCGAGGCTATGAGCCCGAAGATGGGGTGTATCAAGCGCCTTTTACCACGGTAGGCGGACTGGTTGCCAAGGGCGAAAAAAGCGGTGATTACGAAATCAACCAAGAGCTGGTAGCTGCTTACGAAGCAGGCAACATCGAAAAATACATGAAACCCAGCCTCAAGGATGTGCCAGTGGGACTGCTCTACAACATGGACACCACCGGCGGCAATTCGGGTTCACCCGTGATGAATGCCAAGGGCGAACTCATAGGCGTGAATTTCGACCGGGCCTATACCGCCACCATCAACGATTTTGCCTGGAACGAAGCCTACAGCCGGTCAATTGGTGTCGACATTCGTTTTGTATTGTTTGTGGTAGACAAGGTAGCCAAAGCCGATTTTCTGTTGCAAGAAATGAAGGTGCAATAAGAAGCTCCAAAAAATGAAAAAGCCCATGCAAGGTGTTTGCATGGGCTGTTTTGTGTTGTTGGGGGTGTTGATGCTGCTCCAATGGGCTACCCAGATGTCGCCCCGATGGGCTATACAGATGGCACTCCGATGGGGTTGTGCAGGTGGCGAGCAGGTGGAGATTTACGGATGGGGTTGTAAACGAACCAGCATCAATTAAAATATAGCAGGGCGAATCACGCATTCAAATGTGCCGCAATAGCCGCCTCCACCCGTCGCGTCACTTCTTCGCCGTCCAAACCCTTGCAAGCAATGGGCTCGAGCATGGTCCAGCGCAGCGGCACGCCAAACGGGATGGGCCAAAACTTAAAACGCACCAGCTTCCAGGAGTTTTCGATGGCGATGGGCACCACCACGGCATCGGGCAGGTGTTGCAAAATGGTTTTCATACCGCCTGCTTGAAAAGGCTTCAACTGCCCATCTCTTGAGCGGGTACCTTCGGGAAAAATGCAAATGGCTTCGCCGCTTTCGGCGCAGCGTTTGGCCAATCCGGCAATGGCTTCGCGGGCTTGTACCGGATCTTTGCGGATGATGCCCACCGCGCCACCGCATTTGTAATTATAAGAAATGCCAGGCACCCCTTTGCTCAGCTCCTGCTTGGCAATAAAAACCGAGCGGTATTTGCGCAAAAACCAAATCATGGCGGGTATGTCGTTCATGCTCTGGTGGTTGGCTGCAAAGATGTAGTTGGGGCCCAAAGGCAAATCGCGCTTTCGCCAGTTGACACCTCCCCCCATCACATGTATACAGCGCATCAAACACCAGTTCATCACATACACTACCTGTTGCTGCGCTTTGTAGCCCATCAGGTTGAAAGCCAACCATTGAATGGGCGTAAACACCACCAGGGTCAAACCGAAAAAAAGCAGATACAGGGGTGTAAAGAGGTAACCTAACAGCTTGTTCATGGTATACAAATGAATTGCGAAGATGCTTCAAAATGACCAAAAGTCGAAAAGCGTTGGAAAGGATGTGGTTGAAACGACCAGTAACTTTCGAAATTGAGGCGTTTTGTCCCAAAATAAACGCAGCATTCGACAAGCATACTTTATATTTGGCTTTTTGATTTAAAAAGTCCCATACGACCGCTGGGACGAGCTTATTGATTTATGCTTATACGCCTTATCCTATTTGCATTGATTTGTTCTTTGGTCTTGTTTACCGAGAGTTGGGGTCAAACCACAGATCAGCCATTACCCACCCAAGCCAACATCCAATTGCGCGAAACGGGCATTTGGTACGGCACTTACTTCAAAGTGCGCATCAGCGATAAATTGGGCTATTATGGCGAACACCACTACCGCACGCGCAACGATTTAGACAGGCTGACATCGTTTTACGGTCGGCCCCGTCAGTTTTACAACCGCGCTGGGCTCAACATTTTCTTTAACCCCTATTTCGAAGCAGTAATTGGTCCCACCTTGGTGTTCAATTACAGCCCACAGCCCGGCAACCCCGACTTCGAACAAGTGACATTAGAGCCGCGTATTTGGCACCAGTGGTTATTTACCATGCCCAGCATGGGCCGCTGGAAGGTTTTTCACCAATTCCGCTTTGAGCACCGCTGGAAACGCGACAACCGCAAGGATGCAGCATTGGAGTATACCGACCGTTTCCGCTACAAGCTGTTCGCTTATGTGCCTTTGAATACCCAAAAAATTGCACCAGGCAGCTTCTACTTCTCGCCCAGTGCCGAAATTTTCATGCATGCGGGCAAGAGCATTGTATTTAATCCATTCGAAGATTTCAGAACCTACAACGGCTTTGGTTATGTGTACAACAAGCACATTACCTTTTTTGCCGGGCATATGTGGACACTCGGACAAGAAGCAACTGGTTTTGCGTATAAAACAACCCACATATTGCGCTTCAACATTTTCATCGGCTTAGATGCGCGTCCTATTGAGAGCCGCATACCAAGCATTAACCTGGGATATTGATCATGACACCAGTACGCAATTCATTCAACCGTTCGCACCTGGTGACAATTGCAGTTACCCTTGCTGCGGCTTTTATATTCTATGCCAAACAAGCGCAAATTGAATTGCAACGAGACGAACTTGCCTTGGCACAGTTCGAAAAGCAGTGGCAAAAAGACTTGCTTCAGGGCTGGCTAAAAAACGACAGCGATGTGGTGTTCACGGCACTTGCTGAGCTTGAGCAAATGGACAGCGGTTATGCCGACATATCCACGGAGATGGCCCTTCATTTTGCCCGCCAACGCGACTTTTTGGCCGAAAAAGATAGTCTTAGCAGCATCAGCAAGCATATGTCGGGCGCTAGCGACCGATTGGCCAGTGTGATCAGCAAAATGCAAGGCGATTTGGTAGGCAAAACCTTCTTTTTAGATACGTTGCGTAATATTTTGGCTGCTCAGGAACAGCAAAACGAAGAGTTGCTCGACGAAATTGAACTGTTATACCTGCGCATCGAACGCATGCAGGAGCGACACCGCTTTTTGCAGTTTACCACAAGTGAAGGCAAGGCAGTGCGCTACTATGGCGCGGTAGAAAGTGGCAAGGCACATGGCATGGGCATGGGCAGTTTTGAAGGAGGTGGGGTGTATGAGGGTGAATGGAAAAACGGTGCCCGGCATGGCCAAGGCACCTACCGTTGGGCCAGCGGCGATGTATACGAAGGCAGCTTCAAAAACGGCAGACGCGAAGGTGTTGGTACCTACCGCTTTATTTCAGGCGAGCGCTACGAAGGCGACTGGAAAAACGACCTTCGGCACGGAAACGGCCGTTTCTACAGTGCCGAAGGAAAGCTGCTGCTCGACGGTCCCTGGAAAGACGACAAGTTTGTGCGGAAGTAAAAGCCTTCGGCTGTACTTTTTCGCGCATACAGCGCAGCTTTCCACAGATGCTTTGCTACACCGTTCTGCGATTTTCATCTAAGACAAGCTATTGCACACGGATTTCACCAGCCTCATTTTTCCCGCAGATTGCGCAGAATTCCGCAGATGCCTTGCTACACCGTTCTGCGATTTTCACCCAAGACAAACTTTTGAACAATGGGTTTCACCCGACTTCATTTTTCCCGCAGACTGCGCAGATTTCCGCAGACGATATTCTCAGATACTTTTCTGCGCCTTTCTGCGATGTCTGCGGGACCAACTTGCCTGGTTGAGCGCAGCGAAACCCCTATTGAACTTTGAACTTTGAACCTTGAACTTACGGTTGTGCATAGCCCGGCCCCAAATACGCAAAAGTCGGCAGCAACGCCCCTTTACGGCAAATGGTTGCCCGTTCAATCATGGGGTGCTCATCGGCGGTGAGCAGCAGGTGCATGACGTGCTTCATCAGGTTGTAGCTGAATTCGCGCGAGGCATCGGCCGGAATTTCGCAAGGCAGGTTATCTACCGCCATCACGTCGATGGAGCCTGGCGCGAAGGGCAAGGTTTCTTTTTCGGTAAGCGGGTCGTAGCCATACACCGGATCGGCAATGGTGCTGGCCCGCAAGGTGCTTGGGATGCTGCCTTCGATGTCGCAAGTCACATCGGCGATGGTTTTGATGCGAAAATCGGGCGCACGCATATCGGCCTTGGTGAAAAAGACAGGCGCTTTCGGATCCCAATAAATGGTATTGATAAACAAATCGGCCACCCGGGTGTAAGGTGCAAAAGTGCTTTCATATGCGTTGGGATAGGCGTGAAAATGGGTGCCGTCCCAAGCGCGGCCATCGCGGTGGCGGTACATATCTTTCGAGCGCAAATCGGTATACACCGGTTCGGCAAAATCTTCGGTTAAAAACTCCTCCTTCTCCACCCTGCGAATGCCTGCCATGTTGAGCATTTCGATGGCGCCTGCACCAACTCGGCCCGTTCCGGCCACTACAATTTTCATGGCTGGCAGTTCTATGCCGGTATAACTGGCGCGCATTTCGGCATAATCGCGGAAACTGTGGGCAGGTTTGAGCTGGAAACTGCCTGTGCGCTTGCCATAGGTAAGCAAGCCATTGTGCGTACCTACCACCCCGGCAAAATGACCAAAAGCAACGGCCCTTTTGCCATTTTCGAAGGTAATGAGTTCGTAATCGATCATGCGGATGCGGCGGCGGAGCATCTCTTGCAGCAATTTGCGGTTGTAAGGCTGCCGTTTGATGGTGTGCGAGAAAAAGAGGTAGGTGGTATCGGGCAAAAGCAAAGCGGTTGGGACTTCTTTAACGCCCATCACAATGTCACAATGGCTGAGGTCCTCGGCAATGATGCAACCTGCCCGTTGGTAATCTGATTCAGGGAAACAGCGAATGGCCGAGGGCTGCACATAAATCTCTAAAAAACCGTATTGCTGCAGCAATTCCTGACAATGTTCGGGGATGAGGGGCACGCGGTGATCGGGCGGAACCTTGCCTTCGCGGAGGATGCCCAGGCGGATGTTTTGCATGGCGCGAAGATAGGGAATTGGTGACGATGCTGGCGCAATTGTGGATAGACTGCAACTAGTTTAGCCACTGATTGCATTCATTTGCGCGGATGCTTTTTACACCATCTGCAGCAAGCTTGATCCGTTATTTCCTCAACACCAATCGTTGGTTCCAATTGGCCTCCAAGCAACGAACCACATACAAACCGTTTGGCTCCTTGCTTAAATCGATCGCCAACATCTCTTCACCTGCACTCAACACAAACCTTTTCACCATGCTTCCGGTAGCATCCAATATTTCGAAGGTCAAGTCCTTTTCAAATTTATTGATCGTTGAAATATTAAAAGACCCCATCGTCGGGTTTGGATAGAGGGCTAGTGACGATAATTCGAATTGCTTATTCCCTAACCCAGAGCCTATATCCACAAGATTTGATCGAATACTAGTGAATTCAGTCAATCGATTCATTGGGTCACAACCCCCAGGTATTTCAATTTCGATAGCATATGCCTTAGGACCTAAAGGAGGTGAAACATCAGTAAAGCTGAAATTTGTTGAAGGAATGCTGCCGATTTCAATAAAATTAGCCCCTGATGTTGATCTTAGAACCTTATGCGTATTATAACTCAGGCCTTGATAAGGCGACCAATTCAGATTCACTTCATTATTGAGCCCAGCGTTTGCCGTTAAATGTATCGTTTGATGAAATGGGCTTAGATTTGACATGACACCACATGAATCTTGAACTCTAATTTTGTATCTCCAGCTTCGTACAAATGGATTAGCGGTTGAATCTATAAAGATGCTAGGGCTATTGAAATGAACCGATCCAATCGAATCAAATTGACCTGAGATGTTACCTTCTCGATATATTATAAACCTTGAAGTCCTTTGACCATTTGTTTTTTCCCAAATTATTTTGTTTTTGAGTGTAACCGAATCAAGCGTGATTGCACACAACTTTTCACCAGAGTAAGGTGGCGGAGCAAAACCTACTTGAATATCGTTGGAATATACCGCACAAAAAAGGGAGCTGTCTAACACTTCAACGCGATAAATTCCTATATCATTAATTGAAAAATCCGGATTATTGGATTGTCCTATAAATACCCCATTTCTGAACCACCTATAACTTGTATTTGGTCCTGGAATATTGCAACGCAAAGTCAAAGTTCCCCCTGGGCACAAAAAAATACCATTTGGACGATTTATAGTTACTGGACCTACATTACATGCATGAAGGGTATCTAGACTTCGGGTTATTGTGATGCTATCGCTTCCTGTAACGGAGAGGTAATAATACTGACCAGAAATATTACTTGTATCAACCCAACTTGTCAGATTTTGGTTTGTTGTTGAAAATATCGGAAAGTACGGTCCTTCTCTACGAATAGATTTGAAAATCTCTAGTTTTCCAAAAGCTTGCCTTCTCCTCGCAACTGCCCTCGAAAGTAATATCAATGAATCTTGTGCTGAAATCAAACCATTAAAATTAAGAACATCAACAGGATCCAAATGTATAGTGTCTATACCTGCGTCAAATGTCAAAATATTACTTCCATTAACATAATTTAATAATTGAAAATTAGGCCTAATTACAGGATTCCTTAAGATCTTTATTTTTATGCTTCTTTTTGACTCGCCCTCTATAGGACAATTTCTATCTATGGCAACAATTTCAAAGCCAAATTCTGTACTAACAGATTGGTTGCAATCAGGATTCAAAACAATATTACCTATGCTCGGCACCCAAACCAATCTAATACCGCCTTGTGTGGTATTAAAAGAGTAACCTAATCCTAAACTATTCAAACTTCCCCTTTGAATCATTGATGGCTGACTTATTTGAGGAAGTGGTGGGCTTGGATCCTGATACGACCTTAATGTTGCGCAAGGGGCTAAACCATGAGGGCAATCATTTGGATTATTTGTAGGACTAACTTGACGACCATTTAGGGCAACCAACATTCCAATTGTAGGATTAGGTGCAGGGTTGCCCGGATTACCAATCAAAGTTGGAAACATATCTTCGATACTAAAGAGCAAATTAATTGTATCATCTACGTAATAGTTGTACTCATAAATAGGCCGATTAAAGGCATCATGCCTTGGCGGTTGAATTACAGGCGCACGTTGGCTGAAGGCATGGTTTGGTGATGCAGGGTTTGGGTCAAAAGGTGGTGGTGCACCACCGGGGTTGAAAATAATCTTTACGTTAAAATCGCGGAATACTTCTGCGATTTTTTGCCCGCAGCGATAGGCTGTCACCTGGATTACAGTCACAAACGTACCGTTTACGGTAGGGCGAAAAACAATCTCGCCCGAGGTAGGATTGATGGGGGTATTGGCAGCCGTGATGGTAGGCGGGCCCAAGATGCTTGGCAAAGGATTGCTTATACTATAAGGGAAAGTGTAAGCGTAGGGAACACGCTGGTCATTCAATGGGGCTGAAATCGAAAAAACGGTAGAATCCTGGATATCAGGGTCGATGGCAAAATTCTGGAAGAAAATAGTATCGTTCGGATTTTGAATCGCCAGCGCAGCAGGATCAGATATGAAGGTTGGTGAATTGTCACACACTTGAGCCGGTGTTAGATCAATGCCCGTATTTGGATCAGTAAAGCGATACATCTTTACTTGCAAAGACTGAGACCCGTTTACTGCTAAAGAATTAGAAATTGCCGAGGACCTACAGCAAGGTAGGGTAACCCAAAAGGTATGGCCAACACCTGCTGGTGCAACACCCACGGAAGAAAGGTTGACGTTGCCTCTAAAAATAAACTTCGATACAGAACCTTGTGCACCCTGTCCAGTTGATGGCGGACTGCATACAAAAGCTGCATTCGTAGAACAGCGGGGCGAGATGTCAATTGATCCAACAAGAGGTAAAGAAGCACTTCCATGAGGCCCTTGTAAACTAATAGAGCTATTCCCATAACCGGCTGTACTTCCCCCACAATCTCGATAAACTATTACTGTAAATTCAAATGAGGCCGTCTCATAAGTGAGGCGGTCTTTTTTTTTTTTTGGATTTAATTTGTTCA
>ERZ1066127.1090-NODE-1090-length-11259-cov-8.888611_pt1 | contig 11259 bp, 6 predicted proteins | sample MGYA00382774_ERZ1066127 | MGnify/ENA primary metagenome ERZ1066127 (study PRJEB33369, sample SAMEA5778357) | biofilm metagenome | biome: Industrial cooling water; feature: Water cooling tower basin; material: Biofilm | place: United Arab Emirates | collected... | reverse complement strand
CCTGTCTCTTATTCGCATCAGCTATGGCTTGCGCTTCTTTTTTTAGGTACAAATTTCCTAGACTTTCATAGGATTTATAGATTTCAGAGTGGTTTTTCTTCTGGAATACAGCTAAAGATTTATTAATATAGTCTTCTCCCACCTCTATATCTCCCTCACCACAATAGGCTTCCCCTAGCATCCTTAGAACGCGAGCTGTTTCAAGATGATTTTCCCCATAGTCTTTTTGATAAATTACTAAACTATCCTTAAGCATATTTTTTGCTTTTTTAAAATCACCCCTGTCAATATAAACAGCGGCCAAGAAAGATAAACCCGAGGCAATATAAATATGGTCATCAGGAAAGTATTTTCTAATGATGGAAAGACTTTGTTCTAATAATTCTGTGGCTTTATGGCAGTCACCTAACAATTTATGGACCGTCCCTAAATGTCCTAAAACCCATGAGACTCCCACATAATCTGCGGATTGTTTTTTATAAATTTCGAAACTATGTTCTAATAATTTTTTTGCTTGTTGGTAGCTTCCTACAATCATATGAACATTACCTAAATGGGTTAATACCCAAGCATGTCCTATCTGATTTTCAAAATACTTCTCATGAATCGCCAGACTTTGCTCTAATAATTCTTTTGCTTTTTTGTAGTCCCCCAGATCTCTATAAACAACCCCCAAATAACCTAGGGCTTTAGCATTCCTGGCGTTGTTGGGATATTTTTCATAAACTTTAAGACTTTGTACTAATAAATCTCTGGCACGTTGATAATTTCCTAAGGACCTGTAAAGATTACCCAGATAAATTGAAATCTGCCCAATTCTTTCATGGTTGTTAACTGGGTCCTGTTTTAGTTCTGCAAGACTGTGTTCAAGAAGCTGATTAGCTTTTAGATTATGTCTTAGATAATAATAGATACATCCCAAGCTGCCTGTAATAAAATTTCTGCCATTTTCATCTAGCAAATGATCATGTTTTAAAAAAGCTTCACAATGGGGTACAAGCAATTTCATTCTGGAAAAGTCTTCTTTATCCACTGCATCAAAAACATAAGTTTCCAACGTGGTAATCAGGGAATGCAGCAAAGGGCTGTTACTGTCTAAATCTAAAGTTTTAACAAGGTAGGTTAAAATGATTTCTTGGGTTTTTCGATGCACAGAAACAACGGGGGTAGCCTCAGTAGAAGTAACTCTGTTAACACTATTAATAAGGGAATATTTCCTTAGATTATAAATAAAATTATCCACACATACTTCAGGCTTGTACTGCGCTAGCAAAGCCTGGGGAATATTTTGAGAATCTAGTAAACTAATTAATAAGAGAAGTTCTTTAAAATCTTTATGGGCTTCGATTAAATGGTTTAAGGATAAAGTAACAATGCTATACCGCGTTTTCGTGTAGTTACTGGCTTCCTTGACTACATTAGATTGGATGGTTTCAAAATCTTTACTATTTTCTTTGACCCTTTCTAGATATTTAGCATAGGGGGTGTTCGTGGACTTAATATAGTAGGCTGCAATCGAAACATCCAAAGGGAAAGGAGGAAGTTCTTTTAGAAATTCAACAGCTTGTTGTTGTTGCGCTGGGGTTAATTCAGTGTCGCTATCATTGGTCATAATTTTACTAAAAAGAATTAATTTCTCCTCGGGTGTTAATTCGCCAATATGTATAAAATTATTAATAAGGCTGTTATTCGTATTGCTATTACTGGTGGTAACAATAACCTTACCCGACCCCCATACTTTAGCATCACTAGGAAAATAGTTTTGTATATCGGAAAACTTGTTAACGTTGTCATAAATTAAAAACCACGGTGAATGAGTTTTTAGTTTCTCTCTTACAAATAAAAGTATCTTTTCGTCCCTTTCTATTTTATTGTTTATCTCTCGAAGGCCAGCGAAAAATTTATTATCCTCCTCTGTTTTACAAAGATCATTAGCTAACCGTTCAAAAGAGTTTTTTAAGTTTTCCCGGGTATCCGCATTGATTTCCCAAACATTATTTGTCTTTTGTTGAAGGACGAATTTTCTAGCTATGGTTGTTTTTCCTGCTCCACCAATCCCTATAAGAGCCACTGTTTGAATATCTTGCCTTCCTGTTAAGTAAGACTCTAATTTTGAAAAAATGTCGGGCCGGTTAAGAAAAGTATTATCGGCTGGTACAACCAGTTCCGAACGCACGGCAGTAAAGACATTAGCTTTGTTATTAGGGGACCCTGCCTTATGAAAAAATATTGAATAGAGAGATAAGACTAAGACTACCGTCAAACTTATTATCTTCAGAGAATATTTAATTCTAGAAAGCCTTGCTCCACCTGCTAGAGGAGTTTTTGTAAAAGAAGCAGGTAAACAATCATCTAAGCTATTATCGTGTGGAATTTCTTGATTTCTTCTGTATTGGTAGATTTTTTTATCAAAATCGGTGTCGGGTAAAAGTATTTTTAAAACTTTTAAAAAGAAATTGTGGTAATTTTCTTGGGGGGAAAAACTAATATAACCTAGCTGGGCAAAGTCTTGGGGAATATCAACCCCTGTTCTATCGTACAAAACAAAAGCAAGGGAATATAGCTGGCCAAGATGCTTGTCTCTTAGGATACCTATTTCTTGTTTTTGCTTATTTTTATCGTTATGAAATTCTGCGATGAAACGTGGGGGCATAATGTAAAGGACGCGAGCCATAGCAGGATAGTTATTAGCTTCTAGAGCCTCTGTAATGGTGCCAAGATTCTTACTTTCATTGGACTGAGTCTTAAAGCCACACAAGTGGAGATGTTCTTTAAGGATACAAATAAAGTCCTTGGCAGTTATGTATTCAGTTTCACCCACCAAAATACAAAGATAATTCTTATGAAAGGTAAGCTTTGCGATTTCCCCTAACAGCTTTTTAAAATCTGCTTCGCTTAAAAGTCTTTGATAATGTCTTTCAAAGTGCTCAGTCTGGCCAAATCTTTCGATAAAATCGATAATAGCCTCTCGGGAATTCGCATCCATCTTACGCATGATATTGGCGGTATGTGTTTCAACAGTGCGAGTAGAAATCGATAACAAAGAGGCGATTTTACTAGCTCCGCGTTGATGCAAGATGGCGGCAATAATATCCATCTCCCGATGGGTAAATTTTATATTATTTAAAATTGTTCCCCCCTCACCATCATGATGAGGAAAAAGAAAGCTTGCTTTATTTTCCATGGTCGTCTTGCTCCTTTTTGGCAAGGGATCAAGCCAGTATTTATCAGCGTGATAGTTTAACAGGGAAAACAACAACCTAACAAATATGTTATGGTCAAGTTGACCCAAGAATTTTTTAAAAAATTTGCGACCATAAAAGGTTTTTAAAACAGGGCTGACAGTCATGTTCGTTAAGCATGTTTTTACTTAAGTTTTTTTAATTTATCCAGAATATTCAAAACACGCTTTCCGTAATTTGTACTTATGTAAGCTACTTAAGCTTTTTTTGCCGATAAAATGGCTATCTATAGCCTCGTATAGTTGCCTGGTTTATTAACGTGCAAACTTACCTACAAGGAATAAAAAATGCTTAACAAAACTCTTTTATATTTTTTTATACTCTGGAGCCTATGGATACCAAGGCCAGAGGCTAGCAACTCAACAGACTTTATAATTCGGGCGCAAGATGATAAAACGCTCAATGGATTAAAACTTAACATAACTATACCCAACCTAATACACAATGGACCATCTGGCGATAATATAGAGGTTATTTCTAATGGCCCAAAAGCCGTCACAAACGAACAGGGCCATTTTACCCGTTATAGTAATGTCGACATATCAGGCAATATGGCTCCCAAATTGTTGGTCAAAAGTCTAAAAAGCGTGAATGGAAAATGGCCACCTACCCAAGCTGAGGTGCAAATCATCACGCCTGAAGGGAAGGAATTAAAGCAAACCCTGCCTGTTTCAAAGGATGACAAAGGAATATCCTTTGTCTTCTACGAAAACTTTACGTACGATTTGCCTTACCCCGGTCAATCAGTTTCTTTGCGCTTTCCCTTTGCTCTCAATCCCTATGATTCTAATGGCAATCCTCTTTTCTCTAGGACAGTTGATCAAATGCCTTTTTTTGATGACGTGTCGACCTTTGGAACTGTTTGGGCGGTTTTTAATATGTACGAAAAAGATATAAAGTTTTTAGTACAAGAAAACAGCTTATATAAAAAATTCCAAAACAGATGGGAGGGTAGAGCAAAAGTCACGATTTACCCCCATATGACGCAAGCACAATTCACCAGACTTTATCCGGGAGAAATCTATCAGAAATATAAAAACAACGCCTTTTATGACTATAAAAATGGCGGGCATATTCTTTGTTTTTTTCCTCTTAGTGCTGAAAATTCTCATTATACTTGTCAATCATTTGATGTGGTTGCCCATGAAGCAGGCCATAATATCTTAAATATTCTTCGTCCTGATGGGTGGGGTTCATCTTCAGATGAAAAACAAGCTTTTCATGAATCTTTTGGCGATGTTACAGCGCTTTTTTCAGTTCTTACTTTTGCGGACTTAAGGCAAAAAGTTTTACAAGACACCAAAAGCAATCTTCATAATTCTTCTTTTCTCTCTGTTATTGGCGAAAGGATAGCCAACAGGAATGCTAATGAATGTACGACCCTTTCAGTCTTACCTTCTTGCGAACCTCATAAACTTTCAGAAAGATTGACAAGGGCAATGTATGGAATTTTTGCTGATCTCTTTACTTTGCAACCTAATAGATCTGCAAACATTTTAGAAAGAACAGCAACGACCCTAAGACGTATTTTTTTGAAGGCTACCTTGAATTCAACTTTAACTTCGTTTGTCGACTTTGGGAAAAGTTTACTACAACACACAGAGCAAGACCCTTCTTTGAATCAGCTTATTTTCCTGAATTTTATGCGCCAAGGTATTGATCTTAACAGCCCATCTTTTACCCTTCAATTATGCCTTTTGGAGGATAAGGGCCAAGAATCCTCTAAAACGCTAAAGTGTTCCACAGGCAGAATGACTAAAAAAATATTTTTTTACTATTAATTCAACCAAAAAACCTACAATCCCCTATACAGCTTAGGGGATTGATTTAAAAATTAAGGTTTCCTGTCCTTTCTGACTGCGTAAAAACTACTTAGGTAGTTTACATAAGTTTTTTCTTGGTATGGTTCACCACAAACTTTCTCTTTTATGTTTTGTCTAGGTTAAAAACCATGTTTGAGAGGGAAAAATGTACACTTCTGTAGTAAACCAAAAAACGCTAAAAATAAATCGTGCCTATGGGAAGCTATTAAGTAACCGTGAATATCAATGCATAAAGCTTTTAGCCCATGGGAAACGTCTTAAAGAAATTGCTAATGTTCTTGATCTTTCGGTTAGAACCGTTGAATACTACATTAGTAATGCTAAAGTGAAAACAGGATGTCTGTCTCATACTCTTCTTGTGGATTACTATTGGCGTTATTATGAAAGAAAAGAAATCAACCTGTAAACGGGCAATGGCAAAATAGCAGAATACCTTTTTTGCCACTTCCTAGTCCCTGCTATTGCTACACATTGTAGGTTGTATCCTATAAAATATAAGCTAAGTCTAATTTTTAATCAGGGAACAAACATATAATTTTATGTCCCCTAATCAGTGCCTTGGTTCTTTATAAGAGATATGCCTCCTTGCCTTATATCAATCTTCCTCTGGCATCCCACTCAGCCAACAGGTTGCATTCTTGACATAACGAGCGGTACCCGCGCTATCCCAACAGTCCTTAAATAATTTAGTAAAACCGCAATCAATGACAATCCGTCCTAAAGTCACAGGATTCCCCTGAGAATCTTTTCCAGGTCGTTCATCAACATACATAATATTAGGCCTTCCGGCGCTGGATCTGCCAAAAACTTTAATTTCTGGCGGCAAAGCTTGTTGAGGATAAGAAATGGTCACACCTTCATACAGAGATTCAATTCCTTGGGCCATAGGATGATTTTTTAAAAATGTTAAAGGGTTATCTGTAGTAACGGCAGGGCACATCTTTTTATTGCCTGGATCATTCCCCCCTACCGTTATGCCAAATATTTCCCTTAAAACCTCTACCGTATGGGTATTGCTTGCTGAATCATTATCTTCCCATAACATTAAACCCTTTTGACCAGATTGATAAACGCGATGAACTTGTTGTACAAAAGATTTATTCTTTATCAGATTCACATAACCTGAAATAATCCAAGCAACATGATACTCAGGGAGTTCTCTTAGAAATTCTGCTTCATCTTCTGTAACTTTCCATTTGAAGCCTTTCTCGCTCAAAGCAACTCCAACGCACCCTTCAAAGTCAGCTTCGCTGAAACCTGACTCATATCCACCTTGATAATGTCCATTATAAAACTTACCGATTAATAATTTGACGTGACCAAAGGCTCCATCAGCCCCAAGATCAAATTCACTACCTATAGGATTACCCTGAGCATCGAGTTGGAAGACAGCCCCCTTCTTAGGAGAGGGATTTGCCATTGCTGGTCTAGCTTCAATGCTAAAAGAAGAATACTTATCAGATGCAGTTGCTTCCCCAAACAAGACAAACCGACCATTTTGCGCACTAAAAGGTTCTTTGCGTACAGGAGGTTTGGGGTTTTGGTCTAACCGATAGCTAATCACCCCATCGCTTTCATACAAAATAAGTTGCTGAATACTTTCATAATCTTGAAAAACGTTAGCACAGTGGGGACATTTTAGATTACCCTCATCAACTTCTACATTGGGGGTAAATTTATCAAAACCACGAGGGATAATGACAAAGTCTGTTAAACTTTGACAGCCAGCACTTTCACAAACAGCACGATAATTTAAACCTGGTTTAACAATCCGATAAGAAGGATGATAAAGAGGGGCCTGACCTGATTGTAGCGGAACTGGTCTGCCTATCCCTATGTTTCCCACAAAAGGAAAACTAAAACCCTTGACTTGAAAAACAGCTTTATCAGCTGTCACATAGTCAGGTTCGATAACTGTCCACTTCTGCAAGAACCGATCTTGATCGTCATCCTTTTGCACAAACAACCCTACAGGTCCGGCATTTTGAGGTATATCAAAACTTAGTTCAACCCAATCGGCAAAACGTTTCTTGTGAGGAGTTATTTCATAAATAGGGGTTAAAGGTGTTACGAAGGCAGGAGGAATGATAGCCTCAGGCGCTTTTTGGATGCGTATTTCTGTATTATCTTGTACGGCATCTTGGGGAATGACCATAGCAAGCCCTCCTACTTCAAGACGTCCACCCTCTTTAGACACTGTCTGTTGGTGTGGGGTAACAGAGGCCTTCAAATAAGAAAAATTTGGGAAATCGTTCTCTTTTTCCAATGATAAATTTTTAAGGGATTGTTCAGCACTGGTTATGCTTGCGACCTGGGAAGTCTCTTCCCCCGAAGGTTTCTGCATCTTCTGCTCTTGTCGTTGGTAACTCATAGAATGGTAGCCGTAAACTGGCGTTAAAGTAACTTGAACCACTCCTTCTCGACGTTTTTCTGTAAATTGCTGAACCGAAGGAAGAGAACTTTTTTCAAAATCATCTTTTGCCTTTACATGGCTTATGATTAAGCCAGACAGAGGAAGCCATAAAAAGATAAACTTTAAAATCCACATGATACTACCCACTTACAATAATTCCTACCCAAGGTAACTGACAGAAAGTGTTATTGCTTTCCAGTTGTATTAGGAAAAATTTTCCCCTGGATAAATTGTCTATTTAATTAAAGTCTTTGAAACACTCTGGCTTTGCCTTTTCCCAAAAGTTTTGAAAGGGCAGATAAGACCGGCACAAACGGCAAGGTTCTAAATTTAAGAATTATCGTAATAATTCACCCGCCCTTTTTATACTAAGAGGTATATAAGAGTAAACAAGTATACAGGTTCGCAAGTTGTCTTAGACAATAGGAAACTTAGGTATGACTTATTTCCTGTTAACAGGGTCAGAGGGTCTTATAGGGGGTTGCTTAAGTGACTATCTAACCCAAGCAGGTATGCCGTTTAGAAGGTTCGATTTACGGTGTTCCCCTTCTCAAAATATCTTGAATTATAACAAAGTTACAAGCGCGTTAGAGGGTTGTACAGGTATTATCCATCTAGCGGGCACGTCGCGGGTTATTGCGGGCCAGAAAAATCCAGCTTTATGCCTTGCCCAGAATGTTAAGGCAACACATTTTTTGCTAAAGGCTGCTTTACAAAATCCTTATAAACCTTGGTTTCTTTATGCTAGCAGCCGAGAGGTTTATGGCCAACAGGAATCTTTGCCTGTGTTTGAAGACGCTGTTTTAAAGCCGATGAATATTTACGCCCATTCCAAGGCGTTAGCTGAAAGTATTATTTTTAAAGCCCGACAAGCAGGTTTAACAACGGCAATTTTACGGTTTTCCAATGTTTTTGGCAGTCCGTTCGATCATCCTGATCGGGTTATTCCCGCCTTTTGCCGGGCCGCACTAGAAGGAAAAACACTTAGGGTAGAGGGGCTTAAGAATATTTTTGATTTTACTTTTGTCGAGGATGTCGTTAGGGGTATTGCCAGCATTCTTTCTATCCTTATGTCAAAGGCTGAAAATTTGCCTCCTATTCATTTGACGATGGGGCGTGGCATTTCTTTACAAGAGGCAGCCACCACAATTATCAAACTTGCTAATAGCACTTCCAACCTTGAAGAAATGCCCCCCCGCTCCTTTGATGTCAGCCAATTTTATGGCAATCCTGCCCGTGCCAAAAGTTTATTATCGTGGGCGCCCCAGTTTTCCTTTGAAGAGGCAATCACCCGATTCTTAGAAAGATTAAGACCATACTTAGAAGAACCATCCGCTACAAGAAAGGCTTGTGGATGAAAATTATAAAAGTTATCCATGGCTATCCTCCTGCCTATAATGCAGGATCAGAGGTTTATAGCCAAACTCTTTGCCATGAACTTGCGTATCATTCACACCAAGTTCACGTTTTTACCCGCGAGGAAAATCCTTTTTTGCCCGACTATCATCTACGTACCGAAAAAGATGAACTTAACCCCGCCATTACCAAGCATTTAATCAATTTGCCCATCTTACGCCATAGGTATCGTTATCGTCATCCCCTGGTAGACAATGTTTTTAATGATCTTTTAGAGAAGCTTTGTCCTGAGATTGTGCATGTGGGTCATTTGAATCACTTGTCAACTTCGCTGGTAGACAAAGCTAAGGACAAAAATATTCCGGTTGTTTTTACGCTTCATGATTATTGGTTAATTTGTCCCCGGGGACAATTCTTGCAACGTAACCCTATCAAGGGGGATCCTTGGCAACATTGTACTCAGCAAGAGGACAGAAAATGTGCAAAAAACTGTTATGCAGGATATTTTTCTGGGAACTTAGATGAATGGTCAGAGGATGCCAGCTATTGGGCCAATTGGGTTGCCAGGCGACGTCATCACCTTAACAATGTTCTTGATAAAATTGATCTCTTTATTGCCCCGTCACATTATTTGTTAGAAAGATTCAAAAAGGATTTAAGTCTTCCCGCCTCCAAGCTTGTTTACCTAGATTATGGTTTCGACTTAACAAGATTAACGGGTCGTAACCGCCAAGCAGAAACCCCATTTGTCTGGGGGTATATTGGTACCCACACACCGCACAAAGGAATTCATTTACTTTTAAAAGCTTTTGCCACATTGAAAGGGAACAGCCTGTTAAGGATTTGGGGGCGTTCACGAGCTGAAGTCACGCCAGGATTACGGCAACTAGCCGCTGGCTTTTCTGGGGATGTCCAACAAAGAATTGAATGGTTACCAGAATATTCGAATGCCTCTATTGTTCGCGAAGTGTTTGACCGCGTAGATGCTATTGTTGTGCCATCTATCTGGGTTGAAAACTCGCCTTTGGTTATTCATGAAGCACAACAATGTGGCGTACCTGTTATTACCGCTAACAAGGGAGGTATGAGCGAGTACGTTCAGCATGAAAGAAATGGTTTATTATTTGAATTCCTTAATGAAGAGGATTTAGCCAAGCAAATGCAGAAATTCCTTGATCATCCTAGGCAGGCAGCAGAACTTGGCAGACAGGGCTATCTTTATTCTGCTAACCACTCTATCCCCAGTATTCAAGATCACACCCAGGCTTTAGAAAAAATTTATAACAACCTTAGGCAAAAAGAAGGGGTACAGTAATGGCACAAAGACCAGGTCCTTGGCGCATAACTTTCGACACAAACCCTGACGATTGTAATTTACGCTGCCTTATGTGTGAATGCTTTTCTCCCCATAGCTCTGTACAAAAGAAGCGTATTCAACAGGGCGCTGCGAAAAGACGCATGAGCATCCAATTGATTCGCCATATTATCGAACAAGCCAAAGGAACGCCTTTGCGGGAAATCATCCCCTCTACGATGGGTGAACCTCTTTTATACAAACACTTTGAAGAGATCATCCAGCTTTGTCATGAATTTAATTTGAAACTTAATCTTACCACCAACGGTACCTTCCCAGGTAAAGGGGCGGAGGGATGGTCTAAAATTCTTGTGCCGGTTACCTCGGATGTTAAATTTTCCTGGAATGGAGCAACAAAACAAACCCAAGAACAAATCATGCTAGGCACCAAGTGGGAAAAGGTTTTGGCAAACCTTGCCACTTTTATTCAAATTCGTGACAAGCATGCAGCACAAGGGGGAAACCGTTGCCGGGTTACCTTGCAACTGACATTTTTAGAAGAGAACGTCAAGGAATTAGCCAAAATTGTTGAATTAGGGATTGAGTTAGGCGTTGACCGTATTAAGGGGCATCATTTATGGGCGCATTTTAAGGAAATTGAAAACCAATCCATGAGAAGGAATCCTGAAGCGATTGAACGCTGGAATCAAAGTGTAACGGCGGCGTATCACGTTGCAAAACACAAACGCTTAGCCAATGGCCAAACCATACAATTAGAAAATATGACCTATTTAGGTAACGAGGCTGTAAGGGACTTGGACCCTGAAGCTGTCTGTCCTTTTTTAGGTCAAGAAGCTTGGGTTAATCCGGAGGGGAAGTTCAGTCCCTGTTGCGCCCCTGACCAACAACGGCAGACCTTAGGGGATTTTGGTAATTTGCATGATCAGTCCTTAGAACAAATTTGGCAAAGCCAAGCTTATCGTACTTTGCAAAGGGGCTATAAAAACCACCCCTTATGCGTGGGATGTAATATGCGCAAACCTTTGGTAAAGGATGAACCTTCATGCAACACTCTTTCGTAGATATTGAGGTATCTGCATGTGAAACCCACCACGTCCAAGGGGGGCGACC
>ERZ1066127.1085-NODE-1085-length-11294-cov-9.557612_pt1 | contig 11294 bp, 11 predicted proteins | sample MGYA00382774_ERZ1066127 | MGnify/ENA primary metagenome ERZ1066127 (study PRJEB33369, sample SAMEA5778357) | biofilm metagenome | biome: Industrial cooling water; feature: Water cooling tower basin; material: Biofilm | place: United Arab Emirates | collected... | reverse complement strand
AAACAAGCCCCACTGACTAATCCAACATAGCCAGAACCAACCATGGCAATGCGCATAACAACAATCCTAATTCGTTAAAAAGAATATTTTTCCAAAACGTTTTTTAAATTTAATCTTAGCTGGGAAGAAGTCGCTGCAAACGCAATATTGGCTTCTAACCAGCCCTCTTTTGTACCACAATCAAAACGCTGCCCCCCATAACGAAAACCACATAAGGCTTGCTTGGTAATCATCGCCTGAATCGCGTCTGTAAGCTGAATCTCACCCCCTGCCCCTGGTTTTTGCTGTTGTAAATAGTCGAAAATTTCCTTTTTTAAAATATACCGACCAATAATTGCTATACGAGACGGTGCAACTTCTATTGCGGGTTTTTCAAAGACATCTTTAGCGTATACCTTTTTCCCTGTATCGTAGGCAACCTTTAAAATACCATAACGGTTCGTGTGATCATACGCCACATCCATTACGCCCACCATATTCCCCTCTGCAGGTTCGTAAGCATCCACCATCTGCTTAAGGCAAGGATCCTCAGCCAAGACAAGATCATCGGCCAGAATGATGGCGAAAGCATCTTCGTTAACCAGTTCCCGCGCACATAAAACTGCGTGACCTAAACCTAAGGGGGCATGCTGCCTTATATAGATTGCTTGCCCCGGATTAAGACGTAAGCTTTCCAGGCTTTGTAATTCCTGATGTTTTCCACGTTGCTTTAAGATAGCCTCTAAAGAGGGGGAAGAATCAAAGTGGTCTTCTATCGCAGATTTCCCCTGCGAGGTAACAAAAATAAACCGTTCAATTCCAGCAGCCTTCGCTTCCTCAACGGCGTACTGAATTAAAGGTTTATCCACCACCACCAACATTTCCTTAGGGATAGATTTGGTAGCTGGTAAAAAGCGGCTTCCTAATCCCGCCACTGGGAAAATGCATGTTTTAATAGGTTTCATCTTTTATGCTGTTTTTGAGGAACGAACTTGCAAGGGAAGCTGAATCATTTCCATCAACGTTGATAATTCTTGCTTAGCAGCAATGTGGGAAAGACTTAAGGGTGTATTGCTTTCGCGCAAATCCAAGAGGGTAAGACCACTTAAAAATAATTCCCTAAAAATAACGCGCTCGCCAAATCCATCAATTAAACGAAATCCTATCCTTTTAGACAAAGCTTTCAAAACCCGCTCCATTTCCTCTTTATTACGAGAATAAAGACTGCTTAGACGGTTACGCATTACAATCCAGTCAATGGATTGGCCATTACGAATAGCACGCTGCTTTTTTTGTTCCCAAACCATTTCTGCATAAGTACTTGGCCTTAAAATATTTAACGATTCAGGTGTTACCCTAACCAACATATCAAGGTCAACGAAACTATCGTTTAACGGGGTGATAAGGGTGTCTGCATAAGAATGTGCCAGCCGGGATAGATAATTGTCACTGCCGGGCGTATCGATGACGATATAATCAAAATCCATGAAGCTTTGTATGTATTGATCAAGATTTTGCTTATCTTCCGCCTCTGCTTCGGCTTGGCTGGTTAACGTGCTGCGAAAAACGGCAACATGTTCGGGTAAGGGTAAGTCTTCCGTTGTATTTTTTTTTCGCAATTTACGATTTTCTATGTACCGTGTTAAGGTTCCTTGGCGGGCATCAATATCTAAACTTGCTACACGAAAGTTATCCCGTAATAAGGATGTCATTATATGCATCGCTGCCGTAGACTTTCCTGTTCCTCCTTTTTCGTTGCCCAATACGATGATATAGGGTCTTTTGTTCATAAAGATTGTCTTCCCAAATTTTTTGTTGAGCTTATCTTAGCGCAAAATCCCTGTATTAAAAATATTGTTTTATAAAGGAGGTAGAAGTAGTGGTGTGGCCTTATAAAGTGGATAAGTTTTTTTCCACAATTTTATCCACAGAAAAAAGAGAGCGAAAAAAGACATTTTCAGCGACTTAAAGCACTATTTTTTAAATCCTATACCCTATTAATCACAGGATGTGAATAGGTGAAAGTGTTGTGGATAAAAGAATGAATAAAGTTTTCTTTTCCACATATTTTTTAATTTGCTATGCCTTCGCTTTTTTGTCCTATTTTCTTAAGGGATATTATCAACAAAGTTATCCACAGGCTTGGCTTTTCTATAGTTTTCACGTTTTCAGGGTTGCAGTTTCATTTGTGGGTTGTATATCATTGTTTTTAGTTAAAGTTTATTCAATTTAATTGAAGGTCAAAAATTATGTACAAAAATTGGACCCTTGCCTTTTTATCAATAGCAGTTTTAAATTTTGCTTCAGCGAAAGAATCACCCGTTCAACCTACCCCTATTGTGGTAGAAGCAAAAGCTTCCCAGCCTATCCACAATCATCACCATCCAAAACGTTCAAAAACCCCTGAAAAATTTAAGAAGGAAGTTGAAACCAAGATTACGAAACTAAAAGCTAAAAAGGATAAGATTCAAGGTTTAAAAGATAAAGTTGAAAGCCAAGACCAGCTCCGCTTTGACTTAAACTTAAGGTGCGCTGATAAATGGATAGAAACGTTGGGCCAGTATGAATCGACTGACACGCGAATTGACCGTTCTTTCCGTTTTGCCAATAGCGAGCTTACCTCCGCCCAAAATATGACCAAGTTAAAGCCTTCTCATGCTACTAAAGGGGTATATCCTGAAAAAGATATTGAAAAATTAGAATCGCGTTTTACCGAGGTCAAAGCGCATGCAGACAAACTAACAGGTGATAACCGCAAAGCCTTTGATGCTATGATTTTTTGTGGGAACGAATATATAAGTGTTTTAAAGCTATCTAAAGATCACCCTGTTTCCGTTCGCAGACTTTTAAGCCAAGCCATGAAATACGTTAATACGGCCGAGGTTTTTGCCCACAGGCGAATTGAACATGTTTCCCAAGGTAAAAGTAGCGAACCTACGCTACCACCCACACAAGAAGAGATGAAACCCGCTGTTAAGAATGAGACTAAGGCTTCTTAATTTGTTTTCAAATTACCCCCTATAAACTTCTATAGGGGGGCTTGTGAGAGTAAGTATATGATAAGATCAAGACTTTGGATGTGGGGATTTTTATTCCTTGTTCTTATACCTATACCCCTTTTGGCAAATGAGGCAGGCATAAAATCTTTTAAAGATTCTTTGCTTGAGTCTGATCAAAAGCGAATGGCCAAATTAAAACAGCGCCTTGAGTTTGAGCAACTGGTCAGTGAAAATGAAAAAACTACTTGCCAACAACTTCATGAAATTTCTAACCAAAAATCTTGCCCCAGCCCCATTCCGCCCCTTTTTCATTATATTTGGGTAGGCGGGCCTTTATATGAGGAATACTGGAACAATATTGTTCATTTTGCCATTCTCCTGAAAAAAGAGAAATCGCCTTACCAAATTAACTTGTTGGTTGAGTCTTTACAAAATATCGAATGGTTGATGACTAAAAAGCCAGACGGTACACGAGCAAAAATAAGAAATCCCGGGCTTGAAACCTATCGCTTATTAATCAATCAATCTCATGACAAAGGTTCTTTTGTCCTGAATATTAAAGATATTAAAGAATTAAAAAATCACCCACCCCTATTTTTAAGCCAGCGACAGTATAAAGAATACTGGAACATTATCAATTTTGAACTTCATGGGTTAAGAAATTTGGCCGCAGCGGCAGATTTTTTGCGTTTGTTAACTTTACAGCGGTATGGGGGATGGTATCTTGATACAGACATGACCACGCTTTTGTTCAATTGGCATAAACCTTTTAAAGAAGATAATATTTTTCCTTTAAATTTTAAAATTATTGAAAGTAATAATTGTTGTATAGCATGTACCCCTAATCACCCTATTATAAACGCTGCGGTAAGATATAGCTTAATTAATTACTTAACAAAATTCAGCGACCTTCAAGATAAACGCCGGACAGACCAAACCTTCACCTATTATTCATTGAATACCCAGGCGTCTTCTAAATTACGTACTAAGCGTTGCAGTTTAACCCTTGCAATTGCGGGACCTGGGATGTTACATGGAGATATTTTGAGCCAAATCAAAGAGGATAAGATCAAGCAGGAGCTTATTTTACAACCTAAAGATGAAGGAATCTTTAATCCTGCTATAGTGTTGCGTGCGCCTGATCACAAAGATATAAACCAACTCATAGAAACTCCCATGATCCAAAAATGTTATCCAGACTTTGTTAAAAGACTTGATCATTTTATAAATAACAAGCTGGTTAAGCAATTCTTTGCGGATGAGTCTGTTTTGGTCATGGATACTTTGCGCCTATTTTGTCATCTTTTAGAACGTGATGACCTTACTTTAGATTTTGTAAAATCAATCTTCCGTTATGTGGGCTATTTTGGCAAAGAAATTTCACAGTATCATGCGTTGCTGATGCCCCCTTCTTTTCAAGACTTAATTAACGAATTTACGCATGTAGGGGTTAGGCTGTTTAAGCAAGAGAGATTGACATCTGAAACCAAAAAAGACATTCAGGTTATAACAAATTTTATAAATTTCTTTGTTTACCATCTTCAAGGTGTTCTTTTGGCTTCTGGAAACCCTGCGGTGAAGGCACCCTTTTACAATAAAGTATCTTATATAGAAGGTTTAGGATGGCGTTTTCACTATACCTGCGATAATACTTGGCTTGGTAAGCCTTATACATTTCAATCTTTTGACAATGAATGGCGCTATCATCTTCAGAAAAAAGAAATAAAAAAGATGGACGATAAAACTTTCTCCAAAAATTAAAATTTTTAGTAAAATTTTAATTGTGTTAACCTATATATAAGTTTTACTTAATATTTAGGGATCTTTAAATGAGAAAGAAGAACCTAGGGAGAATTTTGCTTTTTTTATTTGTTTGTTCTAAAGGTTGGGGTAGTGCTGATTTCTTGTTTGACTCTTCCTCTGTTAACAAAAGACCCCTGACCTTTTTAGAAAAAGACTTAATAGAATCAGACAAAAAAAGATTGGGTCAAATCTTAAAAAGGCTTGATTTCCAAAATCTTGAGGACATGATACAAAAAAATTTATCTCTTGATCAGCAGGCAATCGAACAAGCAATCGCTCAACAATCACCTTCTATTTCGAAAGATTTTCATTATATCTGGGTCGGCGGGCCTCTTTATCAGGAATATTGGCAAGGAATCTGTCATTTAGCCATGCTTTTAAAAAAAGGCAAGTATCCTGGGAAAGTTAATATTTGGGTAGATAAACCCAGTAATCTAGACTGGCTTTCTGTCAAACAAACACCGGGCAGACGACTGAAAGTCTTTAACGAATCCATGCAATTCTACCAAAAGGTGTTCACTGTTAGAAATATCAGCGACTTAAAATCGCAAGTTCCAGACTTTCTCACACCTAGGCAACATACAGAATATTGGAATATTATTAATTTTGAGCTTCATGGCCTCCAAAATCTCGCCGCTGCTTCTGATTATTTAAGGCTAGAAATTTTACGGCAGCATGGGGGAATTTACTTGGATACAGATATAGTTTGCCTTCTTTTTAATGGCCAACATTCGTCTGCTTCCAGTTTGGAAGCTAAGCCCGATTTTAAAATTATTAACCTTAATAACTCTTTTATTATATCCCCCCCTGCTCATCCGGTGGTTAATACGGCTGTACGATATGGGGTTGTGAACTATTTAAAATACTTTCTTAGGATACAAGATAAGCGGCGTACCGATAAACCTCTCTACCATCTTGGTCAAAAGACTACCTCTTTAGAAGATAAAGAAATTAATACTAGATTTAATCTAACCATTGTTGCATCGGGTCCTGGGTTGCTCCATTTACCCATCCTTCAGCGTCTATCTTATCAGGACTTGCGAAAAATGTGTTTGGTACTAACAAAAGTAACACCTAAATTTTCCCTTCCCTTACAGGGATCTGATTACGAAACAATCAAGATGCTGGTGGAGAGTGGAGTGTTTGACGAAATAGAATCTAAAAATCTAAAAAAGATCAGGAACATGATTACAAAAGGCTCTGATAGCCAGTCTATCCAAAATACAAATATTTTTCTAAATAGTGTTTTTGGTCTTTTTATAGATTTTATAGATGCCGGTGACATCGATCTTAATCAAATTAAGTTCTTAGTTAGCTTTACAACAGGAATTTTGGGACAGATCATCACTGAAACGCTCCTAATTGTTCATCAACAAAGCCTACAAGGTCATTACCTCAACAAACTTACCGAGTTGGAGAAGGAACTTAATTCTTATAAGCCCCGCACACCCTATCGCTCTGGCCGAAAAGACATACAGATTGTTAAAAAGAGTATAGAATTCATTCGCTATCACTTGCAGGGGGTTCTATTGTTTATGGGCAATTCCTGGGTAAAGAATAAAAATTTCACTAAAGATGTTAAAGTTATTACTCTAGAAAATGGGCTATCATTCCTCTACAATTGTGACAACAGTTGGATGGGGGAGCCTTATAAATATCCTGCTTTTGATAATGAATTCCGCCTTTATAGCGCCCAACATAAAATACCTGTAAACAAGCATCAACCTATCTCAATTCATCAGGCGTCCATTCAACATTTAATGAGTATAATCGAAAGTTGTTTAGTGAACAAAACCTCTTTATGATCGGCATAAGTTATGTAAGTTTGTCATAAGGGATTTGCGTTTATGCAGTTTTATCAGTCTGTTATTGAAGCCGCATGGGAAAAGCGCACGGAACTGGATATAACCCCAGAATTAATCCAGGCTATCCAAACGATTTTAAAAAAATTGGGCAAGGGAGAACTGCGTGTCTGTGAAAAAGTTCAAGGCATCTGGCAGGTCCATCAGTGGCTTAAAAAAGCTGTTTTGTTGTCATTTCGCGTACAACCTAACCAAGTTATGGGGCAAGAATTCTCTTGCTATGACAAGGTTCCTTTAAAGTTTAAAGGTTGGCAAGATGCAGATTTCCAAGCTGCCGCTATACGCGCCGTTCCAGGGTCTGTTGTACGGGAATCAGCCTATATTGCACCTGATGTGGTGTTAATGCCTTCGTTCGTGAATGTAGGTGCCTATGTGGGGCCTGGGACCATGGTTGATACCTGGTCAACGATTGGTTCATGTGCCCAGATTGGCGCCAATTGTCATATATCGGGGGGGGTAGGAATTGGAGGGGTCTTAGAACCGTTACAGGCAAACCCCGTCATTATCGAAGATGATTGTTTTATTGGGGCACGCAGTGAAATTGCCGAGGGGGTTATCGTAGAACAAGGTGCCGTTATCTCGATGGGCGTTTTTATTGGGGCCTCTACAAAGATTGTAGATCGGCAAACAGATGAAATTTTTTATGGCCGTGTACCAGCCTATTCGGTCGTGGTGCCAGGTACACTACCCCCTTCTGACCCCCATAAACCCCATTTATCTTGCGCGGTTATTGTTAAACGGGTTGATGCTAAAACGCGCAGCAAAGTAGCCCTTAATGAATTATTAAGGTGGTAATTGTGGATGTAGTCGAATTAACCCAAAAGTTAATACGTTGTCCCAGTATAACCCCTAAGGATGCAGGGTGCTTAGATCTTATCCAGACCCATTTAGAAACCTTGGGTTTTATTTGTCATCGTTTGCCCTTCGGAGGGGGCGATCCCAAGGCCACAGATAACCTGTATGCCCGTTGGGGAACGCAGGGCAAAAACTTTTGTTTTGCCGGCCATACAGATGTGGTTCCACCGGGCGATCTTAGCCATTGGTCGGTTGACCCTTTTGCGGGGGTGATTCGTAATGACTGTGTGTATGGTCGGGGGGCTGTCGATATGAAGGGGGCGATTGCTGCCTTTATCACCGCGATGACAGAAGTGATCACCCACAACCCACCCCAACATTCGATTAGCCTTTTATTAACCAGTGATGAGGAAGGACCAGCCACTTTTGGCACCCAAAAAGTTATAGAATGGCTGCAACACAAATCAGAACATCTTGATGCCTGTTTAGTGGGGGAACCCACGAATCCCCACCTCTTAGGGGAAATGATTAAAATTGGCCGCCGGGGCAGTTTAAATATTCATTTGCAGGTCCAGGGACGGGCAGGGCACGTGGCCTATCCCCATTTTGCCCTTAACCCTATTCCGCCTTTATTAGATTATCTTGGGCAACTAACAAGTCGCCCTCTTGACCAGGGAACCGATTATTTTGATGCCTCAAATTTAGAAATTATCAGCGTGGATGTGGGCAATCCAGTTACGAATTTGATACCTGCCTTGGCCACAGCCTCTATTAATATCCGTTTTAATTCGCTCCATACGGGGGATAGCCTTATAAGGTTTTGCCAAGAACGAGCGCAAAGCGTAAAGCAGCAACATTCGCCGCAGTTAAAGTGGATATTTGATTTTAAAATTAGTGGGGAATCTTTTATCACTAACCACAAACCCCTGCAAGATACTTTAGTAAAAGCTGTCAAGAAGATTACCGGTCTGACGCCTGAATTAAGTACATCGGGTGGTACGTCTGACGCGCGCTTTATTAAAAATATTTGCCCTGTCATTGAATTTGGGTTAATCAATGCTCAGGCTCATCAAGTGGATGAACATGTGGGTGTTAAAGATTTATTAAGCCTTACAACAATTTATAAAGAAATCTTAAATACTTATTTTTCTTAAACGGCTGAAAGAAAATAAAGCCAGCGCTACGACAATAATCATGGCGCCACTTGCTGTATTCAAGAGAACAGATAAGAAAAGCCCCAAGGTTATACTGGTACAAGCAAAGAGAAAAGTTAATCCCACCATGGTTTCAGGGGTTTTGGCATAACGGGCAGCGGTAGCCGGAGGAATAATCAATAAAGCAGGGACTAATAAGGCGCCAATAAATTTCAAACAAGCAGCAACAGTCATTGCCAGGACTAACGTTAAGTGAAGTTGTAGCTTTGTGACACAAATGCCTTCGGCTTGCGCTAATTCAGGATGCAAAGTGATTAATAATAAAGGTTGCCATTGATAATACAAAAAAGCACATACTAACGCTGCAACCGCAAAAATCCCCCCTACATCATAGAAAGTTACCGTTAAAATATCGCCAAACAAATAACTGGCTGGATCAATGCGAACGGCTAGCTTGCTAACAGCAATAATTCCTAAAGCCAGCGTTCCATAGGATAAAATCGCTAAGGAAGTTTCTGGACCAATATAATCCTTTTTGGGAAAATAACCTAAGATCAAAGCAATCAGAATGCATAGGATCAAGACGCCTAGAAACAGAGGGATGCCAAGAGCAAAGCTAATCGCCACGCCTAATAAAGCGCTGTGGGCTAAGGCGTCACCAAAAAATGAAAGGCGCCGCCATACTAAAAAACAGCCCATCCCGCTGGTTACTAACGATAAACCAAGGCCAGCAATCCAAGGGATCAGTAAAAAGCTAAGCAGGGTCATGGCAGGGGCCGTCGTGTCTGTGATCATGATGATGGATGTAAGGAAGGATACTAAGTTTTCCTGAACGAGAGGTGGTTGAGAAAAGACTTTGGAAGTGGGGATCATTCATAACCATTTTGGGATGCCCTGAACAACAAATATGACCATTTAAACAAATAACATGATCCGTGGCGGCCATCACTAAATGAAGATCGTGTGAAACCAAAAGGATGGCACATTTTAATCGATCGCGCAAATCTGCCAACAACTGATAGAAATCTGCTTGACCAACGACATCCACCCCCTGGGCAGGCTCATCTAGAATTAATAAGTTAGGTTGACGCAAAAGGGCACGGGCTAGCAAAACTCGTTGCCATTCGCCCCCGGAAAGCGTAGATAAAGACTGTTCTTTCAAAAGGGGAATCCCCACTTGTTTTAAGATAGTTTCCATAAGATGTAAGGAGATTTTTTGAGGCTGTGACAGCTTTAATAATCCCTCCACAGTTAGGGGAAGCAAGGGATTAATTTCTATTTTCTGTGGCATATAACCTATACACACATCTGGCCGGCGGGTAATGCGCCCTAAGGTAGGAACAAGAAGACCCAAAATAAGTTTTAAAAGACTGGTTTTGCCAGCGCCATTCGGGCCAATGATGGTGATAATTTCAGCAGGGGACAAGTTAAAGTTTATGTCGCTTAGGATATTTTTCTGTGAATTGCGGTAGCTAACAGCTTCTACATGAATAAGAGGGGTTTGTTTTATCATTAGTTGAATTTTACTTCATGGGGATAGATACCCCATACGCATCGTCGTTTAATCCACCCTCTATAGATTTTTTGTTGGGATTTAATTTCAATTTTACACCAGTTTCCCTGGCATTCTAGGGCACGCCCAATGACACCAGGTTCAAGCTGGGCAATAATTTTAGAGTTTTCATCAGGATGACTGCGTAAGGGTCGGGTTTTATGTAAAACCCAAACATTCCGCCGGCCTGATAACAGGCTTTTATGGACCCACCCTTCTGTGCCCTGCCAGTCGCGAATCTGACGCCATGTATCAAACTCGGCAATAACTTCAACGGGTAATCCTTGGCGTAAATATTGCCATTCTACAGGGTAAATGGTGCCTGGCCCTACATGTAAATTGACAGCGTTTGAGCGTAAAGAAACATACCGGGGCAAGGGCAGGGTCGCCCCTTCTGCCTTTGCCGTACTGGTTTGCAGCGGCTTTAAAAGCAAAAGCATAAGTAAAAGAAAACTTACCCACCTGAACCCCTTAATGGCAGACATTTTCATAATCCCGTTGACCCAAAACCTTGTAAGCCCCGCCCCGTAGAAGATAAACTGGGTTGTTCTGACCATATCACCCGCGTAACAGGAGCAATAATCATTTGAGCAATTCTCATGCCTGGTGTTATAACAAACTCAACAGCGCTATGGTTTTGTAAAATGACGATAATTTCACCCCGATAATCGGCATCAATAGTACCGGGGGCATTGAGCACAACCACGCCATTTTTTGCCGCCAAACCCGAGCGTGAACGAATTTGTGCTTCAAAGTTATCTGGTAACGCAATTGCGATGCCGGTGGGAATGCGACAGCGTTGACCACCTGGTAAGGTTACATCTTCATCAATAGAAGCATATAGGTCCATTCCGGCACTGTGCTCAGTAGCATAGCTAGGTAAAGGCAAATTGGGATTAAGTTTTTGTATAAAAACCGTTAAAGTCATAATTTATCCATTTTTAAATTATAGTACCATAGTTTGGGTAATTGCCAAAACACTAAGGGCAGCAGTTTCTGCTCTTAAAATACGCGGTCCTAAACTGGTTGGTTGCACAGAAGGATTGCTTTCTAATAACTTCCGTTCAGAAGGGGAAAAACCCCCCTCAGGCCCAACAATAAAGCCATACGGTAATAACGATTCTGGGGACAAAGTCTTTGACAGAATAGG
>ERZ1066127.1084-NODE-1084-length-11297-cov-9.725227_pt1 | contig 11297 bp, 11 predicted proteins | sample MGYA00382774_ERZ1066127 | MGnify/ENA primary metagenome ERZ1066127 (study PRJEB33369, sample SAMEA5778357) | biofilm metagenome | biome: Industrial cooling water; feature: Water cooling tower basin; material: Biofilm | place: United Arab Emirates | collected... | reverse complement strand
GTAGACGCCAATGCCTTGCAACGGCCTAAGCGCCTTTTCGGGGCCGCCAGAAACGTGGAAGAAGGGGGGTCTTTAACTATTATTGGGACGGCCATGATTGATACGGGGTCGCGTATGGACGAGGTAATCTTCGAAGAATTCAAAGGAACCGGCAACGCTGAAATTGTTATGGATCGCAAGCTTTCGGATAAACGCGTCTTCCCCGCGATTGATATTAATAAATCAGGTACCCGTAAAGAAGAGCTGTTGGTTGCTAACAAAGCAGAACTTTCTAAAATGTGGGTACTACGCCGCATCTTAAACCCTATGGGAACTGTAGAAGCCATGGAGTTTTTGCATGACAAGCTAAAATACAGCAAATGTAACGCAGATTTCTTTCAATCCATGAATACTTAGCTACCTACCTGTTATTAAGTATTTATTGACTTCCCCAAAGGTTAAAGCCGCTACAAAAAGTGTTTAGGCATATAGATAATAAGGATAAAGGGCAAGCGTTATCTTGTATAATTTTACTATTTTTTAATTTTAAATTAAACTAAAATAGTTTTACTCTCCACTCTAACCTTTAACCTAAAAAGGTCTTATATGAAGAAATACATTCTAACCTTAGCGGTAATTTCCATCTTTTCTAACCATAGTCATGCGACTGATGAAGAGACTCTTAATTCTCTTGGTAAAAATCTTGGCGTTAATTTGTCTACAAAAACATGGAATGTGCCTGTATCCTTATTAGTCCTTAAGAAGCCTTCTCAAGAAAATACTTTTCCAGAACTTAAATTAGAGTATTTTTTTAAAAACCCAAACGGCCAGACAAAACTTAGTTTTGTCTTTAATTATAAAAAATTTAACCAAAGTGATGAAAAGATAACTATTTCTAATCAAGGCTCTTACTTCCCGCGAGATAAAGAAATTTCCTCGTTAGTAACCAGTTTTGTTGATCAAATTATCAAAGAAAAAGTCTTTACTACTGGCCTCACAGAAAGAAAGAAGAAGGAACAAGAATTTTATAATTACCTAACAACTACAAATTCTTTTCAACACGAAAGAACCTATGGAATCGGGCTGGAAAGTACAATCACTCTCTTATTGACAGGGGTAAACACCCAAGATAAGTCTTTGCTTTCTCCTTATGAAGAGCTTCCATTAGAAATAGAAGAATTCATAAACCAAGCTTCCTCTTTTTTTAGCCGTACACTTATTGATTTATATAGTAAGCTTAAGTCCTAAGACTTTGTAACGGACTTAGCCCCGCCCTAAAGTGTAAAGGATGGCCAGTATATAAAAACAGCCAGCCACTAAAATAATAGTAGGCCCTGAGGGCCAGTTAAAGTGATAAGAAAATACTAACCCGACATAACTGGCCAATAAGGCTAAGATGATACTGGCCAAAAAAATGTGAGTTAAGCGTTTGGATAACAACCGCGCCGTAACCGCAGGCACCATCATAATCCCCAACGCCATTAAGGTTCCCAGCGCTTGATAAGCTGCCACTAAGTTCGCCACCACTAAACTTAGAAAAATAAAATTATAGACCCCAGAGGGTAAACGTAAGGATTGCATAAATTGAGGGTCGAAACATTCATAAATTAAGGGTCGATAAATTACCATTAAAATAAGAATTGTAACAGTAGAGACAAGGGCCATAAAAAGCAATGAAGGGGCATCCACAGCCAACACACTACCAAATAATAAATGAACCAGACGAATAGACCCTTCCTTTAAGGAGAGAATTAAGACCCCTAACGCCAAGGCAATCATATAAAAGCTGCTGAAACTGGCATCTTCTTCTAAGATTGTTCGTTTGGCAATAAAATGGCTGAACATAACAACGCACAAGCCAGCCAACGCCCCCCCTAATGTCAACGCTGGCAACCACATGCCTACGACCAAATAGGCAATAGCAATACCTGGTAATGTTCCATGGGAAAGGGCTTCACCCATTAAACTTAAGCGCCGTTGTATCAAAATAACCCCTAGGGGAGCACTGGACAGAACGATTGCCATACACGCAACCAAGGCGCGCCGCATAAATAAATACTCAACAAAAGGACTGAAACACCACAAAAATATGTTGTTCATCCTAAGCCCTCCCTTAAGTGGGCACGCAGCAAGCTGTCGCGGGTTAACACGCTTGCTGTAGGGCCATAGGCGACGACTTCCTTGGCCAAAATAAGGGTGTGCGGAAAGTATTGACGCACCAAGTTAACATTATGCATAACCGCTAAGATAGTTTTTCCCTGGTGATGCCATTGTTTTAATAGCCCCAATAAATCTGTAGTGGTGGGTTCATCGACCGCGGCAAAGGGTTCATCCAACAATAAAATATCTGCATCCTGCACCATCATACGGGCGAATAAAAGCCGTTGAAACTGGCCACCACTGAGGGTATGGAGATTGTGGTGTTCCAAGCCTTTTAGCCCCACCGTTTGGATTGCCTGCTCTAGAGCACGATTCTGCGAAGAGGTTACGGACTGAATCATGCCTATCTGGGGCCACAAACCCATAGCGACAACATCTTTAACTGTTAAGGGAAAAGTTTTATCTAAGCTGGACTGTTGCGGTAAGTAAGCTAGATTTAATTTTGATTGACAGCTGAAATGGCCCTGTGTGGGTTTTAGTAAACCTGCGATAATTTTTAAAAAGGTGCTTTTCCCCGCCCCATTCGGGCCAATAATGGCGGTTAAAGTGTGTTGAGGCAAATGCAGATTAAGGTCCTTAAGAGCGTAGGTTTGCTGATAAATGTGTGACAGGTGAGAAAAAAGTAACATACGCTTAAAGTGCCCACCAAACAGCCAACCATAACAACCCTAAGGGACCACCCACCCATAGAAGGCGCATCTTTAAACCAGTAAGTAAAGGGTCAAAGGGCATTATAAATCCTTATTTTAATTTTGCAGTTTAGAATTTTTTATTTGTTAAGGTCAATCTATAGTCCTGAAATAAAGTCAAGATATCTGATAATAAAGGGGGCAGAATCCAGTGTTGTTAATTATTTTTTAGCATATGTAGTTTATTTTAAGGTTTGGTGGTAAGAAACACCCATGATGAGTTGGGTGCGCAGCAGAGGTTTTTAGACCTCGTTCGCCCGTTTGGGGAATTGACCTGGTTTATTGTCCTGAAAGCGCTTTCAGGATGATAGCTGAATGGAAACAAGGATGGTATCCTTATTTGCAGAACTGTCTCAATAAAGGCAGGGGTTGGGTTGTGTTGTGGTGGTTGTGCGGGGTGGCAGCGCAGCGGGGGCCGGCTGGTGGGTGGGCCCCTCAAAAGCCAGGGTTTATCCTTTTCATGCTCTACCCCCCTTACTTCTGCCCTTAATCGCCCTTAAAGCACCAAGTTTTTAAAAAGGCCCCCTGCCGCTGACAAAAACCAGTCTTGATTTTCATACCCATAGTTTTTCATAATAAGCCCACTTAGAACATTCAACACAAAAGCAAACTTTATGCGATGTTCCTCTTATTGCACAGCAGATAGTTACAATATCGATGATTTGGCTAAATATTTGCGCAGCGAAGGATTGGACCCCAAATTTTATGATGACGTGATTCATATTCATAAAGAACACCTAGAGGAGGAAGGGTTAAAGGCATCTGGGGAAATTTTTTACTTTCCCTATGGCTGTGTGGTGTTTTGGAATTTTGAGGAAGAGGCAGAACAACAATATCTGGAAAATTTAAAGCCCTATGAACAGTTAACCCTGCAAGAACCCACCTATGAAGCCTCTGTTTTCCAATACGGCACAGAAACCAAAATTAACGAGGAAGATGACGAAATCATTTTAGAAAATGAGGATGTGTTAATTAAGTTATCGCTGTCCCATGGGTTATCCCAATCGGTTAAACTTGATGTGTTTGAAGAATCCATCAACCGCACCATTCAAAATAATCGCCATTTGCCAGCAGAGCTGGCCCAAAAGGGCAAAATTTCCCTATCGCGGAAAAAAATATCGCAAAAAATTGGCGCGCTGTTTGCAGAGCGGAATTCGGTCAATTTGCATAGCGATATTTTGGATACGCCAGAGTTTTTTTGGCGCCGTCCTCGCTACGAACCGTATTACCAGATGGCATCCCAATATATGGATATTGCCACCCGGTTGGATATTTTAAATCGTCGCCTGGACGCCATTCATGAACTGTATGACATTTTATCAAACGAGCTGAAGCATGCTCACTCCTCCCACTTGGAATGGGTCATTATCTTGCTGATCGTCAGCGAAGTGATCATGCACCTGTTAAAGGATTTCCTAAAGTGGTTCTGAGGGGGAGTCAGAGGGGGGTTCCACGGGCTTAACATCCAGGCGTTCCCTAATAGAGGTCAGCGGCTGTTCGTTGATCACCCGTTGATAGATGGCCTCATAATCCGGTGATACGGTGCCCATTAACCGATCCCACAGCATACTCCATGCCCCATAGTTTTCCTTGAAACGCGTATGGTGAAGGGAATGATAGGTCACAGACGTCGATAGCCAAGGCCCCCCTAACAACCAGCGAACCGGTGGCGTGAAAAATTCAACATTAGAATGACCAGCAGGTACAATAAGGAAAAACCAAATAGAATATAAGTATATAATAATGAAAGTATACATTTCCCCTACTATAAAATTTAAAATTAGAAAAGCTACAACAAAACTCAGAGTGGGTATGACTAAATCATCCAGAGGCTTGGTAATAAATGGAACTTGTTCATGAACTAGAATTATATGGTGCGTTTTATGGATAAGAAATAGCCGTTTTAAATGATGAAATATAGCATGAGACCAATAAAACCAAGCGTCTAAAATAAAAAAACACAAAAAAAATTGTATTATAGCTTGCCAATTCATCAAAATGTCCGAAGAAACATATATAAACCAAGCATATAGAGCTATATTTAAAATATTCGCTAATAACGTTATAGTAATAATATCTTTCCATCTATCCTTAATAACATGATTAAAAGGTAGTTTGGGTTTTTCTACCTCATAGACCTTATAACCAAGAGCGGGAAATAACCGTGCATAGAACGTAAATGCAGACAAGGCTCCCGATAGAATTCCCATTATGAAAAGTGCTATTACCAATACCAACCATTGATACGGGACCGAAAATTGTTGGATTACCATACTGATTCCATAAGACATTGCCGGAAACAGGATAAAAATCAAAGAGAAAGTAAACAAAGTAGTTAAAATATAACGCCGCATAAGGATTTGGTGATTTAGTAAATTACATACTTTACCTTACCTTTATTTCCTTAAGCCTTCGTTAACTCCATATTTTCTTTAGGGTTGTCAATAAAAAATTAATACAAAGAGGGTACTATATTTATTAAGTGGTCCTTAAACCCTTAAGATTTCTTGTATGTTTGAATTTATTCAGGTACCTGGTGCCCCTGCTGGGCAAAACAAAATCCGTCTCTATAGAAATTTTTCTCCTGCTTGTCAAAGAACTATGTTAGTCGTACCTGGTTTCAACGGCTATCTAGAAACTTACGATACCCTAATTCAAATGTTTATAAGCTTGGGATTTAATGTTATCAGCTTTGAATATCGTGGTTCTGGCTTGTCTGATAACTTTACCCAAAAATTCGGTCATCACCATTTAACCTCCTTAACCAGTCTAAGGGAAGATTTAGAAACAGTCTTTGCGTGCATTCCCCTTGACCAACAACTTTATATGGCTGCGGTTTCATTTGGCAGTGTCACAAGTTTACATTTCCTGGCTGATTCACCCCTGGCTAACCGTATAGAAAAGCTGATTCTGTTAGCCCCCATGATCAAATTCCTTACCAACAAATGGCCCCAATCTCTGGCCCGTTGGTATGGTTGGATTGGTTCTAAATTGTTTGCCGAAACGACGGTGTATAAAAATTACGATCATGGCCTGTATGATTCTGAAAAGGGCATTTTTTTAATGTATATGAGTTTCTATGATCCTTTAATTACTAAAACTAACGCTCTTATTGGCTGTTCATGCCCGATAGAGATTGAAAGGGCTTTAAAAATAGCAGACTATTATAAGGATCAACCCAATACGGCCAGCATCCTAACGTACAAGACCTTAAACATTCTATTCCAGCTGATTGATACCCTTCCCCCCGCTGATAGCCTTAAAATTCCCCTGTTAATGTTTACAGCAGGAAAAGATTTTTATGTCGATACCAAGGCGTCTATACACTACGGGTTAAAAAATAAAAATTGCCACATCGTCCATTTGCCAAAGGCCCGCCATTGTTTAATCCTAGAAACACCTGAAAACTACCAAATTATGGAACAAAATATTAAAAGCTTTCTAGAGGACACATCTAATTAATACAAATTTATATAAAATCCGTTTAATTGGGTTTACACCTTTTGAAAAAAATCAAATAATAAAGCTAACAGTTAAGCTTACAGCTATCTTTTGGCTTTTATGACCTTTACGATTGAATTTTGGGAATTTTTCTTGGTAACTTTTTTGTTGGCCATTTGCCTGTCAACCCAGACCTTGCTCATGGCGGGGTGCAGTTTGGTACTGCTGATCTTAACGGGCTATGTCCTTATTTGTCGTCCCGCTTTTTATCAACAAAGCCGTTACTATATTGGTTTTGCCCTTGTTCTTCTTATTTATCCCATATTATCTGACTTTATTGTGCCAACCTTGCCACCCCATCGTTTCGATACCACTTTATTAAATCTTTCTAACACTTTATTCCCCTGGTTAAACTTCCAACATATAACCCACACCTATTGGCTGACGGAGGTTCTAAGTTTATGTTATTCCCTCACCCTGTTTATTGATGTGGTGGCCTTTTTATATTTCCTTGTCTATAAAGAAAACACCCTGTGCGCCCAAATGCAATTCACCTGGTATATTGCTTTCACGTGTTACATTCTACTGCCGGTAGAGGGACCACACAGCCTAGGTGTTATCCCCGATTGGTCAACCTTTGGCCCCCTAACAAAATTTAACCAACTGTTTGCCAAGGCCATCACCGGCACCATCGATTGCTTCCCCAGCATGCACACCTGTTCCATTTTACAGTGGTTATTGTTTGTCAAGCGCTATGGTTCAACAGGTTTATTTTGGGCCTTACTTCCCTTTAGCCTGTTGGTGGTTTTATCAACCCTTTATTTAAATTATCATTATGCAATGGATGTGGTTTGCGGCGCAGCTTTGGCTTTTGGCACCCATTGGTATATGAAACGATACCCCTTGTCCTTTAAGTTTTCTTTATCCCTGCCCAAGAAAACCAACCAATTGTGCTAAAAAAAATTCTCATCTTTACCACCCAAGGCGGCCATGGCCATCGAGCCAGCGCCCAAGCTTTGTCTGCCGCCATTAAAGCACAAAATTTACCCTGGACAGTAATCCAAGCAGACTTTTTTGCAACCCTGCAAAATACAGATAACCACAGCCACCTTTGGGCCAAACTCAGTCAAAAGATGACTGTAATCTATAACACCTTGATCCAATGTTCCTGGGGCCGGGGGATTCTTGCGTTCCTATCAAAGGTCTTTATCCCCCCTTATAAAAAATTTTTAGAAAACAAAATTATCAACCAAATAACAAACCAAGGCGCAAACCACCCTTTCATAACCTATCTTCAGGAACAGAAACCTGACCTGGTCATTTCTGTGGCGTCGTTAATTAATACATGCTTGGGGCAAATAATGGCGCAATTCTTCCCCCAAATTCCGGTGGCGGTTATTGCAACCGACTTTGATGAGGGCTTTCCTGGCATGTGGCTAGGCCCCGATCAGCTTCATTATTTATTGGGAACTGACCTATTACAAATCAAGGCTAAAAACCAAGGTTACACCCACACCTACCCTTTGCCGGGTTTGATGATCAATCCCTCTTTCTGTGTACCAACCAACCAGGATAAAAAGAATTATAAGAAACGTTTAGGCCTGCATCCTGACAAACCCACCGCCCTTATTCTATTTGGTGGTTATGGCGATAGCCTGATGCTTAGGGTGGCAAAGAAAGTGGCCAATCACCCTTCCCTGCAATGTATTTTTATTTGTGGCCATAATCACTCCCTGTATGAAGACCTTAAAAAAATCCCCTTCCAAAATCCGTCGTGTATAGCGGGCTTTACAGATACAATGGTTGACTATATGCAAGCGGCTGACTTTTTTATTGGCAAACCGGGGCCTGGCTGTGTCAGCGAAGCAATTTCCCAATATTTGCCTGTTCTAATCCAAACGGGCTGGACAACCTTATTGCAAGAAAAAGCTGTCGTTGATTGGGTGCAGCGTCGCACCCTAGGCTTAACATTCTATGGCCTGAATGATTTGCTTATCAAGATTGAAAAGATGCTTGAAAACCTTGAATTTTATACCAACCATACTAAGAAAATCCCCCCCAACACAGCCGTTTTTGAAAGCCTTACTATTTTGCAAAAGTTCATGTAACGTAAGCTTCATGAACGTTTATCGGGGAAAATTATCATGAAAGAACGCAGAATACTGCGCCTTTGTATCCTGGGGTGTGTTACTGTTTTTACCTGCGGTGTTCTTATTTACCTTCAGCTGCAAACCCAGCCTTTATCGTATGTCAAAAATCAACCTGGACAAGGTAAAATCAAGCTGGGCGGTGAGTTTGTTTTGACGGATCAGCATGGCCAACGTCGCACCCAGCAAGAATTTGCAGGTAAACTGATGCTCATTTACTTTGGCTACAGTTTTTGTCCAGATATTTGCCCCCTAGGGTTACAAAATATAGGCCAAGCTTTAATCCTCTTACAACGCGACCGTGACCAAATTGTTCCCATTTTTATTACTGTCGACCCCACCCGGGACACCCCCCAACACCTTGCCTTATATGCGACCAATTTTCATCCTGCCTTTATCATGTTGACAGGATCGCCCCAGGAAATTGACGCTGTGAAGAAGAAATTCCATGTTTATGCGGCCGTGGCTGAACAAAAGGGCGAGAAGAAGTCCAACTTAACGGATACCTATTTAATGGATCACACCACCTTAGTTTACCTCATGGATAGACAGGGAAATTACCTAGAATCCTTCTCCCACAGTACACCCCCTGAAACCTTAGCTAAATCTTTACAAAAATACCTTGTTCCCCTTGTTCACAAGGTTAAAACTTAACGGTTGTGGCTATCCTTATGACCATAGTAAGGTAAGTGTTATTAAAAATATTTTAGCCTTCCCTAGTCATTTTATGAATTTATTTCATTTTTTTCATCATTATATCATCAACAGCTTGAAAGATTTAAATTTACCCCCCCATGGGTCTTTTCCCCCAAATTGGCAAAAAAAAATAACGGTAGAACCCACCCGCGACGCCCAACATGGCGATTTGGCTACAAATGTGGCAATGGTGCTAGCAAAACCTTTGAACCAATCCCCTAAAGTTCTGGCCCAGATCATCGCCAATCATTTAGAAGGTCATCCCCAAATTGTCAATATTCAAGTTGCCGGCCCTGGGTTTATTAATTTCAGTCTAAGTCCCGGCTTTTGGCACCATCAACTTCATACCATTTTAGAGCAAGGCATGAGCTATGGCGACTCTAACCTTGGCCAGGGACAAAAAGTTAATGTGGAATTTGTTTCGGCCAATCCCACCGGCCCTTTACACGCAGGTCATGGCAGAAATGCCGTCTTGGGTGACACAATTGCTGCTCTTTTGTCAAAAGTTGGGTATGAAGTGTGCCGCGAATATTACGTTAACGATGCAGGGGGACAAGTTCAGGCCTTGGGCCGTTCCCTTTACTTGCGTTATTGTCAGGCCTGTGGCGATCCTATTCGTGATGAAGATTTTACAGGTGATATGTATCCAGGTGAATATTTAATTCCTATCGCCCAAAAAATTCTTACCGAAGAGGGAAGAAGCTGGCTACACCAGCCTGAAGATAAGTGGCTTGACTATTTTTGCCAGCGAACCATACAAGAGATGTTAGCCTTCATACGCCAAGATTTAGCCTATCTGGGTATTGAAATGGATGTTTATACCTCAGAAAAAACCCTGGTACAGGAAAAACAAATTGAAAAAACGTTAAAACTGTTAGAAAGCCGGGGCGATATTTACGAGGGAGTTTTAGACCCACCTAAAGGGCATACGATTGAGGATTGGGAGCCACGTCCCCAAACCTTGTTTCGGGCAACCCAGTATGGTGATGATGTCGATCGCCCCTTACGTAAGTCAGATGGATCGTGGACCTATTTTGCAGGGGATGTCGCCTATCACGCGCAAAAATTTCAACGCGGTTTTCGCCATATGATTAACGTTTTCGGTGCAGATCACAGTGGCTATGTAAAACGTCTTCAATCTGTTGTGCAAGCTGTTACCGACAATCAGGCAACTTTTGAAATTAAAGTTTGCCAAATGGTTAATTTTTTGGATAATGGCGTGCCTGTACGTATGTCAAAGCGTGCTGGTACTTTCATTACCATTCATGACGTGGTCGATCGTGTTGGTAAAGACGCTACCCGTTTTATGATGGTTTCCCGTCATCAAGATATGCCGCTTGATTTTGATTTTCAAAAGGTTATTGAGCAAAATCGGGATAACCCTATTTTTTACATTCAATATGCTCATGCCCGCATTCGTTCTGTCCTAAGACACAGCCAAGAGGTATTTCCCCTTTTAAATTCCATTAATTTATCCAAAGTACCTTTGGACATCTTGACCGATGAAAGCGAATTGTCGATGATCAAGATATTGGCAAATTGGCCACGTCAAGTTGAAGTGGCCGCCCAAACGCGCGAACCGCACCGTGTGGCAAACTTTCTTTATGATGTGGCCGCCACCTTTCATGGTTTATGGAATAAGGGGAAAGACCAGATGCATTTACGTTTTATTGATCCAAACGATCCAAGGCAAACACAGGCACGCTTAGCCTTAATTACGGCAACAGCTTACGTTATCACCAGCGGATTAAAAATTTTAGGGATCACCCCAGTAGAGGAGATGAGATAATGGCACGCTTTTTCGGTCGGCACAAAAATCAAGCAGAAGAAGACTTTCGCCGTTTTGAGCAGGAAATTTATTTAAACCCCTCGCCTCATCCTTCTTATAATCCCCATGAACAGGAAGAAGATACCCCAGCCCAGTATGGTTATCCCTCTATAAACCCTAGTTTATCAACGCAACCAAGACACTTTGAACAGGGCTATCATACTGCCTTAAGAAATCCCCCTTATGCAGATTCTCTCTCACGACCTTTGTCAGATAACAGGCAAGCATCTTCTATGAGGGCCGATCAGCACAAGCTGTCGCACCTACGCGATTACCGCCAGGCGCCCAGCCAAGATGAATTAAAAGGGTTAGGTTTTTGGCAAGATGATCAAGACGAAGTATCAGATACCCCCGATC
>ERZ1066127.1081-NODE-1081-length-11321-cov-12.130659_pt1 | contig 11321 bp, 5 predicted proteins | sample MGYA00382774_ERZ1066127 | MGnify/ENA primary metagenome ERZ1066127 (study PRJEB33369, sample SAMEA5778357) | biofilm metagenome | biome: Industrial cooling water; feature: Water cooling tower basin; material: Biofilm | place: United Arab Emirates | collected... | reverse complement strand
ACAATTCGAAAAGCGGATGATCACCACTGGGTTGAGCGATGGGGTGAACATGGAAATAAAAGGTGGCTTGAAAAAAGGAGAAAAAGTCAAAAAGGGTTAGACGCCTTCATTCGGCCGGTCGTCGTACCAGCGCTCCTCGAAAGTGTAGGGCGATGGAGTGCCGTTGATGAGCACGTGCAAAACCAGCGAAATGAGGATAAACGGACTGATGGAGAACAAGACGATGGCAGCGATTTCATAGCCCGGTATTTGGGTGAACGCTACATACACCACCAAATAAAAGGTAACGGCCCAAACGGGCCAGGTGAATTTATTCATGACTTTTTCTCTAGAACAGACCTGTTCACAATTGGTTTGTGCTGCGGCTTGTTCCTTGTAAATGCACCGACTTACACCGTTACTGTTCTGGGCTTTTGGAATCAAATTTCGACTGCTCTACCAAACGGGTAATGTGGTGAATCACATCGTCTAATTCATAGGCTGATAATCGCAACGCTTCTAATAAGTAAATCAATTCAACATCATCGGTCTTGTTTTCTTGGTTAATTAAATCGACCAAAGAAAGGATTCGCGCAAGCGGAGCCCTAAAATTGTGTGACTGCTGCCAGGCAATTTCCTTCAATGAAGCATTTTGCTTTTCAAGTGCTTCGAGATGTGCGCGGCGCTCGGTAATGTCAGAAGCAATGTGCATAGCGTATACCCTGCCTTCAAGTTCAATGCGCACCACTTTGGCTTCCATGAAACGCTCCTGACCTGCTTTGTTTCGGTAACTGGTCTCGTATGTCAACGAGCCGGTTCTTTTTAACTTTTCAATTTTTACGGCATGTTGTTTATCATCTGAAAGCTCAATACTACCCATGTGCATGGCCATCAATTCTTCACGTTCATAGCCATACATTTGCAAAGCGCCCTCATTGCAATCTATGATTTTTGAAATTTGATGTCCCTCATCAACTGCGCAAATGGTGATGCCATCCAGATTTGACTCAAAAAGCGTTCGGTATTTGGTTTCACTTTCCAATATTTCGGTTTGGGCGCGTTGTAGGGCTTCGCTTCCTTTTTCAACCTTCACTTCTAACTGTGCATTTTTACGCGAAAGCTCTCTCAACAACCGGGCTGTGAACAACAAATTACGAATGCGTAAATCGACTTCAAAGAAGGCGAAAGGCTTCGTTAAAAAATCCTGTGCCCCCTCGCGCAAGGCACGTTCCTTCGATAAGTCATTCACATCAGCGGTTAACACCATGATGGGCATGAGGCCACTCATTTTATTGGCATTGCGCAACTGTGCCATCACCTCAAAACCCGAGAGCTGAGGCATCATCAAATCTAGCAGCAACAAATCGGGCTCGTGCTTTTCTACCAGCGTCAAAACTTGTCGTGCATCGGTGGTGTGATAAATAGATGTATAACCTTTGATCTCAAGTAAACCCCGCAATACCTCTACGTTGGCCTCTTGATCATCTACAATCAATATGCGGGCATCTGAAAAATCTGTGCTCAAGTTAGTCATAACGCCATGTATTTATCGATTTCATGCAAAAAAACATGTACATCGAGTGGTTTGGTAAGATAGTTTACCGCACCAAGCTTTTTCAAATCTTCGATTTGTTTCGGCATGGCATCGGCACTTACCACAATTACAGGAATATCTTTGGTAGCTGGGTTGGCCTTTAAATCAGCCAGCACTTGACTGCCGTGGATGTCGGGTAAATTCAAATCGAGTAATACCAGCAACGGCTGGTGTTCAAGTACCATTTGGGCGGCCAATTTGCCGTAGGAAGTATGCACCAGTTCAATCTTTTTATTTGACAGTGCCAAGATTTGTTCGACCAACTCAAGGTTTGACACATTATCTTCTACATACAAAATGGTACCTGTTTGATTTTGCGATACCTCCATTCCAAGCAAAGTTTCTTTTGACTCTTCTAAAGCCAGCTTGGGATGATGCGCGGGAGGCAAGAAAACAGAGAATGTACTTCCATGTCCAAGCTGACTTTCTACCTCTACCCTTCCACCCATGAGCTCTACCAATTGTTTAACTACGGTAAGCCCCAAACCTGTTCCTTCAGTTTCAGTCCCAAACGCACCTAATCGTTCAAATGGATTAAATATCTTTGGTATATCAGCTGTATCAATGCCATGGCCAGTATCGCGGATGACAATTTTTACAAATTGTTGTCCGGCATCATCTGCTGGTAAAATGCTGGCATCAATCCAAACCCCGCCATGTTCTTTGTTGTATTTTAAGGCATTGTTTATAATATTCGTAACAACCTGCTTCAGCCTTTGCTGATCGGCCATGGTCATCAAATCACGATCGATACCACTTTTTACATGCATGGTGATATGCCTGCTGTTGGCATAAGGGGTTAGCAGGTCGGTTATTTCATATAGCAGTGGTAAAACACGAACCGGCTCAACAGAAACAGAAATTCGACCCGCTTCAATTCGCGAGATATCGAGCACTTCATTGATGAGATCAAGCAAATGCCTGCCACTTCTGAGGATGTGGTTTACATTTTTGACTTGTGCATCGGTGAGCTGTCCCATTGATAGCAGCTGAGCGAAACCCAGAATTGAATTTAGTGGGGTTCGTAATTCATGACTCATGCGTGATAAAAACTCGCTTTTTGACCTATTCGCTTCATCCGCTGCTAAGCGCGCATATTGCAAAGCCTCTGCTTGTTCAATGCGATCAGTAATATCACGTGCAGCTGCATAAACATAGTCACCTACGGGTACACTGTGCCATTCGATGAACCTATATTCACCATTTATCCTCCGGTAGCGATTGGTAAAACTCAACACCGTTTCGTTGGCCCCCAATCGCGAAAGGGTATCAAGTGTGGCATCTAAATCATCAGGGTGAACAAATTCGAGGAATTTTTTTCTTTCCAATTCAGCTATTGGATAGCCCAACAGTTCTTCCCAAGCAATATTGAGTTTAACAAAATTCCCATGGATATCGGCTATGCACAATAAATCAAGGGCAACATCAAAGAAGGTTTGTAGTTCTTTCGACTTTGCCTGCAATTGCTCTTCAAACAGCCTCCGTTGTGCAATTTCATGCACCAATTCTTGGTTGCTTTGGGTGAGTGCCTCCGTACGTTGGGCGATACGTTGCTCCAAGGTGGCATTCAATTCCAACAACTTTTGCTCAATGGCCTTTCTCTCCGTAATGTCCTCCTTGATGGAAATGTAGTTCTGAATTTGTCCGTTAGAAGCGAATACTGGAAAAAAGGTTGCGCTTTCAAAACTTGAGCTACCATCTGGTTTTTGGTTTTCAAGCACTCCTCTCCAATCAAGCCCCGCCTCTAAGCGCTCTATCACTTCGGCATATTGTGCCTCACGTACCGATTCAGGGTATAAGGTTTCAAGCCTTATGCCAAGTAAATCATTGGCGTTTTTGTCCAATATAGAAGCTGCAAAAGCATTGGCATAAGTGATGTTGCCTGCTAAGTCGGTCATGAACACGCTAATAGGACTTTGTTCAATCACCTGAGACAAGCGCTTGATGCCTTCTTCGGCTTTTTTCTTTTCCGTAATGTCCGTCCACGAAATGAAGAGCACCTCCTGCTCCTCGTACCACATTTTTGCCAATTTCACCTGGGCTAAAAATTGTTCGCCGTTGGCCCTAAGGTGCATCCATTCAAACGATTCTTCGCCACTTTGCATCACCTTTTGCAGCATGTCACCCGCATACTCCGTAGAAAGCCTTCCATTGGGTTGGTATTCAGGTGATATTTCAGCAGGCGATTTACCTATTAAAAAGCTTCGATCACCACCAATAAGGGCTTCCGACGCTTTGTTGCATTCGGTGAATTTACCATTACTTAGCATCAAATATGCCTCTGGAGAATCAAAAAAGAGGGTTTTATACTTTTCCTCACTCTTTCGCAACATGATCTCTGCTTCTTTCGCCAAAGTAATGTCGGTGGCGTGCAAAAAGACGGCATAAACCTCTTGGTTTTCATCAAAAATGGGTTGAATGCTGGTTCTGAACCACATCTTTTTGCCTTGTATTACCAAAGATGGCTCTACTACTTTTCCCGATTTTGATGCTACTACTTCACTGATGTCAGTTAAAATGGCCTTTGCCTCATTTTCGCCAAACAGTTCCCGAACATTTTTACCGATTAGTTGACTTGCGTCGACGTGATACGGTGCAGCAGCAATTTGATTCATGAACAAATAATTGCCGTCGACATCTAACATGGTGATGGCCGCATCGGAGCTTTCAATCAATACACGGTATTGCTCTTCGCGTTTTTTGAGTGCCAGTTCGGCTTGCTTTCGTTCGGTGATGTCGAGCCCCATGCACTGCACCCCACTTACATTGCCTGCAGCATCTACCAAGGCAATGAACTCCCATAAGGTAGAAATGATTCCACCGTGTTTCGCCGGTTTATCAAGTTCAACTTTGACGATTTTTCCTGGGTTTGACAGGCACTCTAAGGCAGCCTTTTCTGCCTTCGGCCGGTCATGTTCACAAATAGAAACCAGGGAATTGGCTTTATTCAGCCCTTTTTCGCCATATACCCAGCCAAATTCTTCTTCAAATTTGTTGTTCCAATAGGTATGGTAGCCTTCTAAATTGGTCCTGATTACATAATTGGTTTGGGTAGCCAACAATTTGGTCAGAAATTCGGCATTTTCCTGCAATTCACGTTCGGCCTTTCTGCGTTCAGTAATGTCAATACCCATGCACTGCACTCCAATGGGTTGTTCATTGGCATCTACCAAGCCGACAAACTCCCAAAGTGTGGTCATGGTACTGCCGTCTTTGGCAGGCTTGTCTAACTCAACTTGGTATATTTTACCTGGATTGGCCAAGCATAGCAGCGCTGCTTTGGTTGCTTTTTCTCTGTCGTATTCACAAATCGAAGAAAGTGAATCGCTTCCATCCAAGCCGTGGTTATGATACATCCAACCAAAATCGTCTTCAAATTTTTTATTCCAATAGGTGTGATAGCCATTCAAATCGGTGCGGATCACATAATTGGTTTGCGTTGCCAATAACTTGCGTAATTGTTCTTCCCTTGTTTGCAATTCAAGCTCAGCCGCTTTGCGTTCGGTAATGTCGACGATGCTGCCACGGATACCCAAATAAGTGCCGTCCTTGCTGTAAACCGCCTGTCCAACCATTTCAACCTGCAACCATGTACCTGCTTTGTTTTGCAGTCGGAATTCAAACGGACTGTCACTGCTACCGTTGGCTATGCTTTCGAGATGATGTTTTTGAGCATCCACATCTGCCGGATGGACCAAACGCAGCCATAAATGCTGATCAGCCATTAACTCGTCGGGACGGTAACCCACCATGCGCTCTGAAGCTGGAGAATGGTATAAAAATGCACCACTCGGCGAAATCCAAAACTCCCAATTGAAAGTATTATCAGCAATAATGCGGTATTTCTCCTCCGAAATGTGCAATGCCTGCTTATTGATGTGGTTTTCATAATGTCGCTCAACACTTACGGCAACCGCTTTTAGCAGATCTGTTTCCTCAACAAGAAACTGGGCGCTTCGGATATAAACACAAATTTCACCTATGGGCTTTTCGTTGATGATGATGCTTTGCGATAAGACCTCGTCACTTTCAAAAAACGAAGGAGAATAATAATTTTTGCCGTCAACGCGAATCATGGCCGCTGTGCGATCAGGATAGTGAAAAGCAGGTGGTAATAGCTCACACACCTGCTGCAAGTAGGCTTCGAGCGATAAATCGTGGTCTTGACTCAGTCTTTTGATTTCATAGATGCAACGTAATTCTTTGTAACGCTCATAGGTTTGATCTTTTACCTCAATCAATTCTAATTCGGCCAATTTTCGTGCATGAATGTCGCGCAATACCCCTAAAAACCCTTGAAATTCACCCGTCACTGAGAAATTAGGTTTGATCGAAAAATGAATCCATCGCGTTTCACCATGGCTGTTGACGGCTTGAACATCGCGCTCGAATCGTTGAAATTTTCCCTTTCGGGCTTTTACCGATAATGTTTCTAAAATAGTCCCTAGATCTTCATCACCCGCTAGCTTAAAAACTTCGGTCAGCTGCTGTTCCAAAAATCTATTTGAAGACATGCCCAGCAGTTGTTCTATTGACGGGCTGCAATAAGTAAGTTGGAAAGACACATCTGATGTCCACAACACATCGGTTAAGTTTTCAGCCATTTGCCGGTATTGCTGTTCGCTATAGAATACCGCATTTTCTGACTCGAAGCGCTTTTTTACGTTCACCAATGCCTTTGAAAAAATTTGAAGCAACTGCTGTTCAGCTTCAGTAAAGTTGTGAAGGGTATTAACGGCGTCAATCCCAACAAATCCCAAACAATCATTACCATCCATCATCGGAACCGCAATGAGACTCTGAATACCTTGGGGTGCCAAAATCTGGTACAATCCAGAGGTGGGCTCCAATTCATTCACATTTTGAACCAGCATGGTTTTGCCCTGTAAATGTGCCTCCAACCATTGCGGAAAAAGCTCATAGGGTGTTTCCTGGAGGAATTCAATCTGAGGTTCTATGCCCTGTGCACACCATTCATAGGTATTCTTACAAAATTGCGCTTCATGGTGGTATTCAAAAATATAAATGCGGTCGGCACCAATGAATACCCCCAACTCCTGTAGCGATTGGTTTATGTTCCTGTCAAGTTCTTGTATCGGAATGCTGATGTAGGTTTGGGTGATGCGCAAGAGTAAACTCTGCAGATCTTGCTGGTATTTGGCTGTTTGCTTTGTTTTTACCATGGCACTCACATCTTGCAAGGCCGCCAGCATTTTTTTCTTGGGTGTGCCCTCTTCTTGAAATTCAAGGCAGTGTATTTCAATCCACAAGCGTTCATGGCTATCAGCCAAGGAAACACCAATGATTGGTTTTTGCGTATGGTCCTCCCTCTTCAAAGCCCAAAACGAAACCTTTCGTTCTTCTGCTAAAGACTTGCCTTCATCATCAATACCCGATGAAAGCAATTGGTGAAGCTGTTGATTGAGCAAGCCTTCAGTTAGCCCCAATAATTGACAAGCGGCAGGATTGGCATGTAAAAATAGGCCTTGCTCATCTTCACAAATTAGCGCTACCCCCATGCTTCCCAATACTTTTTCGTAATGTTCGCGACTCAAGGTCATATTCCTCGTCATTTAAAAGGTTTTGCCACTCACTAAACAAGTAAGTTGCTTAGTAAAAGTACGGCCTTGAGCCGAAATAACAGAGTTTTTTGTCGACTAATCACACTATTCACCTTGAATTGCTGGATAACGAAACAAATTGGACATATATTTAAAAATCAAGGCTTAACAAGTAATTTCTCAAACTTCTATCAAGCAAAAAACCGCCCGAAGGCGGTCTCCTTTTATTCAAAAGATGGTGCTTTAAGAAGTGGGGCCATTGTCGATTACCGACTCAATCACACTTTGAACAGCAGTGGGCACATTGCTCAAAATGTTCAGTCCGGTAGCCGATTCGATGGCATCAACCGTGGTGCGGTAAGAACCCCAGGTAGTAACCACGTTTTGTGAATTGGGCATATCAACAGCAATCACGCGCGTTGATGTGGTGACCCGGTTTACATCGTTGCTGCCGTTGGGCAATATCACAATCACTTTCCAGCAACGCGAAGGCACGGTAATGGCACCGCCCGCAATGGTGTTGGTTACCCCGCCCAAGCTGCCGGTACCTCCTTGGCCGTATCCACCCGAAATCACATACAATTCGTTGCCAGCCAAAGCCAGGTTGCGACAATAAGCTTCCAAATTAGCCCAGGTTTGTTGGTTGAGGATGGGCGCTTGTGGAATGATGTTGGTCATGAGGTAAGTGGCTGCATTGTCGGTGCTGCTGGCGTTGCGGTCGGCCGAAGGGGTGATGTGGCCCCTATCAAAGCCCGTGTTGGTGTAATTGGTGGTACTTGCACGAAAGTAGCCCGCCGGCAGCGTGGCATCTTGGTTGAAACAATCGCAGCGAGGCGTGCTGCCCAACCAGGCCGAACTGAGGTGCCAGCTCACCCAACGTGCCGAACCACGGCTGTTTTGGTAAGCCAAAGCATATTGGGTTTTCACCATGAGGTAGTTTTCGGTGTTGCTGCTGCTGTTAGTGGCGCCACTCGGATTGCCCATGGTCAAATGATCGTAGCGTGTGGCCGTAGTGCTGTTGGTAAAGATGCGGATGTCATCGATGTTCAAACGGCCACCGCCTGTTTTGCGAATTTCGAAACGAACGGTGCCTGTTATGCTCATGCTAAAACTCGCAGTAGCCAAGGTAGTTGAGCTGGTGGTGATGGTATTGCCCACTTTGGTCCAGCTACTGCCACTGTTGGTACTGGCCCACAACTCCCAGCTGCTGTTGGCATCGGTGCCAAAACGGGCATGGGCAACGGTAACCTGACTGGCACCTTGCGATAGATTGAATTGCATGCTCACCCGGCCGGTGTTTTGAATGCGGACCGATTTGGTGCCATTTTTGGCATCGGTGCTCAGTGTGCCGATGAGGGCGTCTGACAAATTCCAAACACCTGTGCCGAGGGTCACATTGGCTGCGGCGTACGATGTTTTGGTGCCGCTTTCAAAGGTTTCGGGGAAACCCGTGTAGGTAGTAGCCGAAAAAGTGCCGGCTGGACCAGCATCTTGCCATGCTTCGGTCAAGGGTGCCGTTTGCGAAGGCAAAGGCAGGGGTTCGTTGGGGCGGCAGGACTGCACTGCCCAGATGGCTGCGAAGAGCCAAAAACCATGTACAAGTTTTTTCATATATGCATTTGTTGGTGCACAATGCTACACCTACAACATGCATTGAAAATCAACATTTTATAAAGAAATGGTTAACAAGCACGTAGTATTTGCTAAAGTCAGGCCCAATTTTTCCACAGCCCTGTTCATATCTGTGCGCTCAAAAGCGCTGCTTCATTCCCAGGAACGAAGTTCCATCACCAGAAGCGCAGCTTGGTGCCCGCAATCGAAGCGAGTACCACCACCACACAACCAACGACATTGTACCACAAAAAGGGCAAATCGGAATAAAAGAACAAGCCCAAAATCAGGGCCTCCGACACAAGGGCACTGACAAACACCGCCCTGGCACCCACTTGCTTAAACAAGAAAGCTACCATAAAAATGCCCAAAATGGTGCCATACACCAATGAACCCAAGATGTTCACCGCTTCGATGAGGGTGCCCAAACGGTTGGCAAACATGGCAAAAATGATGGCGTAAATGCCCCATCCTACCGTTGCCCAGCGACTCACCTCAAAACAATCCTGCTCGGTAGCTCCAGGTTTCCAAAGGCGCTTGTACACGTCTACCACGGTGGTACTGGCCAAGGCCTGCAGCTCAGAGCTGGTGCTTGACATACTGGCCGAAAAAATCACCGAAATGATCAAACCCACCAATCCTGCGGGCAGAAAATCGAACACATAGCTGAGGAAAATGTAATTGGTGTCGTTGGTATCGGCGGCTTCATTGCCCTGCTTGATGATGCTTTTGGCTTCTTTGTGCAACCCATCCACAGCTGCTTGTTTTTGGCGCAAGGCTTCTACTGCAGCCGCATCTTCGGGTTGCTCGAGCAAGTTGAGGGCGGCTTGTTTTCGTGCAGCCACGGCTTCGCCAAATTCAGTTTCAATAGCGACAAATTTGTCGCCAACCGCACCTTGCCGGGTTTGCTCGGCAACCACCTTGTTGAAAAAAACGGGCGGGGACTGAAAAAGGTAAAAGGAAAAAACGAGTGCTCCTACAAAAAGGATGGCGAATTGCATGGGAATTTTCAACAAGCCGTTGAACAACAAGCCCATCCGACTTTGCGCAATTGATTGTCCACCCAAATAGCGCTGTACCTGACTTTGGTCGGTACCAAAGTACGAGAGCATCAAAAAGGTCCCCCCCAACAAGCCGCTCCAAATGGTGTAGCGGTTTTCCAAATCAAAGGTCCAATCGATGGTCTCGAGCCGCCCCAACTTACCAGCCAAGGTCAAAGCCTCGCCCATGCCTACCCCATCGGGAAGGCCCTTTACCACATACCAGGCGGCCAAAAACATGCCCGCCAAAATGATGGCCATTTGCGTTTTTTGGGTCCGTGCCACGGCCCGCGTGCCCCCCGTTACGGTGTACAAGATCACAATGCCGCCAATCACCACATTGGTGTAATAGATATTCCAGCCCAATAACGAACTAAGAATGAGCGAAGGCGCAAAAATGGTGAAACCAGCCGCCAAACCGCGTTGCGTGAGAAAAAGCACCGCCGCCAGGGTGCGCGTACGCACATCGAAGCGCTTTTCTAAAAATTCATAGGCGGTGTACACATTGAGGCGGTAGTACAAAGGCACCGCAAAGGCACTCAAAATGACCATGGCGATGGGCAAGCCGAAGTAAAACTGCACGAAACGCATGCCCTCTTCGTAGGCCAAGCCGGGGGCCGATAAAAAGGTGATGGCACTCGCCTGGGTGGCCATGATGCTCAAGCCCACCGTAAACCAACTCATGGTGCGGCTGCGGAGGTAGCTCTCCATGTCGCGGTCTTGCCGGCTTTTCCACACCCCGTACACCACAATGAGCAGCTGGGTGAGCGCCAAAACGGTCCAATCAAGCCAACTCATCGCCACACCTCCGAAAACCAGCTAAACACCGCCACCAGTAGCACCAAAAACAGCAACAGGAAGATGTAAACCTGCCGCCAGCTGCGCACAAAGGCCGGCATACCGTCGAGAGACTCTTCTGCGACCTTTGCTTTGTCGTTGGATGCTGTTTGGGGTTTCATGCTTTATTTTTTGATTTCACTGTTGTGCCAACCGGCTTCCACCACATTCATGAACAAGCGATATGCACCGGGCACCCCAGCGGGCAACTGTCGGAAGAAGCTGAGTCCGGTGTACACAATGGTGCCTTTGCCGTGCGTTGCCACCAACAAACTGCCATCGAGGGCTTTTTCGCCCGGATCGTTCATGCGGAACAGCGGCGTCCAGGCCGCATCCCAGCTGGCGGCAAAGTACAAGCCCCGCTCTTGCACCCAGCCTTCAAAATCGGCAGTGCTGAGTTTGTTGGGCTGCAACATCAACGGATGATTCGGTTGCAAAAATGTCACAGGCGCTTGCTCCACCGTTACCCGGTCGCGCCCTAAGGTAAGGTTCGCGGCCCCAAACTGCTTGTGCAACAACGATTGGCTGGTGTTGTACTGCCAAACCAAGGTACCCCCGGCTTCCACAAAGCGCAGGAGATAAGGCATTTTGGCACCCAAACCAGCCTCGGTATTGGCTAAACGCACCCCACACACCACCGTGCGGTATTGCTGGAGCTTGTCGGGCGTGATGTCGGCCATGGGCAACAGCTCTACCACC
>ERZ1066127.1079-NODE-1079-length-11346-cov-8.943672_pt1 | contig 11346 bp, 8 predicted proteins | sample MGYA00382774_ERZ1066127 | MGnify/ENA primary metagenome ERZ1066127 (study PRJEB33369, sample SAMEA5778357) | biofilm metagenome | biome: Industrial cooling water; feature: Water cooling tower basin; material: Biofilm | place: United Arab Emirates | collected... | reverse complement strand
CAAGCAGATGGTCGCGGGCATGGTGCTCACCGCCAGCCACAACCCCCAGGAATGGAACGGGCTGAAGTGCCTGCTCGCCGAGGGGCGTGACCGCTTCGCCTCCGCCGCGTGCGCGCCGGAGGCCTCGCTCGCCAACGCGATCGTCGAGCGCTTCAAGACCAACGTGCATACCGGCGTGACATGGAACGAGATCGGCGCCGTCTGCCACGACGACGCCGCCACGCCAACCCACGTCGCCCGCGTGCTGGGCGCCATCGAGGACGCCGGCATCTGCGAGGACGCGTCGGTGATCGGCGAGGGCTTCAAGATCGCCGCCGATTCGGTGAACGCCAGCGGCGTCGCCGGCTGCATCAACGCCGCGGAATCGCTGGGCGTCGATGAGTTCTTCCACCTCGGCAACAACACCAGCGGCCTCTTCCCGCACCCGCCCGAGCCCACGCTCGACAACCTCTCGGCACCCGGCGGTCTGTGCGACAGCGTCCGCCGCAACAACTGCGTCGCCGGCTTCGCCCAGGACCCCGACGCCGACCGCCTCGCGCTCATCGACGAGACCGGCGCGTACATCGGCGAGGAGTACACGCTCGTGCTCTCCACGCTGGCGATCCTCGAGGCCATGAAGCGCCGCGGCGAATCGACCAAGGGGCTCACGCTCGCCGCGAACCTCTCCACCAGCCGCATGCTCGACGACCTCGCCGCCCGCTACGGCTGCACCGTGCTGCGCACCGCCGTGGGCGAGGCCAACGTCGTCAGTGCCATGAAATCGCACCAGTCGCTCGTCGGCGGCGAGGGCAACGGCGGCGTGATCTGGCCCCGCGTCACCTACGTCCGCGACTCCATCGCCGCCATCGCCCTCACCCTCGGCCTCTTGAAGATGTTCAAGAAGCCGCTGTCGGCGATCGTGAAGGACATGCCCGCGTACGCGATCGTGAAGCGCAAGGTGGATCTCACGGATACGTCGCAGGCCAAGATCGCGGCGGAGAAGATCGCCACGCACTTCGCCAGCGAACGTCTCGACCGCCAGGACGGCGTGCGTGTCGATATCGAGAGCAAGCGGGCCTGGCTGCACGTCCGCGGCAGCAACACCGAGCCGATCATGCGGCTCATCGCCGAAGCCCCCACCACCCAGGTCGCCAACACCCTGCTCGACGAGGCCGCCCGCGTCATCAACTCCTGACCGACCCTCGACCCCAGGCGGCTCCGGTCCGACGGCCCGCGGAAAGTGGTGCGCCCCGCTTCGGGCGTGCCGCGCACCCGATACGCTTGCCCGTGACCGATCTGGACTGGATGGACCGCGCCCTGGATCTCGCCCGCCAAGCCGCCGCGCTGGGCGAGGTGCCGGTCGGCGCCGTCGTCGTGCTCGACGGCATGCCCATCGGCGAAGGCTTCAACCGCCGCGAGATCGACAAGTCGCCCTCCGCCCACGCCGAGTTCCTCGCCATCCAGCGCGCCTGCGCCGCGATCGGCGACTGGCGCCTCGAACGCTCCACGCTCTACGTCACGCTCGAACCCTGCGCCATGTGCGCCGGCCTCATCGTCAACGCCCGCGTCCCCCGCGTCGTCTTCGCCACCACCGATCCCAAAGGCGGCTGCGCCGGCACCCTCTACAACCTCCTCGCCGACCCACGCCTCAACCACCGCGCCGAGATCGTCTCCGGCGTCCGCCGCGACGAGAGTGCGGCGATGCTGACGAACTTCTTTCGCGCCCTGCGCGCCCAGTGACGCGCCTCCTCTCCCCGCCTGCGGGGAGAGGACGATCTGAGGCGAAGCCTCAGATCAGGTGAGGGGATTGCGCGCACCTGCACACAGCCAACTTCGGATCGCCCCTCCCCGCTTCGCGGGGCGGGGAGGCGCGGCATCACCCCTCCCACGGCCACCGCATCGCCACCCCGCGCGCCGCCAACCGCTCCTGCAACCCCTTCACCCGCTCCGCGCTCGCATGCACCGCCGCCGGTGATAGTTTCTTCTCCACACACTCCGCCGCCAACACCCCCGCGGCCTCGCCGATCGCGTACTCCGTGTGGTGCATCCGTGAACACCCGTTCGCCACGTGCGTCACGCCGATGCCCTTGCCCGCCGCGATCAGGTTCTCCACCCGCACCGGCACCAGCGACCCCAGCGGAATCCGATACGGCGACGCCGGCACATACACCGAGTTCCGCCCGCTGCACGACGGGTGCAAATCCAGCGTGTAGTGCCCGATCGCGATCGAGTCGGGGAACGCCTCGCCCATCCCCAAGCGCCCGGTCTTCTCGTTCATGCCCGGCGGCACAAAGTCCATGTTCGGCTTGCCGTCGCGGCGCCGCTGCTCGGTGCCGAGGTGCGACTCGCTCAGCATCGTGCGCGCCAGCAGCCGCCGCGGCTCGCGGATGTACGCCGCCTTGGCGAACCCATCGCTCGTGCCCAGTTCATCGCCGCGCAGCTTCAATCCCGGGAAGCCCACACCTTCCTGCATGCCAACGCCCGATGGCCGCGGAGCCTCCGTCTGCATCCAGTACAGGAGACACAGACTCTGCTCCCGCGCCTCGCGCAGCGCCAGCGCGCGATCTGCCGCCGACACACCGAGCAGTGGCCGCTGCCAGTAATCCATCTGCACCCAGTTCACCAGGCACACGTCGGGGTGGGGGGGATGTTGCGCTGCTTGTTGTTCGAGGTAGATCGCCCGATCCACGATCCGCCGATACCGCCACATCTCCCACTCGCCATTCCGCGGCTCATGCGGCCAGGGCACAAACGGAAACGTGTGCTTCCCCGCCTCGTTGTGGCTCGCCACCGTCCATGACAGCAGCGTCCCCGGCCACGCCGCGCCCGCCAATCCCGGCTCGCGGCAGATCGTCGGCACATACGACCGCCACCATTCGTACGCCGCGGGCTTCGCGATGGTGTGATCCTCACCCGGCCGATGCTCGAGCGCGAAGCACCAACTGATGCCTTGCTGGTCGCGCCAGTCCGCGCGATCCGTCCGCCCGTGCATCTCGCCGAAGTCGTTCTGATGCTCGGCACCGATGAGGTGCTCGATGCCACCGAGCTCGTACAGATCGCCCGTTTCGGTCGCGTCGAGCACGACCTTGCCGCGGACAACCGCGGCGCTGCCCGTGTCGCGCGTGCCGCGCAGGTACACCGCATCGATCCGATCCCCGCGCATCTCGACCTTCACCGGCTCGTGCTCGAGCACCAGCGTCAGCCGCCCCGCCTCCACATGCGGCCGCAGCTTCTCCATCATCACCGCATGCCACACCCGCGGCTCGGCACACAAGTGGCTCACCCACCCGTTGCCCGGGTTCAGCCGCTCATGGGCCGCGGCAGAAGGAGTCAGCGTGCGGTTCGTGCGATACCACTGCCGCACCGCACGCCGCAGGTCGATGTAGCTGCGATTGCCAATGCCATCTTCAACCCACCGGTGCTCATCCGGCGGCACCGCCTGGCTCGTGAACTGCCCGCCGATCCAGTCCGTCGGCTCGGTCATCACGACGCGCCGCCCCGCCTCGCACGCCGCCACCGCCGCGGCAAACCCGCCCGCCCCGCCGCCGATGATCACGATGTCCGCCGAGAGCTCACGCATACGCCGAGGGTAGCGGCACGTCAGTCATCCAGCCCCGTCCGCTCCCGCCACGCCTGCACCAGTTCGCCCCCCAGCGTCCCCGGCTCGCCCGCACCGATCCCGCGCGATTCCACCTGCACCACCGGCAGCACGCCCCACGACGAGTTCGTGAGCAGCACCTCGTCGGCGTGCAGCACATCGTCGATCGTCACCATCCGCTTCACCACCTCAACGTCATTGGCCAGACACCAATCAAGCGCCCACCGCCGCGTGATCCCCGGCAGCACCGGGCTGGGCATCACCACCCGCCCGCGCCCGCTCGTCTCCGCATCGCCCACCACACCGTCGTGCCCCGCGGCCTGCGATTCCTCCCCACGCGCGATCGGCGTGATCGCCACGCCATCCTTCACCAGGATCACGTTGCTCACACACCCGCCCGCCAGGTGATTGCTCACCTGGAAGACCAGCGCCTCACCCGCCCGCTTGCTGGCCGCGATCTGCAGCTCCCGCAGCCGCGCCCAGTAGTTCACCGTCTTGTGCCCCTGGAAAGTGTCGAGCGGATTGGCCTTCCAATCCGCGATCGTCACCATCACGCCGCGGTCGAACATCTCGCTCGGGTACTGCGTCGCCGGCGTCGCCGCGATGATGAGCGTGGGCTGATGCTCGAGAGCCCCCTCCCCGAGGGAGGGGGTTGGGGGTGGGTTGGTTCTCGCCGACGCCCGCTCTCGACTCTGCCGCACCTTGTCCAGCAGATTGAGATCCCCGCCCGTGATCGTCAGCCGCACCCGCAGCCTCAGCGACTCCGGATACGCCGCGCTGGCCCGCGCCGCCGTCCGCTTCACCGCTTCACCCAAGGCCCCGGCCCGCAGACTCTCCGACAATCCCAATTCCCGCGCCGACACGATCAACCGATCCAGATGCGCATCCAGATCCACCACGTCCCACGCGTTCACCGCCGACAGCTCATCCCCCGGCTTCACCTCGCCGCCGTTGTTCACGGCGAGCATGGTCTCAAAGAGCCCCACCCCGTGCTGCATCGCGGCGTCAAACGCCGAAACCGTCGCGCTGTCCCGATCAATGAACTGGCCGTTAAGAAAGACCGAGGGCATCGCGGAGCGTAGACCCCGACGGGCGGACTCACTCCGGGCAGATCAGCTCGTTGTATCGCTGCACAAAGATCGTGAAATCCTGATCGTTTACGACACGATCCAGATTGAAATCACAGACGCAGCCGGGGGCCATGCCCGGCTCCCAGCACACCATCACGTCGTACGCGGTGGCGAACTCCTGAAAATCCAGGTCGTCCACAACACGGTCGCCGTTCAGATCCCCGTCGCACACCGCGCAGGCCCGCCACCGCGCCAGGAACGGCCTCCACTTCCCCCCGATCTTGCGGATGCCCGGGTCGAGATAGAGCTCGTCGTTGAACACGTACAACGGAGCGCTCGCTTCGACATCGGCAAAGCGGCGCCAGTTTAAGAGGTCTGTCGCGTACAAGCCCCCGTCCGTCGCAGCAAAGAGTTGCTTTCGGTACTCCGCCAGGTCGAAGATAGCCTCGGGCCAGTACGGCAGCGTGGCAATACCCAGCCAGTCCTTGCCATCAAACCGGGCCAGATGCCTAGCGAACGTGTTGGGGCCCGCGGTGTTCAGCCATCCACCCACGTACAGCTCACCCTTGTATTCCCCGATGGTGTACACCGAACCCGAGAACGTGTCGTAGCTCACGCCCGAACCCAGGGGCTGCCAGAAGAAACCGTCCCAGCGGGCCACATTCCTCATGGAGCGCGTGCCGTTGGAAGAGAAGCTGCCACCCGCGATCAACTGACCCTTGAAGTTGTACACGTCATTCAGCGGTCCGCTGAACGTCGAACCCGCCTGCAACCAGTTCGACCCGGTCCACCGATACACCACACCAGCGGATCCCTGAAAAGCGATGTTGCTCCCCGCGTAATACGAGCTGTTCACAACCGCCCCCGCTTGAACGGCGGTGCCCAAGCCAGGCCCCAGCGCTTGCCACGAAGTGCCGTTCCATCGCCCCACGTTCGGCGAGGCGACCGTTCCCGCCTTCGGAAACGAGCCGCCCACATACAGCGTTGAACCGATCGCCTCGACATCGGACACATACGGCCCGCTCTGCCCCGGAATCCCGGCCCCCAGCGGCTTCCACACCCCGTTGTCCAGCACGGCCACATGCCCGACGCTGAAATCTCCCGCGTGCGTGAAATCCCCGCCGACCACCAGCTTCCCGTTCCACGTGGTCATCGAACCAATCCCGGCGTTGAACCCCCTGCCCAGCGTGTGCCAGCCGACTCCGTCGTATCGGGCCACGTTGAGGACGCCCACGCCGTTCACCGTTGTGAACAGCCCGCCCATGTACAACGAGTCGCCGATGGTTTGAAACGACAAAGCGCTTCCTTCTCGTCCCGGAGTCACCGCACTAACCACCCCGTCCTTCCACTGCCACATGCCCTTGTCGTTGTCATTGAAGAGCAACGCGCCTCCGAGCGAGCCAGCAGACACCACCGGCTTGGCACAGCCAAGCGGCCTCCACGAAGTCCCATCAAAACGAATCAGGTTCGGGCTTGGATCGCTGCCGGCCATCGCCGCCGCCAGTCGCCCGCCCACGATTAACTCGCCACCGTGCAGCGTCAGCGCGTAGATGGTGTTGAAGCCTGCGCCGATCGACTCCCACGCGCTCCCATTCCACCGCGAGAGCGAGCTCCCCCCCGCGTACAAGACGCCCTGGAAGTCGACCATCTGCGTCACCCAGCCGACCACCGAGCTCCCCATCGCCGACCACGAGGTCCCGTCCCACGAGGCGACATGAAGCGCCGGAGCTCGGTTCCAGAAATCGTGAATCTCGGTAAACTCTCCACCCACCACCAACTTGCCGTTGAATTCTCGGATGCTGCGCACCGCTCCCCGAGGCCCGTCAAGCAACGGAGTCCATTTCGTGCCGTCGTAACTCACCACGTTCATCGCGAACTGATTGTCCCACGTGTCGATCAACCCGCCGATGATCAGTTGATTCTGATAGGTCCCGACCGCGTACACACACCGATTGGTGCTGCGGGGGTCCGACTTCGCAAGCCCGCGCCATCGCGTCCCATCCCACGCCGCAACCTGCGTCGCGTCCTCGTCACCCGCGAGCTCAAACGATCCGACCACGACCAGCCACGGCTGCTCAGGCCCCGCGCCGTCGCGATCCCACATGGTCATCTGGTACACCTGCCCGCCGACGCCCGGGATCTCGTGCGTCAAATCAAGCCACTGACCGCACGGCTGCTGGGCCGCACACCACCCGCTGCTGCTCATCGCCACGGCCGCCACAAATGAACACGCTCGCTGCATCGAACGCCTCCCGCCTTGTTTCCAAGGATGGTAGTCGGCATGTCAACGCGATCGCCCATCTCAGTCCTTCCTCGCATCCTTCCAGTTCGTGAACTCTCTCCCCCGCCACGTCATCTTCGACGGCTCGTACGCCGAGAACGACGCGGCGTGGATGTCGAGGAAGAGCAGGTTGGTCAGGCCGCCGAGCCCCCCACCGCTGCCGCCGCCACCGTTTGCGCCGCCCTCGCCGCTGGTCGCGCCGCGCTTCAGCGCATGCGCCGGCCGCTCGCCATCAAAGAACACCACCGGCTGGTTCGCATCATCGGGGTCGCAGTCGGGCCTGGTCGGGTTGTTCCCGTACGGCTTGGCGTACAGGTTCATCTGGTTGCTGTCGCCCACAAAGACGAACTGCGAGGTGAACTGCACCTGCGACTCGTTCAAACTCGTGTACATCGTGTTCTTGGTCAGCGCCGACGTGTACCGCGCCGACATGAAGTAGCAGAACGGCGCCTCATCCCGCGGCCGCGACGGATCGGTGTACGTCTCCACCGAGTCCACATACGCCTTCATCTGCTCCGTCCAGCCCGGGCCGGTCGCATCGCCCTCCTTGCCGTCGTCGGGCGTGCCGAACTTGTCCCAGTGCTGCCAGCCCGACCAGTGCGGGAAGTTCCCCTTGCGATCCGACGCGTACATCGTCAGCGCCGAGCCGATGCTCCGCAGGTTCGCCGCACACTTGGTCGTCCGCGCGTTGTCCCGCGCCCGCCCCAAGGCCGGCAACAGCAGCCCGATCAACACCGCGATGATCGCGATCGCGACCAGCAACTCGATCAGCGTGAACGCACGGACAACCGGGCGACCAGTTTCGCGACTCGACATCACAGTGCTCCTTCCATCCGCAGCGTAACGCCGCCGACGCGGAATCGAAGCACTGCATCGACGAACTGAGGCGAGTTTCACGAATCAGACACATCGTGAAACGCCGCGTTTCACTGCTGCCGCACCGTGTTTCACGCGGCACGTGCCACGCACGCGCGTCCGCTCACCTCGTGGTCCGCGTAAAGACCAGATCCCCAAGTCGCGCTTGCTTGACCGTCACCATGTTGTCGCCGATCTCGCCCGTCGCCGGCCCCAAGTCCGAGCCCTCCGGCACCGCGAACCCGCTCTCCGCCGCCACCACATCCAGCGGGAGCGCCCCGAGCCGCGCACCCCATCGCTCCCCGGAGGCGTCCTTTGTCAGCTCCAGCGTGAGCGTGCCGAGCAATTCGTTCGTGAAGGCGCCCACCGCCGCACGCAGCCGCGGCGTGATCGCCTCGCCCCGGATCACCCGCGTCGGAGTCGCCGGCCGGAACCCCTCTTTCTTCACCCGCTCGACATACGCGTCGTACACGCTCGTCCCGTCCTTGGAATCCACCAGCCGCTCCAGCACATCGACCGCGATCACATCCGCGAGCCCCCGCGCCGCACCCGACGCGTTCATCAGGATCACCATGCCCGCCTTCTGCGCCGGCAGGATCGCCACATACGCGCACGCGCCCTCGTACCCGCCGCTGTGTGACACCATCGGCGCACCCTTGTACGACCCCACTTGCCACGCCAGCCCGAATCCCTCCAAGATCCGCAGTTGCCCCCGCGGCTTGTCGAACCTGGCTTCCACCTTCGTCATCGACGCCAGCACACCGGGCTTGAACACCGGCTTGCTATCGATGGTCCCGTCGTTCACGTGTACCTGAATCCACCGCATCATGTCCCGTGCCGTGGAATCCAGCCCGCCCGCCGCGTGCATCGTCGCATCCGTCTTCCACGGCGTCACCTCCTCATAGCCGATCTCCGTTCGCCGCATCGGCGCCGCGCTGTTCGCGTCCCGGGCGCTGATGTACCCCGAGGTCCGCGTCATCCCCACCGGTCCGAGCACCAGCGTCTCCAGCGACTGCTGCCACGGCGTGTCCGTCATCTTCTCAATCACGCGTCCCAGCAGCGTGAAGTGCGTGTTGGTGTACCGCAGCTCGCCCCGCTCGCCGTAGCGAGCCAGGAGCCCGAAGAACCGATCGTCCGTGATCTCGCCGCTGTACGCGTCGAGCAGCACCGCGGGGCCGCCGTTCACGCCCTTGCGGTGCGACAGCAGATCGCGGATCGTGATGTCGCCCGTCTCCGCGTTGGGCAACGCAAACCGCGGCAGATGCGCGGTCGCCGCATCATCGAGTGACAACTTCCCGTCCGCCGCGAGCTTCACGACCGCCGTCGCCGTCATCACCTTGGTGATCGACGCGATGTAGAACTTCGTGTCCAGATCCGGCGGGTTCCCCCGCGCATCGCGCACCCCCCACGCCTGGCAGGCGTACATCTCGCCGTCCTTCACAATCCCGATCACCATCCCCGGCACGCCGAAGAGATCCATCACACCCGCCCACCGCGCCGGCAGGTCCCGCAGATCATCGCGCTCCGCCAGCGTCGCAACACCCGGCGACCCGACCCCTGCTCCGGCCACCGCGCCGCACGCGGCATGCAAACAAACCGCCACCATCGAAAGCCCGCGGTCACACACCCCCGCGTTTCGGATCTTCGCACTCATCGCAAACTCCTTGCGTACCCGCTTGGTCGGGACGCGGCATATTGGAACTGTGACACGCGGTCGCCGCGTTGTCTTGTACGAATCAAACACGACCCTCCATCAGCGCCCGCAGCACGCCCGGCGTGGCCCCCGTCTCCGCGACGAACGCCCGCGTCATGTGGGCCTGATCCGCGAACCCGCAGCCGCTCGCGACGCTCGCCAGTGCGTCGCCGTCGGCCAGTTGCTCCATCGCCCGCCGCACCCGGACTCGTCGGAAGTTCGCCGCCGTGCCCCGTCCGGTCGCCGCGCAAAACAGGCGGCACAAGTGCACGGGATGCACCCCGACACGCGCGGCCGCCTCCGCCGCACTGCCCCCACAAGCGCCCACGGCCAACGCCCTGGCCAACCGCCGGTCCGATCGCACCGCCCGCTCGCGCCCGATCCGCGGCCCACAACTCCCCCACCACCGCTCCATCCACGCATCGTCGCGAACGATGTCGCTCTCAAGCGCCCGAAGCCACAACCCAACCAACGCCGCCGTCAGCACCGGATCGTCCTCGTGCCCCACCCGCGCGAACGCCCCATGCCGGGCCCGCAGCTGCGACTCGACCCGCCCCGGCAGCTCCAGTGAGATCGTCTGACACCCGCCGTTGCCGCACTGCGTTTCGTGCACTACCCCCGCCGGCTTCACGATCACGCTCAGCCCCGGCCCCGCACGCCCCGACCCATCGATCCGCTCCGAAAACACCCCGCGCACCACCAATGACACCGACGCCGTCGCATGCGCATGCGGCGGCATCAGCGTCCCGGGCGCATACCGCGTGGCGGACAATCGCATGCCCGCGAACGCCCCACGCGACCACTCCGCCAACAGCCTTTTTTCCAGAAACAAGCAAGGGCCTCCGAAGACACCGCCCCTTCTTCGGAGATACCCGGCGCGGCTTTTGCCGTCGAGATCGCGGGGCGTGGCGGGCACCGAATCGCCGCCCGAGCCGCCTCGCACCGAACCACGCCATCGTGTGACTATCGAACGAGGCCGGCCTTCAGCCACTCCCCCAGCGCCCGCGGCGGTTCGCTGTCGATCTGATACTCGGTTCCGTGCAGCGACGACGACGTGCAGAACTGCTCGATGAACGCGTCCACCGACACCTTCGGCCGCCCCGCCAGGGTGTACTTGAAATCGATCCGCCGCGCCAGCCCACGGCCGGAGTAGAACTCGATCTCGTCGCTCTCCACGATCCGAAACCGGTCCGTTTGCGCCCGGAGGAACGCCAGCACCTCGCGAGCGCCATCCTCGGCGTGAGCGTTGATTGTCCCACGCTTCTCCGCTCCGGGCTTCTCCGCGCGGGCCGATACCGGAGCCGTCTGCAACGCGGCGAGCCGCTTCCGAAACCAATCGGCGCTTGCAAACTCTTCTCCCCCATCGCGCACGCGGTACGCCTCTCCGCTCGCCGAGGAACGCGTCGCCAGAAGCTCAATGAACTCCTCGGCGGTGCGCACCTTCTCGCCCGCCGCCCGGAGCTTGCGGCGGAGATGATCCGCCGCGTCCGCTCCCGAGTACTCGGTCCCGTTGCGAATGAACACCGCCTTCGACGCCGCAAGGTCCTCCAGCAGCGCCGCGATCGTCGCCCGTTCCAGCGCACGCTGCTCGTTGGCCAGTTGCTCGTGCATGCCCAGTGCCAGCGGCGCCACCTGCTGCTGATGCGATGTCCCAAACGGATTGGGACCGTAGAAGTACATCAGCGCCGCACCACCGACCGCGTGCGCGATCGCGATTGCAAAAGCACCAAGTGCGACGGCGTTGCGACGCGGCATGACCCTCGCTCGCTCAACCAGCCTTCCACCCATACTCCACATACCGATTCTCAAACGTCCCATCGCTGTACAAATCCACCAGCGTGTACCCCTCGCGGCATTCCCTGTGCGGCAC
>ERZ1066127.1074-NODE-1074-length-11393-cov-7.152849_pt1 | contig 11393 bp, 10 predicted proteins | sample MGYA00382774_ERZ1066127 | MGnify/ENA primary metagenome ERZ1066127 (study PRJEB33369, sample SAMEA5778357) | biofilm metagenome | biome: Industrial cooling water; feature: Water cooling tower basin; material: Biofilm | place: United Arab Emirates | collected... | reverse complement strand
CATGCCGCGTTGCGCTGGCCACCCAATCAGGCGTTCAAAAGTTACAAAAGTTAATAACAAGGCCAGACCCGTAATAACCTCAGGCATCACAAGAGGGGCTGAAATCAAACCGCTGAACAGGGTTCGTCCCTTAAAAATGCCCCACCGTACCATGGGGATAGCCGCCAATGTTCCTAAAATAACAGCTAAGGTAGCGGTCATTGCAGCAATTTGAATACTGGTAAACACAGCCGCAAGTAAGGTTTCGTTTTCCAACAAATTCTGGTACCACCGTAGGGAAAATCCTGTCCATATACCAGGTAAACGGGAAGCATTGAATGAAAACACCATCAGAAATAAAATGGGCAAATACAAAAACGTATACCCCACTACCAAAGCTGTCATACCTGTTAAAGACAAACGCCGCATAGCTTGCCCATCCCTTTCATTGACGGGGTTGTAAAGATCGTTGTTGATAACGTTGAAACACCATGATGGGTACAACAAAAACAACGGTCATCGTGACGGCCAATGCACAAGCACGTGGCCAATCCTGATTGTTAAAAAATTCCGACCAAATGGCCCGCCCGATCATTAAGGTGTTAGGCCCTCCCAGCAATTCGGGTATCACAAATTCTCCCATAGCAGGTACAAACACCAAAATACACCCAGCAATTACTCCTGGCATTGATAAAGGCACTGTAACACGCCAAAATGTTCGCCAGGGACCAGCCCCTAGGTCAAAAGCCGCCTCCCAATAGACCGAGTCAATTTTTTCCAAGGATGCATAAATAGGCAGAACCATAAATGGCAAGTAACAGTATGTTATCCCCAGGCAGACCGCATAAGAATTGTCCAATAAAGAGGTGGGTTCTTCAATCCACCCTAACGATAGCAAAGCCATACTGATTAGCCCTTTGGCGCTTAAAAGGCTCATCCAGGCGTAAACACGTACCAAAAAGGATGTCCAAAAGGGTAACAAGACAAGCAGTAAAAGTATCATACGCCAACGGGATGTAGCCCGACTGACAGCATAAGCCATCCAGTATCCCAGGCTTAAACAACACAAAGTGGCTGTCCCTGAAACTTTTAAAGAGGACCAGAAAGCCTGACGGTAAAAGGCATCCCTTAATAAAGCGGTGAAGTTACTAAAATTTAAACGAATTTGCAGAAAATAATCATCAGACCAAGTATACAAAGTATCAAAAGGAGGTAAGGCCAATATAGCCTGGGAAAAACTGATCTTTAATATTAATAAAAAGGGGATAAAGAAAAATAAAAACAACCATAAATAGGGTAGCCAAAGACCTAACCATTGCACCCCCCAATCAAAGTTGGTTTTCCATTTTTGAAGGGTTTTTTGTCCGTATTGATGAGAGTACTGCCAAAGACTATTCATAAAGTTAACATGACCCCATTCTCAGCACGCCAAAACAAGTAAACTTCATCATCCCATTTTACATCCCGTTCTGATAAACGTAACAAATTAGGCAAAGCAGCCTGCACAATTTTACCTGATTCAAGCTGGACATAATAAATGGATAAATCTCCTAAATAAGCTATTTCTTTCACGATGCCTTTGGTGCTGTTGCGATTACCTGTAACAGGGGTTGTAGAAATCATAACCTTTTCGGGGCGAATGGCAATCCCAACCTGCGAACCAAGAGGCAGGGTAGCGGTATCGGTCACATATAAAAAGCAACCAGCCTCGGGCGATTCAATCAAAACATGATCAGGTTCGTCTTCGACCACCCACCCTTCAAAAATATTAACGCTGCCAATAAATTCAGCCACAAACCGAGAGTTAGGATATTCATAAACATCATGGGGAACCCCTAGCTGACGGATACGCCCCTCTTCCATAACCGCCATACGGGTAGACATGGTCATCGCTTCTTCTTGGTCATGGGTTACTAAAATAAAGGTAATGCCTACCCGTTCTTGAATATTAACCAGCTCGAATTGAGTTTGTTCACGTAATTTTTTATCTAAGGCGGCCAAAGGTTCATCTAATAATAACAGTTTTGGTCGTTTCACAAGGCTGCGTGCCAAGGCTACCCGTTGTCTTTGCCCCCCTGACAGTTCGTGGGGTTTGCGGTGGATATAAGCAGACATTTGCACCAAATCCAAACCTTCTTGGATACGATGTTGCCTTTCACTCTTGCTTAAAGATTCTTGCCTTAGACCAAAAGCAATATTTTGATAAACTGTCATGTGAGGGAACAAAGCGTAAGATTGAAACATCATATTGACAGGACGGCGATAGGGGGGCCAGTGCGTCACATCTACCCCATCAATTAATATACGGCCCGACGTGGGGGTTTCAAATCCTGCTAATAACCGAAGAAGTGTTGTTTTGCCGCACCCAGAGCCACCTAGCAAAGAAAAAAGCTCTCCTTTGTAAATTGATAAAGAAACCCCCCTGACGGCTTGTACGGCACCATAGTTTTTGCTGACTACTTCCAATTGAATATAAGGAACAATACTTGGGTCTTGCCAAGGTTCCAGTTTACGCAAGGGGCTGTTTGAAGGGGGCATTTTTTATCCTTTGTTAAAATTGAGCTAAACGTATTTTAGCCCATAAACGGTTTCGTTCACGTTCATAAAGAGCGGTGCTATTATGGGGCGGTAGTTGATATAATCCTAATTTAGGCATCATTTCAGCAGGAGGATAAACAGCAGGATTATCCAACAAAGATGGTTCAACGAAAGCTAAAGATGCTAAAACAGTCGTTGGCAGATAAGTTTCATTGGTAATTCGCGCTGCAATATCAGGACGTAATAAAAAATTAATAAAAGCATGGGCATTCCCTGGATGCATGGCCCCCTTTGGTATGGCAAAACAGTCTATCCATAACCCCGCCCCTTCTTTAGGCGTGACATAACGAATATCAATCCCAACTTCTTTAGCTTCCTGAACGGCTTGATAGGCTTCTCCTGACCAAGCTTGGGTTAAGCAGACATCCCCCATAACTAAGTCATTAATGAAACGAGAAGATGTAAACCGTCTAAGGTAAGGGCGCAATTTTTTCAAATGTTGGTAAGCAACCTGCAAATCTTCTAAGCTATCACTATTTGGGTCCTTTCCTAAATACAATAAAATTAACGGGAAAACATCAATAGCTTCCTCAAAGAAACTGACCCCATAAGGGGCTAAGCGTTTTAAATTTTCAGGGTTAAAAAGTAAATCATGACTTTTAAGGTCCACATCCGGTAATACGCTTTTGACTTTGGGATAGTTAAAAGCAATCCCTACGGTGCCCCAATAATAGGGAATTGTATAAATCAATCCGGGATCCGATCCTTGCATTTTTTCAACAATAACAGGTTGTAAGGCCCCAAGATTTGGCAACAACTTTTTATTTAAGGGTTGGTAAACCCCAATTGATATTTGACGTCCTACATAAGGGGGAGCTGTAGGTAAGACTACATCATACCCAGAATTTGTGGCTAATAATTTTGCCTCTAAAATCTCATTATTATCATAGATATCAAAACGCACCCGAATACCTGTTTCTTGTTCAAACTGTCGCACTACACCAGGCGGGATCATGCCATAAAAGCAATAAACATTGACCACTTTTTCTTCAACTTGAGCTAGGTAAGGACGTATTATAAAGATAAGCGTCACCACCGCCACAGCGAGGAGGAGACTTCTTTTAAACAAACTATATAGACTCACCAATAAAGACTCTGCATTCTAGAATTACTGACGGTAGAATAAAGTTATCGCCTTTTGAAGTAATTTTTCCAGTAAAATTGCCATTAAAATAATACTTAAGATACCTAAACTTACATAACCCACAAGGGTTTGCTGCAGAAAATCTGAAAATATATGAGTCCAGGACACATTAGAAAAAACTTCACTGCCTTGAACTAAAGCATGGGATGAAGAAACCAAGGGTTGCCCTTTATAAGAAACCCCCCATATATCAAAGGCAAATTTAGCACTAATAAGATAGATAACAAATGCCCCTACAAGCCCTAAATAATGCCGGGGAAAATGATAGCTTAAGCGTACGCCAATTTTTGAGCCAACTATCCCCCCAATGAGCAAAAAGAAAACTAACAAAAGATCAAAAGGAGACTGAGCAAAACTATGGATAATTGTAACAACCGTGGTAATCATAAAACCAGCAAACAAGGTAGTGCCTGGCACAACAGGCGTTACCCGCCCAATTAAATAAGAAAGGATGGGTAACATAAATAAACTGTTTCCTCCCCCTAAAGTGGACGTTAATAACCCCGTTCCTAATCCTACTAAAATGGGCACTAAAATACTAATCTCAGTGCGAGAGCGGATAAAAATTTTGTGCCAAGGAAAGTAAATCATCCAATATCTCATCATAACACTTTTATCAGTTGGCGTGGGCCTTATAAAGGCCCTTAAGTTTTGTACTAATAACAGGGTTCCTAAGCTTGTTAAAACGACCACATAGATTAAAGCTATGCGATGGTGGACAGAACCGTGATTTAACCATTTTAACAGGATAATCTCGGCAAAAGCCCCCAATAAACCGCCCAAAAATAGATAAATCCCTAAACTGAAATCTACGTCTCGACGGCGCCAATATCCCAGGAAACCTATCAAATTTACCCCTACAGCATTCCCCATTTGCGAGGTTACGGCCACCAAGGGGGGAACGCCCAAAATCACTAATAAGGCTGGCGTTACAACCACCCCACTACCAATGCCTAAGCCACTAGACACAAGTCCCCCCATAAACCCAACCGCCAAAATCGTTAGGGTATTAAAGGTAAGGCCAGCAATGGGGAAAAATAAATTTAAATCCATAACACTTTATATTCCATCAAGCTTAAAACAAGAAAGAAAGGGCTATGACAAAGGAAATTAAAAAATTTAACGTTGTGCTCGCCCGGGGAAGTTAAGCTTAATTGCTGGTACAAGTATGGAATATTTCAAATGAAATGTCACTTAACTTACTTAAACAAGTAAAAATTTTACACCCTAAGGCTATTCTTTAACCCTAAGCAGGACAAAGAAATTTTAAGCATTATTTTTTAAAATACGCGCTTTATCGCGTTGCCAATCACGCTGTTTAATGGTTTCGCGTTTATCAACGGTCTTTTTACCACGCGCCAGACCAATTTCAATTTTCGCGCGTCCTTTTGCATTAAAATAAAGTTGGATAGGGACAATAGTCATACCCTTGCGACGTATAGCACCCAGTAATTTTTGCACCTGGCGTTTATGTAATAATAATTTACGAGGGCGACGGGGTTCGTGGTTGAAACGGTTTGCTTCTAAATATTCAGGTATATTAGCATTAAATAAGTAAACCTCCCCTGCCCCTTCTGTCAGCATTTCACCTGCAAAAGATTCATTGATGCTTGACTTGCCAGCCCGCAAAGATTTAACCTCGCTGCCGGTTAGCATAATTCCTGCTTCAAAGGTCTCGCTGATATCATAATCAAAACGCGCTCGGCGGTTTTGAGCAATAACACGGTAGGCAGAGGGCGCCGCCATCTTAAATTAACCCTAAAGTTTGCAAACTTTGATCTACTTTCATTCTTGTTTCCGTCGTAGCAGGCATAAGTGGCAAACGCAATTCATTATGGCTTTTTCCCAGCGCTGATAAGGCATATTTAACGGGGCTTGGATTTGTTTCTGACACTAAGGCCAAATGTAAAGGCATGAGTTTTTGGTTTAACGATTGAAATAAAGCCACATCCTGTTTAACCCAGGCTTGGATCAGCTGTTGACACAAAGCGGGGGCTACATTCGCTGTTACAGAAATACAACCATCCCCTCCTTGCGCTAAATACGCTGCTGTGGTTGGATCGTCCCCTGACAATAAGGATAAACGGTCAGCTAACTGATTACGTAAGACTGTTGTACGACTTAAGTCTAGGGTTGAATCTTTAAGCGCAGCAATTTTAGGCAACTTAGCCAACTGACAAATTAAATCAATAGACAAATCTACAACAGAACGTCCCGGGTTATTGTACAGAATAATCGGTAAATTTGTTGATTCATGAATTAAGTAAAAATGTTGATAAAGTCCTACTTGAGTGGGCTTAACATAATAAGGCGATACCACTAAAACCGCCTGCGCTCCCCATTCCTCCGCTTGTTGAACCATAGAAATACCTTCATGAGTTGAAGGCGCCCCACATCCCACAATAATAGGGATGCGCCCCGCTGCAACTTTTATGGCTGCTTGAATGACTTCCTCTCGTTCGCAAGGTGTTAGTAAATTAGCTTCGCCTGTGGAGCCACACACCACAATAGCTTGTGTCCCTTGTTGGCAATGCCAATCGACCAGCGCTTGCAAAGCTGTGATATCTACTTTACCTTGGTAAAAGGGTGTAATTAAGGCAACAATAGAGCCTGAAAACTTCATAATTTAAACTGTCTAGTAGTCTATAGTATGATAAAGATACTGTTGTTCAAAAAAAATGCCAAGCTCCTTATTGCTTGGTTTGTGGTGATTTCACTTTTGTTGCTGCCAAGAAGCTTGATAGCCTCCCCTGCAAGTAGTTTTCAACAATGGAAAAGCCTTTACGAACAAGAGGCTAGTTTTTCGCAGATTATTAATTTTATCGAAACACACCCCCATTGGCCCAGCCAAAAAACTTTACAAAAAAAAGCTGAGAAAGCTTTAACAAACGAGGAAAATGTCAGGAAAATTTTGCAATGGTTTGATAAACATCCCCCTTTAACAGCGGAAGGGGGTTTCGCTTATGCGCAAGCCCTTACTAAAACAGGCCAAAGGGAAAAAGCCAAACAGATTGTCAAAAAGGCATGGGTAGAAAAAGAGATTAATTCGCAGTATCTCAAAAAGTTTTTGGCTACTTTTGGTCATTTTTTAACCTCCGAAGATCACAAAAAGCGCCTTTCCCTTTTGCTTTATAAAGAAGAACGTGCTGCGGCTCAAGAAATGTTACCATTTGTCACTCAAGGGCACAGAGACATAGCTAACCTGCGCCTGACCTTGTTGTCGTTACCAGCAGACGAGGCGAATAAAAAACTTGTTAATTCTGTTCTGCCAAAAAAGGAGGGAGGCGTGTTTTATGAACATATAAAATGCCTTCGCCGCCAAAACCTTTATCCTCAAGCCTTAGCTTTGTTGGCTCAAGCCCCTGTACAAGAAGAAAAAGAATTTGCTGAATATTGGTGGAAAGAGAGAAACCTATTAGCACGCTATTTAATTGAAAATAAACAATACCAACAGGCTGTCGACATCATAAAAAAACATCAATTAAAGATGGGCGAAAGCTTTGTTCATGCGCAATGGATGATAGGATGGTTGCAACTGCGCTTTTTAAATCAGCCTCAAGCTGCCTTTGAACAGTTTAAAAAAATACATGGCTTAGTCAAAACGCCCCAAAGCCAGTCCCGCTTTGCTTTTTGGGCTGGTGAAGCTGCCAAAGCACTAGGTAATGGCCAACAATCCTATCAATGGTATAAAAAAGCAGCAAATCATAAAGGTACGTTTTATGGACAACTGGCAATTAGCTGTTTGCAAATTACAGATCCCTCTTATCGAATAGAAAATTTTCTTCATAAGACGTCTAGTACCACTGTTCTTAAAAAGAAATTTTCTAACCGCCCCTTTGTACAAGTTTTAAAAGCTTTGGGTGCTGATGACAAAGCTAAATATTTATTCTTCTTTCTATTCAAGCTGTCAGAAGAGATTGACAGTCCTGCCGAGCAAGGCTTACTTCTTGAGCTGGCCTATCATCTAGGGGGTGAGTACGCTGCGGTGGAAACAAGCAGAGAGATTAGCAAAAAAGCATACATATTAGATGAATTGGCCTATCCTGTTTTAGTGAGCGATTCATACAAGCAGCTGTTAGCTAAGATCGGGGGTGAGCATTTCTTATTTGCAAGTTTGGTTCATGCCATAATCCGACAAGAAAGTCGCTTTAACCCTAAGGCTGAAAGCTATGCGAATGCCCTAGGGCTGATGCAGTTAAAACCCACAACAGCCGCCGAACATGAAAAACGTTTAAAAGATTATGGCCTTACTATACACATAGGAACGACTCTTTTAGATCCTAAGAGAAATTTAAGCTTGGGGGCTATCCATTTAAACCATTTAATAGAAGAGTTCGATGGCAATCTGATATTAGTGTTGGCAGCCTATAATGCTGGTACGGGTAATGTCCGCAAGTGGTTAGAAATTTTTGGCGATCCTCGTACAAAAAAAATACCCTGGCTAGAATGGATGGAGTTAATCCCTTATTATGAAACACGCAATTATGTACAGCGGGTATTAGAAAATCTTGTCATCTATCAATATAAATTTTCTACCAATAAAAAGGCCTGTTATAACTTGGAACAGCTTGTAACCCTCTCACCAAAAATCTTAAAAAATAAAAGCTTAGGATAACAGATTGAAATCTTCTTTTTTTGCCAGAAAGCAGCATTCTGCAGCAAGCAGGAATCTATCCCACCGTGTTTGTGAAGCAGAAACTTGCGCGAAACCTGGCCTTCACCAAGCCCCTAAAAAAGATGGGTCCTCGTGCCCCCAACAACCCCATACTTGGCATTGGTTCTGTTTGGACCATGTGCGTTGCTATAACGCAGAATGGAATTATTTTTCCCAAATGAGCGAAGCAGAAATTGTGGAAAGTTGGCGACGGGATATGACGTGGGAACGCCCTAGTTGGCCACTAGGGGATTGGCATGGAAATTTGTGGCAGCGCTCTCAACAGCGGCTCTCCCGTCAAAAGGGGGGCGATCCTTTTGGCATCTTTAATGACGTTCCTCAGCCTTCTTATTCATCTGTATCTTCCCTAACTGTGGTGGAACAGCAAGCTTTAAAAATAATGGGTTTGTCTTATCCTTTTACCCTTCATCAACTACAGACAGCCTATCGAGTTCTAGCGAAAAAGCATCATCCTGACTTAAATCAGGGCTGTAAAAAGGCTGAAGAGATGTTAAAAAAAATCAATCAAGCTTCTGACTTATTAAAAAAATACCTAGGAAGATGAAAACTTATAGCCTTGCCGCTTCATAACCTTCACCCCACCCCTTGACAGAAGGTATAAGTCCAGGAACAATTAATAAAAATTATTGAGTGTTTTTGATGTTAGCTCTTCAAGGTCAAACCTATATCCCACCTACACCAGGGCCGGTTGCAAAAATGGTTGTTTTTTTGCATGGATACGGTGCATCAGGTGATAATTTGCTGGGCATTTCCCATTACTGGCAAGACATCCTACCAGCAACAGTCTTTGCCGCGCCCAATGGACCAGAGCCTTGTGATGTCAATCCTTTAGGCTATCAGTGGTTTGGTCTTCCAGACTTTTCGCCTTTTAATATACGCCAAGGATTAGATCGTTGTGCCCCTGTTGTGGCAAGCTACTTACAAACATTAATGACAACCTATCAATTAGCCCCTCAAGATGTTGCGTTAGTTGGTTTTTCGCAAGGCACAATTGTAGCCCTGGAAATGTTATTTTTAATACCTAATCTGGCAGGGATCATTGGGTATTCAGGGGCTTTCTTTCCCCCTACAAAATGTCTTGTCTCGCCTGTAACGAAAGTATTCTTGGTGCATGGAACCCTTGATACGGTGGTCCCCTATACAGCTTTGATGCAAGCGGAAAAAAGTCTTAGCGCCCTAGGAATAAACGTTAAAACCCATACATGTTATAATCTAGACCACAGCATCAGCGAAGAGGGTCTTCAACAAGGGGGAGAGTTTCTTGCGCATGTTTTAACGCCTACTGACTCCCTTTTTAAAAAAGGAGCAGTAAGAAGTGCCTTATAAAAAAATTGCGATTGTAGGAGCTGGGAATATTGGAGCTACCCTAGCCCATCTTATTCTGCAACGCCGTTTGGCAGATGTAGTTTTAATTGACATTGCTGAGGGGATGACCCAAGGAAAGGCCCTTGATCTTTGTCAGGCAGCTGCGTTGGATGGAATTGATTTAGGGGCTGCTGCCACCACTGATTATCAGGCGCTTTCCCAAGCTAATGTGGTGATTGTCACCGCAGGGATTCCCCGTAAACCCGGCATGAGTCGCGATGACTTATTACAAATTAATAGCACCATTATTCAAACAGTTGGGCATCATATACGCCAGTATTGTCCTGAGGCTTTTGTTATTGTTGTGACAAACCCCCTTGATGCGATGGTCTGGTTAATGCAACGCAGCTGCGGGTTGCCACCTGAGCAGGTGGTTGGCATGGCTGGTATTCTAGATAGTGCACGCTTTAGGTATTTTTTGGCTTTGGCTTTAGGGGTATCTGTTCAGGATATTCAAACCTTTATTTTGGGTGGCCATGGAGATACCATGGTGGCCTTGCCCCGTTATACAACAATTTGTGGCATACCCTTACAGGAATGGATCAATCAAGGCAAATTAGACCAAGATACCCTTAATCACATCATTGAACGAACGCGTAACGGGGGCGCAGAAATTGTTAACTTGATGCAAACAGGCTCGGCTTATTACGCGCCGGCCAGCGCTGCTTTACAAATGGCTGAAGCCTACTTAGGTGATCAAAAAAGAATCTTACCTTGTGCAGCTTGGCTTAAGGGACAGTATGGCGTTCACGATATTTATGCCGGCGTTCCTGTGTTAATTGGCGCTAAGGGGGTAGAGAAAATTATTGAATTATCTTTAACAGCTCAAGAAAAGCAGCAATTTGACCAGTCTATTCAAGCCGTACAACAGCTTATCCGTGCCCTACAATCTTTGGGGGTATAATGAATATTTACGAGCATCAAGCCAAAGATCTTTTACGATCCTTTAATATTCCTTTATTGTTAGGAAGCGTGGCTTATAGCATGCCAGAGGCTGTGCAAGTTTCAAAGAACCTAGGCGGATCTTTTTGGGTGGTCAAAGCCCAGATTCACGCGGGAGGACGCGGCAAAGCAGGGGGCATTATTTTATGCCATTCCTTAACCGAAGTTGAACAAGCCACTGAAAAATTACTGCATCACCCCCTTGTGACACCGCAAACGGGTGCACAAGGACAGCAAGTCAAGTGTGTCTATATCGAGCAAGGCTGTGAAATAGCTCGGGAAATTTATCTAAGCTTTACCTTAAATCGGCATGATGGACGGGTGTGTCTGATTGCCTCTAAGGGGGGGGGAATTGCTATTGAAGAAACAGCCCACCACAATCCTGACAGTATAGAACAGATAGTCATAGACCCGATGATTGGTCTACAGCCATTTCACAGCCAGCGTTTAACAAAATTTTTAGATTTAAAAGAACACCTAGCCGAGAAATTTCACACCCTTATCACCAATCTTTATCTGGCTTACCTTAAGTTAGATGCAACTTTGTTAGAGATTAACCCCTTAGTTATCACAGCCCAGGGGGGCTTAATGGCTTTGGATGCTAAAATGTCCTTTGATGATAATGCTTTATACAGGCAGCCTGTTTTAAAAACTATTTACAATCAGCAGGATGAAACCTCTAGCGAACAC